>ERZ773114.3277-NODE-3277-length-13543-cov-6.815762_pt1 | contig 13543 bp, 13 predicted proteins | sample MGYA00580564_ERZ773114 | MGnify/ENA primary metagenome ERZ773114 (study PRJEB29015, sample SAMEA2737836) | human gut metagenome | biome: human gut; feature: human-associated habitat; material: faeces | place: China | collected 2012 ...
TCAAGCCCCGTCTTCTTTGCAAAAATCATGGCAACCAAATCTTCCAGGCGGTGTCCCACTTCTTTCGCTACCCAGTTTTCTTCCTCTTCTTCGATTACTGGCGTAACACCAATTTTATCGAAATACAAATCCATAATATTTAAATCATTTTATAAATATATTAATATAAATGAGTATTTTACTTATTCCTTTGATATTACAATATAGATTGTTTCCAATCTATATTGTAATATTTTTCACAAGTAATTCAAAATATTTATTATCAAACTCAACAAGTGATTTTTGTGGATCTATTTTTAAAAACGCATTCCTAATATGTTTTAATACAAAAAAATTCTTATTTTGTATTAATATATCCGCATTTTTTTCTAAGTATTCATTAATAATTTCAGCCGATTTTATGCTGTGTATTTTACCCAATGCTTCGACAATACTTGCAATAGTATAAATATTATTTTCACGTTTGAATTGTAAAATAAGAGCATCTTCTGCAATATATAATTTTTTCTCTCCAACGATATCTGCCATATGCTCTCTAATGTAATTATTATCCGATAAAATAGCATTAGTAATATATTCATTTATCTTTTCTGAATTAGTTTTTAACAAAAAAGCTTCCAATTTATATCTATTTAAGTCTATATTTGTTGACTTTGAACGCTGAAAATATCCGATAATCCATTTTAATGATATATTTAACAGACATCCATGTTCTGCAAGTTTTATGGCTAAATCCGTTTTATATTGTAACAATGTTTTATTATCTATATTAATACAGGTGTCATTTTGAATAAATTCGTCAATATATCTTATAATTTCATCAATATCAGAAACTCTAAGGAGTAATTCACTGAATAAATTGAACATTGAGTCCATATTTTCTTTTACTTTATTTGTTTCACTAAATAATATTTTATCAAAATCCCATATGGCATCAACAATTTCCTTTTTTGAAATATTATCTTGTATTGAATTGTCTAATATTGAACTATATATTTTGATTTGTTGTTCGGTGAATAGATGATTTATAAAATAAAGAAATTCATCAATATCCTGATATCCTATTAATTGATTATCCGTAATAATGTTTTTAAATATATTTTTATATTGATTTGCTTTTAGCCGAGATAATAATTCTTCTGCTAATGATTTTAAATTATTTTTATCATATTCTATATATTGCAAATGCTGAATATCAAAAGGTGTACATGATTCCTTTTCTTTTATTATAAATACATTTTCAAACTCTTTTATAGTATGGGTAACTCCTAATTCATAAAAAACATTTGCATTAGTTTCAGAAATATCAACAATTATGTATTGTGATTCAGCAATCCCATTCAAAATTAAATTAATGATAGGAACAGATGCAGAATGATTCTTATCAACACGAATGCAACTATATCCTTCTTTTTCAAAATAAAGTGAGATGGTATCATAAACATTGTTATAAGAATCGGAAAATGGCATAGCAAAAAAGCATTGATTTTCCCGTGTTTTAACTTTTGCTTTGGTTATTTGTTTTGGATAAAATATTTGATTCATATACTATTCCTTTCTGTTATTCAAACCGACGGATAACTAAAAATTATCCATCACATATATTAGGAGAACTAAATTTTAAAATTCTGTCTAGGGTGTTTTGCAGTAAGTATATCTCGTTGCTTTGAAAGAGCAACGTGTGTATAAATTTCAGTTACAGTGATTGAACTATGTCCAAGCATTTCTTGAATGTATCTAATATCCACATCTGCTTCAAGCAGGCTTGTAGCAAATGTGTGGCGAAACATATGTGGAGTTATGTTTAAGTCAATAGACGATAGAGAACAGTATTTCTTAATCATGCGTCTAATGGCTTGATCTGAAATTGAGGTTGCATTAGGATTAACAAAGAAATATCCGCATTTATTTATTTCGGATATATATTCTTCTGCATATTTTTTAAGCATTTTTATGACGTCACTATTTCCAATCTGTATCATTCGTTCTTTTGAACCTTTTCCATATATGCGGATTGTTGCATCGTGAAGGTCAACATCTGAGCTTTTTAAATTACATAGTTCAGAAATTCTCATACCGGTAGAAAATAATGTTTCACATATTGCAATGTCAAGAAGAGTGCGCTTCTTACGATAGTTGGTATGGGCAAGAGAAAATTCCTTATACATGCCTGCAAGTAAATTTTCCATTATATAAAGTGGGATTGTTTTAGGTAGTATGATTGGTTCACGAAAGCTTGTTTTAATTTTATTAAAAGGGTTTTGTTCAATATAATCTTTATATTCAAGAAAGTTATAAAAAGCTTTTATAGAAGCAAGCTTTCTTTTGGCTGTTTTGGGTTTGAAGTTCTGATGCAGGTATCCAATATATTTTTCTATATCGGTTATGGATATAGTATGTATATCGGAGTTGTTGAAAAAAGAAACAAATTGACTTAAATCGGTGCTATATGCTTTTAGCGTTTTCTTATCAAGCATTTTTTGTGTTTTACAATAGTCCAGGTAGTTTTCGGTAATAGAAAATATAGTATTCATATGTGAGTATCTCCTTTTTGCAATCTTGTGTTTATATTGATATATCGGAAGAAAAGGGAGTGTATCAGAAATATGGAAATGCCATTCCAAAATGATTGAGAAAAAAGAAAATTAATAGTATAAAATATATGGAAATTTGAATTAGGAGTTGACAAGTAAAATGGATGGAAGGATAATCTTGAGCAGAGCAGAATAACTAATGTGATCATAACATATATAAAACACCCAGCAGTAGGGATAGTGCGTTTTCGTGCTATTTCTACTGTTGGGTGTTTTTGTTTTGCAGATTAACAAAAAAAGCATTGAAATCAACATTAAATATATCAGCAAGAGCAATTAGTTCGGACACACTGAAGGTTTCCTTACGCTTACAGGCAGGTGCAAGAACTTAATAATTCTTAGTAATGGAGAAAATGTATCACCGAAAGAACTGGAAGCAGATTTTCTGAAATATGATGAGATACAGGAAGTACTTGTATATGAAGAAAATGGAATTATAATTGCAGAAATTTATCCGAACGAGGAATAATCGAGTCTTGTAACGGATTTGGGATTGAGCTCTTTGGATGTTATTAATGTCGTAGTAGCATTTGAAGATGAATTTGATATAGAAATACCAGACCAGAAAATAAAGGAATTAGTGTCGGTGGGGGGATATTGTGGAATATCTTGAGAAAAATATATAAGACATGTTTATTTCGTTAGAAAGAAGTAGTAATAGAAGTTTTTGCTATAAAATATGATGAGAATATCAAAATATATTGTTTAAATAAGTAAAAAGTGGAGCACATACATGAGACTCCACCGGCTACTGACATCGCAAGTTTTCGTAGCACAACTACTTTTTTGCCCCTTGAAAATCAGATGAACTTTATCATATGCAAATATATATATCCTGCAAGATGTGTGGACAATATAAATACACATTGAAACCAATAAATTTTTATGGTAAAATAAAAGCAAATGGGAAAATTTATTAATAATAAAGAATTCACGTAAACAGGAGGTTTAAGATACAATGGAGCAGTATAAGCAGGAATTTATAGATTTTATGGTTGATTGCCATGTTTTAAAATTTGGCGATTTTACATTAAAGAGCGGAAGAAAATCACCATTTTTTATGAATGCGGGAGCATATGTTACAGGAACACAGCTTATGAAGCTTGGTGAATACTATGCAAAGGCAATTCATGAGACATATGGTGATGATTTTGATGTGCTTTTCGGACCTGCATACAAAGGAATTCCAATCAGTGTTGTAACAGCAGTTGCATATGCAAAACTTTATGGAAAAGAAGTGCGTTATTGCTCTGACCGTAAAGAAGAAAAAGACCATGGAGCTGATAAGGGAGGCTTCCTTGGAAGCAAGCTGCAGGATGGCGACAGAGTCATTATGATAGAAGATGTTACAACATCAGGAAAATCAATGGAAGAGACAGTTCCTAAGGTTCGTGGTGCAGCAGATGTAACAATTATCGGACTTATGGTTTCTCTTAACCGTATGGAAGTAGGACTTGGCGGCAAAGTAAGTGCACTTGATGAAATCAAAGAAAGATACGGATTTGAGACAAGTGCTATTGTAAGCATGGCGGATGTAGTTGAGCATCTTTATAACAAGCCTTGCAATGGTGAAATTGTTATTAATGATGACATCAAAGCTGCAATAGACAAATATTATGAAGAGTACGGAGTAAAATAAGCAGGATTTTGCTTCGCAAAACAAGGAGGCAAATCCTCTCCTCACCAAAGGGTTCGGATTTTGCTCCGCAAAACAAGGAGGCAAATCCTCTCCTCACAAAAGGGTTCGGATTTTGCTTCGCAAAACAAGGAGGAGTGTTATGGACGAAAAGTTATATAAAAAAGTAAAAGGAATAGGAGCATCAAATCTTGCATTTGGAATTATCACACTTGTGTTTGGTATTACAGCAGGAGTTATGCTTATAGTTAATGGTGCAAGACTTCTTGCACATAAATCCGACAGCCTTATATAGAGAGGTCTGCATGAAAAACAGAAAAATAAAAAGTATTTTTAAATGGAGTGCATTTTTAATCTATATTGTGGCACTTATTTATTTTGTGTTTTTTGCAGAGATGCTTGGAAGGGCAGATGTACCTGTTAATTACAGGTACAATCTTGTACCGTTTAAGGAAATAAAAAGATTTATCATATATTACAGACAAATAGGGATTAATGCGGTTATTCTCAATCTGGCAGGAAATGTAGTGGCATTTATGCCATTTGGATTTTTTCTGCCGCTTGTTTCAGAACATAAGATAAAGTTTTTCAAGGTTTTTATAACTGCATTTTCTCTTAGTCTGTCAATAGAACTTATCCAGCTTATATCGAAGGTTGGCAGCTGTGATGTTGACGACCTTATACTTAATACGCTTGGTGGTCTTCTGGGGTATTGGTGTTTCTGCATATATAAAAATATGAATAGAGCATACAAAAAAAGTAAAGAACAGGGAAAAAGGTAAAAGAATGAAATTATTTAATAAATACAAATTTTCCGATAAGAGCCAGACACTTGGCGGTACAATTTCAACCGTAATGGGGGTCGCTGCATTAAGCTGCCTGCTTTACGGTGTTTTTGTAGCATTTAAAAAGAGCGGTGAAGCCGGACTTGAAGTGGGAAGTCTTGGACTTATGGCTCTTATGCTGTCAGTAATTGGGACAGTAATCGGATTATTAAGTTTTAAAGAATATGATAAATTTTATACATTATCAAAAATCGGTTCAATGTTATGCGGTATCATAGCGGTATTTATGATGGCAGTATTTGTCATGGGTCTTGGTTTTTAAAGTAAATGCATTAAGGAGGCAGTAAAAGTTGTTTGACGATAATCTCATCGAACGTTTTGAATTGGCATCTGAAAGAATTAAAGAGATAAAAACAGCCGGCGGTGCGTGCAGTGATGGCAGATTCAGCGATTATTTCTGCAAAATGTCGGAGTTTATTATTTCGATGACGGAACTTTTTGGCAAAGTTAAAAATAATGAATTTGAAGATTATACATTTAATCAGCTTTCAGAGTTTAATAAATCATTATATGAAGATATACTTGAAAAAAATTATGACAAAAGCTATGCAAATCCTGTTTATGCCGTAAAGGTGATGGGACTTGAATATGGCAGGATGCTGTCATTTCTTTATGTTGAATTAAGAGGAATGATTGCATATGCATATGAATTAAGAATTGCAGAGATGACAGTGCTTATGGAGCTTTTTGTTGAGATTTACTGTTCATTTGAATCAGAGACACCTGACAGCACATCGCTAAGAGATATAATATACTGGTATGTAAGTGATTACAGTGATGATTTTGTTGAGTACAGAGTCCGTGAGCAGATAGATACTTCACTGTCATTTGCAACGGATATTATAATGAATGAAAATCTTGATGACATAAGATATCTCTATAAATTTGGCGAATATATCACAGATAATGAAATTATGACTGCAACATATCTTAACAGTCTTCCTGATGAAAAGATTAGTGCGATGGCACATACATTTACAGAGGGATACCGCAAAGGTTTTGAGCTTACTGGCAAAGACATAAGCAGGAAGAAAACAGTTAATATAAGATACTGTCTGGGATTTGAGCGTCTTGTGCGTGAGGAGATTAAGCAGTTTGAAGAAATTGGGCTTAAAACAACAATATACCGTGCTGCAGTTAATACAATAAACAAGCGTATGCATATAAAAATAGGATATTATGGAACAAGTCCGAATAAACAGATGGAATATGATCATAGGTTTGATAACGGAATATATCTGGATGCTGCATTTATAGAAAGAAAGCTTGGTGCATTAAAGTTTGCCTATGAGAAAAATAAAGAGAAAGCATCAGTATTCGGCGGTCCTGCTGTTATGGAAGTTTTCGGGGAAGAGCCGTTTGAACCTGAAAACAGGACGGAGTGTATGACACTTGATGATAAACAGCGTGCATTATCAGTAAAATATGACAGGGAATCTTCAGAGATAGTCAATAATTATATAAAAGGAGAGGAACGTAGTTTTACAATAATTGCATATCCGATTCCTGAAATAGGAAAAGATTACGAAAAAATATTTGATGAGACTGTTAAAATAAATACGCTTGACTATGATGTGTATTGTAAAATTCAGAAAAATATTATTGATGCACTCGATAAGGCTGATTATGTAGAAATTAAAGGTATGAATGGCAATAAGACAGATATATGTGTCAATCTTATGAAAAAGACGAACACTGAAAAGCAGACAGTATTTGAAAACTGCCTTGCTGATGTAAATATACCGCTTGGAGAAGTGTTTACCTCACCAGTGCTTGCAAAAACAAATGGCGTAATCAATGTAAGTGAAGTGTATCTTAATGATTTAAAATTTAAAAATCTTTCAGTTACATTAAAAGACGGAATGGTCGCAGATTATACATGTGATAATTTTGCTGACGAAGAAAAAAGCAGGGAGTTTTTTAAGGAAAATGTATTGTATAACCATGAGACACTGCCAATAGGCGAGTTCGCAATTGGAACAAATACAACAGCATATGTAATGGCAAACAAATATGATATTGTATATAAGCTTCCGATTCTTATAGTAGAGAAGATGGGGCCGCATTTTGCACTTGGTGATACATGTTATTCAAGGGCTGAAGATATAAAGGTTTACAATCCTGACGGAAAAGAAATTATTTCAAAAGAAAATGAGATTTCATCATTAAGAAAAACACAGCCGGAAAAAGCGTATTTTAACTGCCATACTGATATAACAATCCCTTATGAGGAAATTGGAAGCATAACAGCGGTTGAAATTGACGGCAAAAGAACCGATATAATCAGAAACGGAAGATTTGTACTTGAAGGATGTGAAGAATTGAATCGTCCGTTTGAAAAATAAAACTGTAGTTTTATAATAAGTGATTAAGCAAAAAGTTGCGTTTATATTAATAGAGAGTTATAATATAACAATAAAATATAAATCCAATGGGGTGATTTTATGAGAATTCAAGATTTTTGTGACATGAAGAAATTTGAAGAAATTATGAGTAATTGGGCGAAAAGCACAGGACTTGCGACGGTTGCAGTCGGAGATGACGGCAAGTATATAAGTGAGTGTTATAATTTTACTGACTTTTGTATTAAACTCACAAGAGGAAGCAATGAAGGACGTAGAAGATGTGAAAAGTGTGACCGCGAAGGAAAAGGCGTATATCCGTGTCATGCAGGTCTTATTGATTTTGGTATTCCGATTACACTTGATGACGGAACTGTACTTGGAAGCGTAATAGGTGGACAGGTTCTCCCGGAACATCCGGATGAGGATAAGTTCAGAAAAGTCGCTGATGAAATCGGCGTTGACCAGGACAAGTACATTGAGGCACTTGGAAAAGTTAATGTAAAGACAAGAGAAGAGATTGAAGCGGCAGCTAACCTTCTCGGTGATGTAATTAACATGTATGTGAGAGCCTGTTATTCATCAGCACGCAGTGAGAGAATACTTGATAATCTGAAGAATGGTATCAAAGAGGCTGCAGAACAGATTGAAGTTGCCAATGATAATACGAAACAGATAGAGTCATTTGGACATAAACAGAAGATACTTGCCCTTAATGCAAGTATAGAGGCTGCAAGAGCAGGCGAAGCAGGTAAGGGATTTGCTGTAGTTGCAGAGGAAGTACAGAAACTTGCACAGGGTATGTCTGTAGTAAGTGTTAATATCAGAAAAGCTCTTGATGAGGTTACACAGACGATTAATAAACTTAATCAGTGATAAGTACATAAGTACAATATGTTTTAATAATAATCAGTTAAACTTATAATCGGATGGAGAACAATGGCTGGAAAGATTAGTAAAGACAAGAAAAAATATATTATAGCCGGTATTTCGGGAATTTTAGTAATTATATTGATATTAACGGCATATAGTATTAATAGTGCAAAAAATGATAAAAAACCGACAACAGATGTAAGCGTTGAAGATTCTGACAAAAAAGTTAAAAGTCAATCATCTGCATCATCAGATGGAGGACGTGTTGCATCTACGGTAGAGATTGAATTTGAAGACAGTGCAGTTCTTGTCGGAACAAGATTTAAAGTGACAGCCATTGTTACACCATCAGATACAGATAAAGCATTACTTTGGAGCAGTAGTGATGATTCTGTTTTTTCAGTTGATGAAAATGGAATTGTAACAGTAAAAGGCACGGGTAATGCAGTTCTTACGGCAACTGTGGGAACAGTATCGGATGCGGTTGTTATCGAAGGAATAACAGACGCTGCCACAGGCTCATCAGAAAATCTTCCTGTATTCATAGCTGATTCATATGATTCTTCATATACTGTGTCAGGTTCATCCGGTAACAGGACAGGCACACAGGCAACAGGCAGCGGTTCATCTTCATATCAGGGCAGTTCAGAAAATGGCAGCAGCTATCAGGGAACTTCAGGTACATCAGGTGGACAGACGGCTTCTGGCGGACAAAATTCAGGCTCTGACTATACGGATTCATCAGGAAATGCATGGTCAGATAATTCTGGCAGTAATAATTCAGGCAATCAGAATCAGGACAACGGAGGTAATAATAATTCAGGCAGTCAGGATTCAGGTAATACAGATAACGGCTCATCAGGTGGACAGACAAGCAGCACAATAGGTGAGAGTCTTCCGGCACTTGGTTTTAACCATATGATGAGTAATGTATACGTTTATGAAGAAGGAAACAACTATTACGGCGAGGTAATAACCCAGCCTAATGTTGCAATTATATATATTATGCAGAGAAGTTCGGGATTTGATAATGTTATAAATCAGGTACTTCAAAGACTTGTTCCGGGAGGAGCATCGCAAATCTGGAACAACTATTCTACAGCAACAACAGATAAAACATTTACAATAAATGACAGAAAAATAAGAATAGTAATGCCTAAGGGCGGCGGCCATTCGCAAATTGTAATATACAATTAGCTGGTGGTGTGTTATAATGTCGAAAGTAAAACCAAAAATCACAGAAATGTGAGTATGGAGGTATTTGGTGTTAAACGAAAATAAAATAAAAATGATGACAAAAATGGCAATATATGAAAAAAATCAGGGCAGGCAGATGTTAAAGAATGCCAGATATTATAAAGGCGATTATATTGCATTAAGCGTATTGAAAAGTACAATAGCAACGACATTTGCATATATAATAGTTTTTTTAATGTATATATTGTGTGATGTCGAAAAACTTGTCGCAGATATTAACAGTCTTGATTATGCAGCCATGGGAAAGAAGATGGCTTTATATTATGTAATTATGCTTGTTGTGTTCGCTGTTATTTCTGGTGCAGTCAGTGCATATAAGTACGACCGTTCACGCAGTGGAATGAAGAAATATTTTTCAAGACTTAACAAACTTGAAAGATTCTATAACGGACAAAAAAACAGAAAGTAACGGAGGACCCATGATGACTTTTTTATTGGAGTTAAAGGATAATATCAACAAATTTTACAATAAACATAATGTATATCTTGTCCCTGCATTTAAATTTGTAGTGGCATTTATATCATTTCTGCTTCTTAATGTGCAGATAGGATATATGACAGTATTAAAAAATCCTCTTATTGCACTTGCTGTGTCAATAATATGTGCATTTCTCCCAAGCGGATTTACAGTTGTTGCACTTTCAATATTTATGCTTGCACACCTGTATGCCATATCAGCAGAATTTGCGGTAATTTCATTATGTATTGTACTTGTTATGTATCTTCTCTATTTCAGATTTGCACCTAAACAGGGATACATTCTCATATTCACAGTTATTTTATGCTGGTGTAAGATTCCGGAAGCAATTCCTGTTGCGGTAGCTCTTGGAGCCGGACTTACATCATTCATACCTGTTTCGTTTGGCGTTATTATATATTATATAATCAAGACAGCAAGTGCTTATGAAACAGCAATAACTAATTCATCTGTGGCAGACAGCATGCAGCAGATATCTTATATTGTAGAAAGTTTTTTCAATAACAAAAGCTGTCTTATTTTTGTAATTGCATTTACAGTTGCAATAATCATTACGTATATAATTAAGAGACTTTCAGTTGACAATGCATGGACATATGCAATTGCAGTTGGTACAGTTTCAGAATTTATAATATTGATAGTTGGAAGCCTTGCATTAAATGCAAAGATTAATATTGTATTTATGATCATAGGTATTATTATTGGAGCAGTTGCTGCATATATCTGTAAGATTGTATTTTTTAGTGTTGATTATAAGAGAACTGAATATGTGCAGTATGAAGATGATGAATACTATTATTATGTAAAAGCAGTTCCAAAAATCAGCCTCGTTAATGAAAATGTCAAAGTTAAGCAGATTAATGCAAGAAAGACAAGAAAAACAAGTGATTTAAGTGATATAAGAAGAGCAGCAGATAAGAATGCAGCTACATTGGAAACTGATGATGACGATATAACATTTTATGATAAATAATATTTAACAGAATAATAAAAGCGAAGGGAGTGAAGATATGACAGCGGTTAATAATTTTATACAAAATTATTTGTCTAACCTGTATATACCCCGTATTACATGGACAGATATAATAGAGATTTTTATTATAGCATTTGTTCTGTACAGCTTTCTTGTATGGATTAAGAATACAAAAGCATGGGCGTTATTAAAGGGTATTATAATTGTCGTACTTTTCGCTCTTTTTGCATATATTCTTAATCTCAGAACGATTCTGTGGATAGCAGGAAAGACAATAAGTGTTGGTATTATAGCACTTGTAATTATATTCCAGCCTGAATTAAGGCGTGCTCTGGAACAGCTGGGAAGAAAAAAACTTGTGCTTAATTTCTTTAATTTTGGCGACAGTCATGAAAAAGATGAAAGATATAGCTCAAAGACAGCAGATGAGATTGTCCGTGCTGCATATGAAATGGGAGCAGTAAAGACAGGTGCTCTTATTGTTATAGAACAGGATATGATGCTTGATGAATATGTAAGAACGGGCATAAATGTTGACGGAATTGTGACGAGCCAGCTTCTTATAAATATTTTTGAACATAATACACCGCTTCATGATGGGGCAGTGATTATCAGAGGAAATCGCATTACATCAGCAACATGTTATTTGCCACTTTCTGATAATATGCAAATAAGTAAAGATTTTGGAACAAGACATCGAGCTGCACTCGGTATGAGTGAAGTGTGTGATGCTCTTGTGATTGTAGTTTCAGAAGAAACAGGACAGGTATCAGTTGCAATGGGAGGACAATTAGTACGCGGAGTCACTCCGGATTACTTAGGTACTCGATTGTGTCAAATTCAGTACAGAAATGGTGATTCTAAAAAGTTCTCTCTGCGGAAAGGACGGCGTAAAGATGAAGATGCATAATATGACCAAAAATATAGGCTTGAAAATTATGGCGTTTTTATTTGCAGTCTTGTTGTGGGTTATCGTTGTCAATGTAGATGACCCAGTTGTGAGTGCTGTATACAGAGATATTCCAATTACTGTAATAAATGATGATGTTGTTACAAATAAAGGAAAAGTATATCAAATTGTAGATGATGTTCAAAAAGTAAATGTAACAGTATATGCAAAACGTTCTTTGATTTCAAAAATTAGTGGAGAGTCGATTTCAGCGACTGCTGATTTAAGTCAGATGGATGTGAATACTTATATGGTTCCGATAACGGCAACAGTAAAAGAGTATGAAGCAAATATACAATCTGTAGATACAAATCCGAGAAATATAGAAGTTAACATTCAAGATGTTACCGGAAAAAAATTCCCTATATCTGTTAGTACAAGTGGAACGCCTAGGGATGGATATGTAGTTGGAGAAATGACAACAAATCCGAAAGAGGTAACCTTGCGAGGATCTGAAACTTTAATTGATAGTATTGAAAAAGTAGTTGCCAAGATAGATATATCAGGGATGTCAGACAGCGGTGTTGTAGATGCAGAATTGATATGTTATGATTCAAATGGAAATGTTGTAGATCAGACAAAACTAAGTAATAATCTTGGAGATAAAGGAATCAGCGTAAATGTTCAGATGCTGAATACCAAAAATGTCGGATTGAACTTTGCAGTGTCAGGGGAACCGAAAGCAGGTTATATTTATACCGGAATGACTGTAGAACCGGAAAGTGTACAGATTTGTGGGACAGAAGATGTTTTGGCTGAGATAGATAGTATTAATATTCCGGCAGATCAGATAGATATAACAAATGAACATGGTAAAAAAGAATATACAATTGACATTACACCATTTCTTCCAAAAGAAGTATCTTTGGTTGATGAAACAGCTAATAATGTAGTTGTAACAATTCTAATTGAACAAGAAGGAACAAAAACCATAGAATTACCGGTAGAATCAATACAAGCCAAGAATTTATCTGATGAATTTAAGGTCTCTTTTGAGGCAGAGAAAGATTTGATACTTACATTTACTGGTTTAGAGCAGGAACTTGCAACATTAGATATAAAAAATGCAGCATCAATTGATTTGAAAAATTATACAGCTGAAGGAGAGTATGATGTCCCAGTAACAATAGAAACCGCTACGGGAGTAACTCTGACAGAGCAGCCAAGTGTAAGAATTATGTTAAAAGAAAAGACGGATGTATCTGAGCAAAGTGGAGTTGAGAAATCAAGCAGCATAGATAATAAGACGACAGATAGTTCAAAAAAAGATTGATAATAAGACAAACGAGGAAAATAGGGAGGCAAAAAATGGTAAGCGGAAAAGTGATAATTAAAAATCCAACAGGATTGCATTTACGCCCCGCTGGTTTATTTTGCAAAACAGCCATGCAATTTGGCGCAAAAATTACAATTGAAAAAACGACTAGGACTGGTGAACTGACAGCAAATGCAAAAAGTGTACTCAGTGTGCTTGGAGCATGTGTAAAATGCGGAGAAGAGATCGAATTTAACTGTACCGGCCCTGATGAGGAAAAAGCTCTTGCAGCAATGATCAAAATTGTGGAGGACGGATTAGGGGAGTAAACCATAAATTAA
>ERZ773114.3282-NODE-3282-length-13519-cov-2.532011_pt1 | contig 13519 bp, 9 predicted proteins | sample MGYA00580564_ERZ773114 | MGnify/ENA primary metagenome ERZ773114 (study PRJEB29015, sample SAMEA2737836) | human gut metagenome | biome: human gut; feature: human-associated habitat; material: faeces | place: China | collected 2012 ...
AAATTGTAGTAAAAGAAAGGAGGAATCAAACTATAAATGAAAATCGAAAGAAAGTACATTTGAAATGATTAAAGTTTCATTGTTATGAATTGAATTTATAGATGTAAGAATTTTTTTTATTTAATTTTTAGATGATGAAGAATTTTGTATTAGTTTTTTTAGTATATTTATCAGTCGCTTCTTGTAATGAGTCGTTAAATGATATTGATAAAAATGTTGTGTCTGCAACTTTTTTGGAACAAAGCGAAAGCAATTTGATTTTGAAACAAAAGTTTAGTTCTGCTTTGGTGAAAGTATTGGGCCAAAACGAAGAAGTACGTTCTTTAATAAAAGAAGAAGCTTTGAAGCAAATTGATTTTGATTATGATGTTCTTTATTGTTTGATTAAAGACAAACAATTGAAAAATGGAGTTACTTTAGAGGAATATTTAGAAAAATATTTAACCTCAGATGAATTGAAATGTATTCATAAGCAACTGCCGACTTTAACTTTATTTGTACCAACTCTCCCTGAAAATTCTTTTTCTGTTCATAGTTGGAATACAATTGATGAATTACCTGCTGTTGCAGTAAAAGTTTCTGACAATAATGATGTGAAAATTTATTACGGAAACGGAGAAACTGAAGTTTTTCCAGCAGATATTATACCAGGTTTCCCTGTCGTTGTTGTAAAAGAGAATGAACGAATTGTAAGGAATGGGGAGATTTTAAGTAAAACTGTTTCTGAAAATATAGAAGAGACTAATCTTATATTTGTTGATGAAATTTTTAATAATTTACATGGAAAAGACTTGGTTAATACTAAGACACGTGCAAATCGACCTGATCGACCTGTTCCTTTACCTAAGGTCGATAATCCTGAGGATTATCTTCCTGCAAATATGAAGAAAACTTACGAAGCTTATAAAATATATAAAAATACAACTGGTTGGCAAAGAGATTATATATATTATGGAATAACTCCTACTACTGATAAAGGACCTTTTGATTATAATATGAAAGAATTTTTAGTTGGATTTGAACTGATGGGGGATGCTCTCGGATTTTATAGAAAAATAGCAGATCAGGATGGGGATCCTAAAAGTAGTATTCCGATTGGTGGAGTTTTACCTGCAAATAGTTCTATAATTACTTGGACTGAAGGTGAATATGAATTTAAGGTTACAACCTACGTTGGTAGTAAGTCGACTATAGGAACTGAATATAAATCTTTTTTTCGATTAAAACCTGATCAATTATTTAGGGCTGAAGTAGAGAGAGTAATTTCTCGTCCGGGTATGCCTGGTTATACCGTTTATAAACTTGTAGGTTTGAAATCTAAGCGAGTTGACCTTGATTTACCATTATTTGAATGGGATTTAGAAAATTATGGAGCAACAATTAAGATTGCAATAGAAGAGGTAGATGGACAAGAAACTGAAGTGAACTCAATAAGTTCTAGTATCGAATTTGCAACTAATTTTGGTTTTGATGCAAGTTTTGGTGAGAAAGTGAAATTTGGAGTAAAATTTGGTTCAACAATAAAAGAAGTTTTAAATGTGTCTAATACTATAACTAAAACACTTGGAGGGGATGAATTGGGTGAAGTTATTATTAACTTTGCTGACCCTGTTGTAATTAGTGATGAATTTAGATATCATTATAAACCAAGAACAAACCCTAGGGAGCAGGCAGTTGTTGATTATACAGAACCTACTTTTAATTCTAAATATTATACAGGGTGGTATAGATTGTATATATCACCAAAGAAAACTAATTTATAAATTGTATGAGGGTGTATCAAAATTCAAATTTGATGGCTATGAACTTACAATCTGAAAATTGTCTATTCTTGTTTATAATAAAAGAACCTTGTCATTATCCTTTAATAAGCTTGATAAGGCTCTTTTGTGCTTATTCATTATAATCTGTAACTTTATCGAGCATTCAATTTAGTTTTGATATATCCTCAATATATATAATGATGGTGGGATATGGATAATAAATATTTACCCTGTTGTGATTTTTGTTTATGTATTTTCGTGTCTTCAAAAAATATTGTCGCATAGGTATGATAAGAAATGTAGTACTGCCAATAATAGTTTGTTCTTTGCTTCTGATTGTTCAGGCATGTTCTTCCGGGCATGAGGACGAGGTCGAACCTGTCGTAGAAGAAAAAGGGTTTACGGTAAAGGTGTTTTATATAAATGAAGCTCAGCCCGATGTAGAAATACCTGATGCCGGGGCAAAGGTGTATCTCTATTATGGAGTGAATAACGGAGAATTGGTAAGAGGAGAATTTCAAGCCGGGGGAGAAGTGGTGAAAGGGGATATAACGTTTTTTCCGGACCAAATGTATCGGATCGATGGGGATGGGATGATCGATATTACTCCTTTATATGAGGATAAAGAGATGACGATGCTTATCGAAAGTAACTTTTATACAACCAGACTGGCGGCCGGATATTTCCGGGATCTCAGTCGTCCCATAAATTATAAGTGTTTATTTTATCCTTAGTATCGATGGGGATAGCCGGCCTGATCGGACGAGGGACGGTCGGGGAATAAGGGTACTTTAGATAAATCCAGATGATGAAATACGAAATTGTAGCTTTTTATAAACAGGAGATAGAAGAAATCCGTGAATGTGCTGAAAACATCGGGCGGTTATATGGATGGCGGTATAGATGTGAAAAAATACCCGGTAGCGGAAAACTGCTTTCAGCCTGCATGGGAGAGGATAGTGTTCTTTGTTTGTTGAAGCGGAAATCATATTCTTTTTATCGGTTGATGAAGTACGTGTATGCTTTGAATAAACCGGTACTTGTTTTGCAGGATCATTTTTCTGCCGATACTTTTCAGCAGCTGAAAATTCCGGTAGGTTATTTGAAGGAAAATAAAGAAAAAGGGATTTGGGCTAATTTCCTGCAGCGGCATCATCCCGGGTGTCGGATCGAAATCATCGTTCCCCGGGAAAAAGATGAGCATATTGCGGCCATGGTCCGCAATAATTTAGCATTTATGGAGCGTATCTTAAAGCATTCCGAAGCCCGCTACGAGGTGGTGAATGAAGAGAAAAGTTTTGAAAAAAGCCTGATAAAGGTTTTGCAGGATCTTTCTCCGGGGATAACCCTGATGATGCGTCCGTTCCGCTTATTTCCCTTTTACTATCCCTATACTGTCCGGCTTTACCGTAAACACGCCCGGTCCGAAGTATTGATTATCCCCCGGGACGACTCTTTGTATATACCTTGCCATTAAAGATGATAGATGACACCTGTCATCTATCTTAAATACTCAGTCCGATAGAGAAAATCAGGTCGGCGAACATCTTTTTATGTTGTGTTTCGTAGCCGGTGCGGATACCGAGACGGATCGGATAGGTTAACCGGAAGAAGTGGGTGTCCGTGGTCAATTCTATTCCATAGGAGGAGTAAGTAGCTTTGCCGAATTTGTTGCGGCTGCTACCCCAATCGTAGAATACGGCGGCGTTTATAGTTTTGAGATAGAGCAATGAACTCAGGGGCAGATCCGGGAAAGCGATCGGCATATGGTAACCGGTACGCAAGCTGGCTATTTCGTAGCCAGGTAGGGTGATCCCTCTGGGGTAAAGAATTTTATTGCTATAATTCCGCTCTTTGTGCGACATATGCTGGAAGCCTCCGTACAGCGACAGGGAATGATTGGTGGTGAAGCCCGGAAAATACAGGTGTCCGTCTCCCCACCATTGATAGCCCAGGTCTATATGTTCCAGAGGGCTGTGAGTGTAACCTGCACTGAAAGTTTGGCCCCAGCGGGGATTGATCTCCTGGGTAGTCATACGGGTTTGATTGGTAAAATAAAGTCCGTATTCCAGCAATTGATAAAACCGGGAAGGCTCGTTCACCTGGTAAAAGTTCGGATCGACTTGTGTAATCCATATAGTGTTCGCTTCTGCTATTTTACAGGTGTAGAGTTTATTTAATTTTTCATGGTGTAATCCGACAAACCGGTAACGGACATAAGGTTGTAAGGTCCGGTTATATTGGCGGGCAGACAGGGTAAAAGGAAACCGGACCGTAACCTCAGCCGAAGAACGCCAGGCTTTATATTGTGCATAAAAAGTTTCTTTTTGCCGGGTAGGCAGGAAAAAACCTTCGTTGAAAGATTCGTAATCGTATCTCCCGCTATACAGGTCGAAATCGAATACCGGCCACCAGCCTTTGTAGCTGGCATTCAGCATCCAGGCCCCGTGGTCATAACCCGATTTTAAGATATAACCGGCAGTAAAGGATAAGGTGCTCAACTTATTCTGAGAGTAAACTACCGCACCGAAGTCGACGTCCATATCGTTCAGATCGGCTTCTACCGGTCCCCAGCTGTGGATATTGACAAGGTGGGTGAATTTATTGTATTTCCGGGAAGGATAGATAGAATCGTATTGGAAAGCAGAATGCCATTTTTCTTCCTGTTTCATCGAGTCGGCTAACCGGAATTGCTGATAGACCGTCGGCTGTTCCTGTAATCCGGCCAGGTCGATATGCCCGGGTTTATAGCCGTCTGCTGTGTAGAAAGAAAAATACAACTGTTTTTTATCCGCACTGAGGGTGGGGAACTGTAGCCCGTACTTACTGTTCAGCACATTCACCGGACCTTGTGCGGTCCAACGGTAGAAAGCATTGTTACCGTTGTAAGAGGCTCTGTAAATCAATAGACTGTCTCCGGCAACCGGGTGGTCCAGTTCGTAATAGATCGCAGGACAGACGGTATGTCGCCGGTGAGTGACCGGATCGATCGATACCAGACTCAAGCCTCGGGGGGATTGGACGACTGTGGTGATTTTACCCTCGTGGTAAGACGGATGGATGAATAGTTCGTTCGCTTCTGCCGGAATACGCCCGGTTTCCCGGCTCAAAGTCGAGTCGAGCAAGACCAGATAAGATCGGTTGCAATGGTCCACTTCTACACAGCCCCACTCCTGGCCCATCGCGAAAGGAGAAAAACGGTTGTTCCGGCTTTTATAGCGTTTGTATTTACCGGTATTCAGGTCGTAACTGCTTAAACGCATACGTCCGCCCTGATCCCAACGGATGTGATTGTAATATTCGCTCCAGACTATTTGGTCGTTGTTGAAGGCAAATTTATAGTCGTCCAGAATCCCTGTACGCCGGAGGAGTTTTTCGTTCTGATTGTGCAAGAGAACGAAAGCTCCCGTTTGTTGCAGCCCTTTTTTATAAGCAATCACTTTGCCGGAAGAAATCGGGGTGGGATTGTAGTAATTCGTGTAATACTTGTTGTGGGTGGGAAGTGTATCGAATGGAGACGATACGAGAGAGGCCTCCCGCATCCAGCGCTGTTGCAATTCGGAAAAATTATCCCGGTAAAGGGTACGCTTGGCATCCCGGTAGGTGTTGGCCTGGCGGACACTGTCGGGATCGATAAACAGAGAACGGAATGTACTGTCCCGCCAGAGACTGTCCCGCTTGCCCTGCATGGAAAGCTTCAGGCTGGTGGCGAAGGGAGTAATGCCGTAAGGGCGTCTTCCGGTGCGTTCCAGCGCTTTTGCCCAGATATCCGAACCGTAATTGACCCGGGAGTTGGCGGTCATGAAGTACCCCATGGTGTAACGATTGGGCACGAAATCTTTGTTTGAACCCAGTACGGCTTTCGAATAATTGTAAATCCCTTTTTCCAGGATTTGGGCTTTCATTTCGTTCAGAAATTCCGGGGAACGTCCTCGGCCGAGATGGCCGACAGCAGTTTCAAAACATACGGCATCTCCTTCCATAAACCACATCGGTACATATACACCGACTACTGCAATAGGAAAAATCTCCCCGAAGAGATAATACAGGTCTTTGGTAAGTCCCTGGTTTACCTTGTCGAGCTGCACGACATGCCGGAATTCGTGTACACACAAATGTTCCAGCCAATCATCCGTGGGATCTTGGGAAGGCATGGTGTAAAGTTCACTCTTCCGGGGTGCCAGGGCTACATTCCCATTGGAAACACCTCCGTCGGCATGCATGATGATGGATATCTTTTTGGGGTGTAATTGCAGTGTGTTGGCATGGTGGTATAAAAGACTGAAAATAGAAGCTGCTTTTTGGGCGTTTTCTTCGAAAAAATCCGGGTATATAATTTGAAAATCGTCGGTTTTGATTTGCTTCCAGCGCAGGGAAGGCCTATCCTGACCGAAATTGACGAATTGTGCCGAAACGATTGAAAACGGGCACCAGAGAAGTAGAATAAAAAACAGAACTTTCTTCATATATCACCTATTTTTTTAGAGCATCTAAATTAAATTATAAATTTTAGAAATAAGCCTGATTGCCTTTTTTATTTTAACACCGGCTTGCGTTTGCAAATTTTGCGTTTTTACATTTAAGTTTGAAAGAGGTACGCCAAAATTTTCCTTACCTTTGTAAAGGATAAAACAAGAGATATGCAAACAGAGAAAGATCGGATTTTGGAGTTGCGGAAAGCGCTTGAATATCATAATTATAAATATTATATCGAAAATGCACCGGAGATTTCAGACCGGGAGTTCGACGGGTTGATGCACGATTTGGAAAAACTGGAAGAAAAGTATCCGGAGATGTACGATCCCAATTCCCCGACCCAACGGGTAGGGAGGGATATCAATCAGGAATTTACTCAGGTCGCTCATAAATATCCGATGCTTTCTTTGGGAAATACATATAGCGAAGAAGAATTGCGGGATTTCGATCAGCGGGTGCGGAAAGTAGTCGGTGACCGGGTGCAGTATGTTTGTGAGTTGAAATACGACGGGACTTCGATTAGTCTGACTTATGTGAACGGTGAGCTCACTCAGGCGGTTACCCGGGGAGACGGCGTGAAGGGAGACGATGTCACGGCTAATGTCAGGACGATTCGCACTGTACCCTTGAAGTTGAGAGGGGATTATCCGCCCGAATTCGAGATCCGGGGGGAGATTCTGATGCCTTTTTCGGTATTCAATCGCTTGAACCAGGAAAAAGCAGAGGCCGGAGAACCTTTGTTCGCCAATCCCCGGAATGCTGCTGCTGGAACCTTGAAATTACAGAATTCTTCGCTGGTAGCGAAACGGCATTTGGATTGTTTTCTTTACTATATTCCCGGCGAAGTGACTCCGGCGGAAACCCATTACGGAAACTTGATGAAAGCTAAAGAATGGGGCTTCCATATGCCCCCTTATATTCACTTGGCCGATTCGTTTGAAGAAGTTTGGGCCTTTATCACAAAATGGGATAAAGAAAGGACGGGTTTGCCGGTTCCGATCGATGGGATTGTGATCAAAGTCAATGATATCGGGATGCAGCATTTGCTGGGATATACGGCAAAATCCCCCCGTTGGGCCATTGCTTATAAGTTTAAGGCCGAACAGGTGGAGACGCCCCTGATCGATGTGGTTTATCAGGTAGGGCGGACAGGTGCCGTCACGCCGGTAGCCAATCTGGAACCGGTGCATATTGCCGGCACTCCGGTGAAAAGGGCTTCCCTGCATAATGCAGATATCATCTCTTCCCTGGATTTACACGAACATGATACGGTGTATGTGGAGAAAGGGGGAGAAATTATTCCGAAGATTGTGGGGGTAGACCGGGCTAAACGCAGGGAAGGAGCCGCAGCTGTCGAATTCATTACGTGTTGTCCCGAATGCGGAACAAAATTGATACGGATAGAAGGTGAAGCCAATCATTATTGCCCGAATGAAGACCATTGTCCACCTCAGATAGCCGGAAAAATCGAACATTTCGTTAGCCGTAAGGCGATGAATATAGAGGGGATGGGAGAAGAAACGATCGAGTTATTACTGGGTAAAAGGCTGATCCGGGATGTGGCCGATATTTATGGATTACCGGCAAAGCGAGAGGAATTGATCGGACTCGAAAAAATTGTTTACCCCGAGAGTTTCGAAATGACCAGTATCCCTTTAGCAAAAGTGATTTATGGATTTGAAATCGGAATAAAGAATATTTCTTCCCGAAATGCAGAGACGTTGGCTGGTCATTTCGGTAGCCTGGAAGCTTATGCCGCTGCTTCGAAACAAGAGCTTTCAGCGGTGATAGGCGATGAAACGACGGTAAACCGGATATTGGATTACTTTCGTACTCCTTTTAATCAGACCGTAGAACGCTTGAAAGAAGCAGGTGCCGTTGAAAATATTCCTTTGGATTATGTCGTCTATGCATTGAATATTCCGGGGATAAATTGGCATAAAGCTGACTTATTGGCAGCCCGCTTCGATTATATTTATGAATTATCTGTGGCTTCTGCTGCTGAAATCCGGGCTGTTGAGGGGATCGATGCAGATGAAGCCGATAGCATTGTCCGTTTTTTCCGTTCTAATGAAAAATTGGTACGGAAATTGAATACTTTATCCGTTTATCGGATGCAGGAGAAATCGGTAGATAATTTAATCGCCGGTATCGAAAAATCGAAAACGGCCGGTTTTCCCGCTTTATTGAATGCTTTGGGAATCCGGTATATCGGAGAGACTGCCTCCCGTAATCTGGCTAAAAGTTTCCGGGAACTGACCAGGCTGATGGAAGCCGATTTTGAGCAATTGACCGAAGTAGAAGATATCGGTGAACAGATGGCTAATAGTATTTTGCGCTATTTTGGTAAAGAAGAAAACAGACAATTGGTGAAACGTCTGATCGATTATGGCGTAGAAGCAGAAATAGGAGAAACGGAAACAGGAAACGATAGCCTGGCAGGGCAAACATTTGTGATTACCGGTACACTGACCCGGCCCCGCGAATACTTCAAAGAGTTGATTTTGAATGCAGGGGGAAAGGTCAGCGATTCTGTTTCAGCCAAGACCGCCTATTTGTTGGCTGGCGAAAATGCCGGTAGTAAATTGAAAAAGGCAGAAAAATTGGGTACCCGGATTATTTCTGAAGAAGAATTTTACGAATTACTGAAATAATAGGGAATACCCTGCTGCATCAACGAAGTAATAAACGAGGATATGACAAAAAACGATAACAAAAAATTGAAAGAAATAATAGACTTAGCTTGTGAAGAGGCAAAGCGTTTGGGGAATACGAAGGTTTCACCCGAACATTTGTTTCTGGGGATGTTGCGGATGGATCAGGCCAGGGCTATCGATGTTCTGATCGCTTTGGGAGTGGATTTTTATGAGGTGAAAGCAAAAATCGAACAGAAACTGAATAAGCAAAGGGATAAGAGTGAAGAGATGCCCGATGAGCTGGATCTTACCCTGGCTGCCAACAGTATTGTTAAACGGGTCATCGAGGAGGCCTGGAAGCTGGGGGATGAGGAAGTAGAGTCGGAACATCTGATGTTGGCCATGTTGAGAAATCAGGCAGGGTTTGTCACAAAATTGTTTAATTCTATGGGAGTAGATTACGAGAAGTTTAAAGAACAACTGCTGAAGGAGAAAACCCGTATGCAATCCGACTATGGAGAGGAATCCGATGAAGACGAGGATGCAGGTGACGAAGAATCGATGTACAATCCCTATCGTCAGAACGGGCCTGCTAAATCGGATACCCCGGTATTGGATAATTTCGGTATAGATATCACGAAAGCTGCCGAAGAAGGTACCCTCGATCCGATCGTAGGGAGAGACCGGGAAATCGAACGATTGGCCCAAATTCTGAGCCGGAGGAAGAAAAATAATCCGGTGTTGATCGGAGAACCGGGGGTCGGTAAATCGGCTATTGCCGAAGGGTTGGCGATCCGTATCATCCGGAAAAAAGTGTCACGGGTATTGTTCGATAAGCGGGTAGTAGCTTTGGATATCGCGTCTATTGTTGCAGGTACGAAATACCGGGGACAATTTGAAGAGCGGATGAAAGCCATTCTGAACGAATTGGCTAAAAACAAAAATATTATCCTTTTTATCGACGAGATTCATACCATTGTAGGAGCCGGAGGGTCGGGAGGTAGCCTGGATGCGGCAAATATGCTGAAACCTGCGCTGTCGAGAGGGGAGATTCAGTGTATCGGGGCGACGACCCTCGACGAATACCGGCAGAATATCGAGAAAGACGGTGCTTTGGAAAGACGCTTCCAGAAAGTATTGGTCGAACCGACTTCTTTCGATGAAACGGTCGAAATCCTGAACAATATCAAATCCCGCTACGAGGATCATCACAACGTCCGTTATACCGATGAGGCGATCAAGGCCTGTGTCAAGCTGACGACGCGTTATATTTCCGACCGGGCGTTGCCTGACAAAGCGATCGATGCGATGGATGAGGCCGGTTCACGGGTACATATCGCCAATATCCATGTGCCTCAGGTTATCGAAGAGTTGGAAAGATCGGTGGAAGAAATCAAGAATAAGAAGAAAGAAGCGGTCAAACAACAGAATTTCGAGGTTGCAGCTGCTTTTCGGGATAAAGAACGCCAATTGCTGGCCCAGCTCGAGCAGGAAAAAGACAACTGGCAGAAAGAATTGAAAGAAAACCGGGTGGTGGTCGATGAAGAGAGTGTGGCCGAAGTAGTGGCAATGATGACCGGAGTACCCGTAAAACGGATCGCTAAGACCGAGGGTATGAAATTGTTGCAGATGCGTGAAGAATTGGCGGATAGTGTCGTCGGACAACAGGAAGCGATTGAAAAGATCGTTAAAGCGATACACCGGAACCGGGCCGGATTGAAAGACCCCAACCGACCGATCGGATCGTTCATTTTCCTGGGGCCTACCGGTGTCGGAAAAACTCAATTGGCCAAAGTATTGGCACAATATCTGTTCGATACGCCTGATTCGCTGATCCGGATCGATATGAGTGAATATATGGAGAAATTTGCTGTTTCCCGGTTAGTCGGGGCACCTCCCGGATACGTAGGATACGAAGAAGGCGGACAGCTGACGGAGAAAGTGAGACGTAAACCTTATTCGGTAGTATTATTGGATGAGATTGAAAAAGCACATCCCGATGTATTCAACATCCTCCTGCAGTTGCTGGATGACGGCCAGTTGACCGATAGTTTGGGGCGGCGCGTCGATTTTAAAAATACGATTGTGATCATGACTTCCAATATCGGAAGCCGGCAATTGAAAGATTTCGGACGTGGTATCGGATTTATGGCTGCCGATAAGACGAATGACAACGATTATGCCAAGAGTGTCGTGCAGAAAGCGTTGAAGAGTGCCTTTTCTCCTGAATTTCTGAATCGTATCGATGATGTGATCGTCTTCAATCCTTTGAGTAAGGAAGATATCCATAAGATCATAGATATAGAACTGAAAGGACTGCTCAAGCGGGTAGGTGAATTGGGATACCACATCCAGGTTTCGGATGCTGCAAAAGAATTCCTGACCGAGAAAGGGTATGATCCTCAATATGGAGCACGTCCGTTGAAACGGGCTATCCAGAAATACCTGGAAGATGAATTAGCCGAAGTGATCATCAAAGGCGACCTTCCCGAAGGGGGGACCCTTTATGTCGACTGCGATAAGGAAAACGATAAGCTGAAGGTAAAAAGTAAAAAGCTAGAGGCTAAAAGCTAGAGGCTAAAAGCTAGAGGCTAAAAGCTAGAGGCTAAAAGCTAAAAGCTAGAAGAGGCTAAAAGCTAGAAGCTAAAGGCGAGAAGGTAATCTTTAGCTTCTTTGCTTTTTTATCTTTTCAGCTTCTCGCTTCTCGCTTTTAGCCTTTAGCTTTTAAGCCTTTTCGCCTTTATTGTTCCTCCGTACAAATATCCACCTGTTTTTCGATGAGCTGATCCAGGGAGATGAAAGATTCGGTTTTAGCAATACCGGGAATATTTTGCAGAGTATTGATCAGGATATCCATCAGATGCTGGTGGCTGTTACACCGGATTTTCAGGAAAAAGGAGTAGTGACCGGTGATGAAATGGCATTCGATTACTTCGGGGATCTTTTCTATTTCTTTGACAACTTTTTTATATTGGGAAGCATTATCCAGAATGACCCCGATGAAAGCACAAATCTTGAATCCCAGTGCGCGTGGCTTTACAATGAATCGTGAACCTTCGATGATGCCGGCATCTTCCATTTTTTTCACTCTTTGGTGAATAGCTGCGCCGGATATACCGCATTCACGGGCAATCTCCAAAAAAGGTACTCTGGCATTTTTTACAAGATAGGATAGAATTTTTCTGTCTATATCATCGATCTGGTATTTCATTGCATTTAGGTATTGATTAGTAAAATGAGATTATCTGAAGTTCAGAATACTATACAATTGTTTGCGTTGTTTGTAATATCTTCTTCCTTCTTCGTTGGTAATGTTTTTGATGACTCCGTCTATCAAATTATTGAATATCGTTGCAAAAGTAAATCCTTCCGGAGGGTAAATATCCGGATTATGAATATCGTTTAGTTTGGCGATATACATCCGGGCGATCATTTCACTTGAAATATCCTTCTTATACATGCCTTGTTCCATGCCTTTCTCGATATTGATTTTAATCTTCTCATAGATAAAATCCGAACGCATTTGCATATGTTCTTCGAAAATATCCGGGAAAGCTTTCGATAACATAATGGTGAACGAAGGAGATACATTGAAAAAACGGTTGTTGATTTCATCACTGACGATCAACATAATATCGATAGCGTTCCACCCTTCGAAATTGTATTCATTGAAGATTTCTTCAAAACATCTCCGTTCATGCTCCAGTATGGCTTTGACAATGTCTTTGCGGTCGGTGAAATTTTCTTTCAGTTCTTCTAAGGTCAGGCCCACCTTTTGCAAGTGTTCTTCGTTGAAATCATTAATTCCGTATTTCGAAATATAGGTTCGTAATTTTTCTGCCAGTTGAAATCTCTGTTCTGTCATTGTTCTGCAAAATTCGGTTTGATGCCGTAAATATAATAAACAAAATGGGATAGCGCTAATTTAAAGTTGTAAATTATTATTTATTCGATCTTTTTTCTTTTAAAATATAGTTGATAATAAGAAAATTGTTTCAATTCTGTTTTTGATAGGATTTCATGGAACGACATACTATTTTAAGGTTGTTTTTATACCTTTGTACGATCAAGGGTTGTGATATCTAATTTGAAAATAAATGAAAAAGGGGATACTGGGATTTTTGTTGATACTGCAGGGAATGGTATCGATGGCTGCTGAGAATAAGACGAAATTGATCGTAGGGATTACAGTCAGTAATTTTTATCCGGAGTGGGTAACTATTTATAAGAACGATTTGGCAGAAGGAGGCTTGAAGAGAATTTGTGGGCAAGGTAGAGAGATGATGGCCGATTACCGGTATCTGTATTCGCAGACCGGAGGCAACGATTTATACGGGTTTATTGCCATCCGAACATGGGGTGATCGCTCACGATTGGTACGATCGTTTGAGAGGAAAGCGGCAGAATAATGTGATCTCGGATAATTGCCTGATGTTGGGGGAAGATGGAGTCAAAGGGCTTAGTCCTGAAGGCTTACAAGCCTTGACACTCGGATGTGCTATGAAGATGAATAATGTTTTTTCGAAAGTATATAGTGTTGCTGTCAATGGGGAAGAGGCGGTTCTGAGTGGAGGAAGCTGTGCGAATATGGCTATTTGGTTGAGTGAAGAGTCAGGTAAATGGATCTCTTCCGATTATTATGCC
>ERZ773114.3303-NODE-3303-length-13416-cov-7.814310_pt1 | contig 13416 bp, 10 predicted proteins | sample MGYA00580564_ERZ773114 | MGnify/ENA primary metagenome ERZ773114 (study PRJEB29015, sample SAMEA2737836) | human gut metagenome | biome: human gut; feature: human-associated habitat; material: faeces | place: China | collected 2012 ...
TCTGGCTCATCGGCTTGAGCTTGGCGTCGACGGCGTCGGTGCCGAATATGGCGTCGAGTCCGCGCCCTAATCCCTTCGGTTGTTTCATAGCTGCGTTCTGTTATTTGCTTCGTTTACGGTTGCGTTTGAGGAACTCCCGCGCCAAGGTGAGATAGTTCTCCGAACCCACGGCCCCGGCATCGTACAGCATGACGGGCTTTCCGTGCGAGGGGGCTTCTCCCAAACGGATATTGCGCTGAATTATTGTGTCGTAGGCCAGCTGACCGAAATGTTCGCGCACCTCGTTCACGACTTGGTTGTTGAGCCTGTTGCGCATGTACATCGTCAGCAGGAAGCCCTCGATGTCCAGTGCGGGGTTCAGGCCGCTTTTGACCTTGCGGATGGTGTTGAGCAGTTTCGAAAGCCCTTCGAGGGCGAGGTATTCGCACTGCACGGGAATCAGCACCGTGTCGGCGGCCGTGAGGATATTGACGGTCGTATAGCCCAGCGAGGGGGAGCAGTCGATGAAGATGTAGTCGAAGCGGTCGCGGACGGAGTCTACGATGCGCTTCATCACATGGTGCGCATCCTCCATTTTCGGCAGTTCGGTGTCGGCGGCCACCAGATCGATCGACGAGGGCAGCACCCATAGATTCTTCACGTCGGGACTCTGGAGAAGCACCTCTTCGGGCTTTTTGAGTCCTGCGATACATTCGTAGACGCCCTCCAGATTGATGTCGAAGCCCACGCCGGAGGTGGCGTTGGCCTGCGGATCGGCGTCGAGCAGCAGCACCTTCTTGCCCAGCAGGGCCAGCGAGGCCGCCAAGTTGATGGCCGTCGTGGTCTTGCCCACGCCGCCTTTCTGATTCGCTAATGCGATAACCTTTGCCATGTTTCGATCGGGTTTATAATCGGGCAAATTTAATGATTTTAAATGGAAATCCATAACCGTAACCGAAAATTGCTTATCTTTGAACTCGGAACGGATTGATAGTTACACGCTATATGACAGAAAAAAAAGCAGAGGCTCCCGTGCAGGAGCCGGCGCCGGCTCCTGAGGCCGCCGGTAAAATCTGGAAACTGCAGGGGAAATTTCCCGCACTGGCCGATTATCTGGTCTTTTTCGGCATTTTCCTGCTGGCGCAGGTCGTGGGCGCCGTAACGGCGCTGCTGGTGGGCTGCAAGTGGCCCGATCAGGCGCTGCTGGCGAGCGCCGACGAAACGGTAAGCACCGCCGAACAGGTGCTTGTAGGGCATTTCAACGCCGTATCCTATTTTGTCGCCATGGCCCTTACGCTCGTGGGATTTCTCTTTTACCGCAGCCGGCGCCGGGGCCCGAAAATCATCGCGCATTTCTCTTCCCGCGGACTGAATCCCGTCCTGCTGCTCTGGGGCGTGGTCTTCATGCTCGCCACGTCGGTGGTGCTCGAACCGCTGCTGAGCCTGCTGCCCGAAGTGCCCAACGCCTATGGACGCGGCGCGTGGGCGATCGTTACGGTCGTGGTGATGGCGCCGCTGTTCGAAGAGGTGATTTTCCGCGGCGTGCTGCTCGAATCGACGCGCGCCAAATACGGCGTGATGGCCGCATGGCTGGTTTCATCGGCCGTATTCGGCATCGTGCACGTGCATCCGACCGTCGCGGTGAACGCCTTCGCCATCGGTCTGGTGCTCGGATTCGTCTACATGCGGACCGACTCGCTCTGGTCTACGATCATACTCCATGCCGTCAATAACGGAATCGCCTATCTGGCGCTGGTCACCGGGCACGGCAACGCCATGCTGATCGACTTGGTCGGCAGCAGGACGCTCTATGTGCTGATTTATATCGGTGCGCTGGCTGTCTTCGCCGTTTCGGGTTACATGATGCTCCTCGCGCTGCGGCGCCTGAAAGCCGAGGATAAAAATCGGGCGGCGGCGTAATAATCTGGGCCGGGGCTGCGTTAGTTACGAGTAAAAACTGTATCTTTGTCCTCCGGATTATGAATTTGCGAGCGAAAATAGCAGTCGTGGCGGCTTCGGTTTTTCTGGCGGGCTGCCGGGAGATGCCGGGCTATTTCGCCAGCGATACCACGCTGGCGCGCGCCGGCGGCAAGCAGCTGCAGCTGCGCGATGTGGAGTCGGTGGTTCCCAAGGGAGTCACGGGCGAAGACAGCGCGGCGTTCATGAAGGTATACGTGGACCGGTGGGTGCGCAAGCAGCTCAAGCTCAAGGAGGCCGAGACGCTGTTTTCGGCTTCGGGCGACGATATCGACAAGATGGTCGAGGAGTACCGTCAGGCGCTGCTGATCCGCAAGCTGAACCAGCTGTATGTGGACCGGAGCATCGACACGACGTTCACCGACGACGAGATTACGGCCTATTACAATGCGCACAAGGCCGATTTCCGGTTGGACCGTACATTGGTCAAGGGGCGGATCGTGCAGTTCGGCGAAGGCTATCGTCAGGCCCGGAAGCTGAAGGAGCTGATGGGGGCCAAATCCGCCGCCCAGCAGCAGGATTTCCGGGATATCTGCGAGAAAAACGACTTCACGGTGACCGATTTCCGGGAACAGTGGGTCGATTTTCCGGAGTTTCTGAGTTTCCTGCCGACCCTCAGGTCGCAGAATTACGATTCGGTGCTGTCGTCGAACGCCGTGCAGGCGATGCGAGACAGCCATTCGTACTATTATTTCCAGATCGACGCCGTGCGGCGCGAGGGCGAGCCTATTCCCCTCGAACGCCTGCGGAGTACGATCCGCCGCATCCTCTTCAACCAGCGGCAGGGCGAGATCATCCGCAGCCACGAGGAGGAGCTGTACAACCGCGCCGTGGAGAACGGGGAGGCGAAGATTTTTGAAAATACAAACGATAAAGTATAACGCAATGTTGAAAAAAGGTATAATGGCGGCGGCTCTCGCCGTGCTCGCTGCGGGGGCCTTCGCCCAGAAACAGCAGGTGATGCTCGACAAGGTGGTCGCCGTCGTGGGTTCTTCCTCGATTCTCTATTCCGAGGTGGCGGATCACGCGCGCCAGCTCACGGCGCAGCGCCGCGCGGAGGGGTACACCTCCGACCGCGATCCGATGAACGAGGCGCTCGAAGCGCTGATGACCCAGAAACTGCTCTTCAATCAGGCGCAGATCGACTCGGTGAAGATCAATGCCGGCGACATCGCTTCGCACGTCGAGGAGCAGGTGCAGAACATGATCGAGGCCGAGGGATCGATTCCCCGGCTCGAAGCCAAGCACCACATGGCCATTTTCAACATCCGCGAGAACATGCGTCAGCGCTACGAGGAGCAGTCCTACGCCAGCTCCATGCAGAACGAGGTCGTGAGCAAGGTCGCGGTCATTCCGGGCGAGGTCGAGCGTTTCTACAAGTCGATCGACAAGGACAGCCTGCCGACCATCGCCGAGCAGTATGTCTATGCGCAGATCACCCGTTTCCCCAAGTCGATCACGCAGGCCAAGCAGCGTACGCGCGAGCGTCTGCTGGACATGCGCGAACGCGTCATCACGGGCAAGGCCAAGTTCGAGAATCTGGCCCGCATGTATTCGCAGGACCCCGGAACGATGATGCGCGGCGGCGAGATGGACCCTGCGCCGCTCGCCAGTCTCGACTCTTCGTTCGCCGCGGCGCTCGAAAACATGAAGCCCGGACAGATTTCGGAGGTCGTCGAATCGCAGTTCGGATTCCACATCATTCAGATGCTCGACAAGCGGGGGAGTCTCTACCATTTCCGCCATATCCTGCTGCGTCCGGTCTATACGATCGACGAGCTTACGGAGGGCACGCATTTTCTGGACAGCATCGCCAATCTGATCCGCAAGGATTCGATCACCTTCGAGAAGGCCGCGCTGCTCTATTCCGACGATGCGACGTCGAAGATGAACGGCGGTATCGTTTCGAACCACGACATTCTGGAGCGTTTCAGCGCTTTCGACGCCAAGCTGACCGTGACGAAGTTCCTGCGCGAGGATTTCGCCCACTTCAACGCGCTCAACGATTACAACGCGCTGGTGCGGCTGAAGCCCGGCGAGGTGTCGGAAGCTTTCCTGACCGAGGACATCATGGGCAACCAGCTGGCCAAGGTCGTCAAGCTGGTAGAGATCATTCCGACGCACGTGGCGTCGCTCAACGAGGACTACCTCCGGCTGGAGGAGATGGCGCTCAACGCCAAGCAGGAAAAGGTCTTCAAGGACTGGCTGTCGAAGAAGATCGACGCCATGTATGTCTATATCGATCCCGAATTCCGCGACGGAGCGTTCGAGAACAAACATTGGGTGAAGTAAAACCGTGCGCAGGCTCCTTTCCATAGCGGTCGTCGCATTGGCCGCCGGCAGTGTGATTTTCGCCCGCGGCGGGATGCAGGCGCCTGAGGCGGAGCAGCCGGCCGAGAAGAAACTCATCGACCTCAAGTCGGACAACATGGGTCCCGTGGCTCCGGGCGATTCGGTGATTTTTCTGGTGGGCAACTTCGCCGCGCAGCACAACGGCGCCGTCATTACGTGTGACAGCGCCGTCCGCTATTCGGACATGCGCATCGAATTCTTCGGCAATGTCCTGATCAACAAGAATACGACCTATATTTACGGCGACCGGGCCGAGTATAACGGCGAGGTGAACGAAGCCCGCGTATTTTCGGATATCGTCAAGGTGGTCGACGAGGATGCCACGCTCTACACCTACGAGTTCCTTTTCAACACGAAGGAGAACGTCGGCGAATTCGGCGGGGGCGGCGTGCTTGTCAACCGCGACAGCCGGCTGGAGTCGGTGCGCGGTTACTACTACGCCAACAGCAAGGAGCTGGTCTGCGTCGACCGGGTCGAAATGCGCAACGACGAATACGAACTGAAAGGCGACTCGGTGGTCTACAACATGGCTACCGACAACGCCTTTTTCTTTAGAAATACCAATATCTGGAACAAGGAGGGCGACTATCTGTATGCCGACCGCGGCGCTTACCGCAAAGCCGACTCGCTTTACAAGGTGACCAGCAACGGTTACGTGCTGACCGACAAGCAGGAGGACAAGCTCCGCCGCGCCGAGGTCGATGCCGCGCGCGAGGAGGTCACGCGCGAGATCGAGGGCAGCGATGCGCAGCCCCAGCCGCCTGCATATCAGTATCCGCCCATCACGCTCTTAAAAGAGGGCAGCGTGACGAACGCCGCTGAGGCGGGCGCGGAGCTGCGCAACAACTCCCGCCGCTTGGCGCAGACGCTCACGAGCTTCGGCGTGGACGCCCAGCCGGGCGATGTGGTGCGCGGCCCGTCGGTCACGCGCTATGAGTTCACGCTCAGTCAGGGCGTGAAGCTCTCGAAGATCACAAATTTGCAGGACGATATCGCCCTTGCGCTGGGCGCGAGCGGCGTGCGCATCGCGCCCATCCCCGACAAGATCTCCGTCGTGGGTGTCGAGGTGCCGAACAAGCTTGTTTCGCCCGTCAGCATCCGCACGGTGCTCGAATCCACGGAGTTCACCACCCATCCTTCCACCACGGCCTTCGCCGTCGGCAAGGACATCAGCGGCAAGAACATCGTCGGGAATATCTCGAAGCTTCCGCACGTGCTCATCGCCGGTACGACGGGCTCCGGTAAGTCCGTGTGCACGAACTCGCTGATCGTCTCGATGCTCTATAAGTCGACGCCCGAAGAGGTGCGCTTTATCATGGTCGACCCGAAGATGGTCGAGCTTGCGCCCTACAACGGCATCCCGCACCTGCTCATCCCCGTCGTCACCGACCCGAAAAAGGCTGCGGGCGCGCTGCAATGGGCCGTGTACGAGATGATGAAGCGCTACAAGATGTTCTCCGAGCACAACGTCAAGGACCTTGCCTCCTACAATAAGGTGGCGGAGACGGACGAAACGCTCAAAAAGCTGCCGAGCGTCGTTGTCGTCATCGACGAGCTGGCCGACTTGATGCTCGTCGCGGCGAAGGAGGTCGAAGAGTCGATCTGCCGCGTAGCGCAGATGGGCCGCGCCGCGGGCATGCACCTGGTTATCGCGACGCAGCGTCCGTCCGCGGACGTCATCACGGGCCTGATGAAGGCCAACATCCCGAGCCGCATCGCGTTCGCGGTCGCCTCCGCGATGGAATCGCGCATCATCCTCGACACCGCGGGCGCGGAAAAGCTCGTGGGCCGCGGTGATATGCTCTATGCCCCGCTGGGCGAAGGCAAGCCCAAGCGCGTGCAGGGCTGCTTCATCTCGAGCGAGGAGATCGAGCGCGTGGTCAACTTCGTCAAGGAAAACGGCGAGACGGACTACGACGAATCCGTCATCGACAAGATCAACGCCGCCGTCGCCGAAAAGGAGAAGGGCAGCGCCAAGGGAGGCGGCAATGCCGCACCCGAGCAGAACGCCGCCGACGAGGCGGACGAGCTGCTCCCCGCCGCGATCGACGTGGTCATGGAGACCGGTCAGGCGTCCGTCTCGATGCTCCAGCGCCGCTTGAAGCTCGGCTATTCGCGCGCGGCGCGCATCGTCGACGAGATGGAGACGCGCGGCATCGTGGGCCCGTTCGAGGGCTCAAAGCCCCGCCAGCTGCTTATCACGAAAGAGCAGTGGCAGGAGCTCAAGATGAAGGGCGCCTACGGCGCGACGCCACCGGAAGCGGAAGAGCTTCCGCCGCCGGACGAGGAAAACTGAACAAAGCGAAAGCACCGCAGATGAAATTCATCTGCGGTGCTTTTTTGCGCGTGTTTGGTTCCCCGCGCACAGGAGTCGCATAGACTGTCGGGGAAGAAGAAATGGGGGAGGAGATCGACATGGCCTATTCCGACAGGGAGCTGCTCGCACGCCTCATCGAGTGCGAAGCGGGCGGCGAGGGCGAGAATGGGATGAAAGCCGTGGCGAGCGTCGTGATGAACCGCGTGCGCTCGACGGGCGGCGAATACGCGCGCGTGGGGCAGGGCAGCATCCGCAATATCATCTTTCAGCCGGGGCAGTTCGTCTGCGCGAGCGAGACCGAGCGCGGCAGCTACAACCCGCAGAACATCTACAACATGCGCCCGACCGATATCCATTACGAGATCGCGGACTGGGCCATCGCGGGCAACCGATTGAACGGCCTTGGAACGGCGCTGTGGTTCTTTAACCCGTTTTCGCCGTCCTGCCGCGCGAATTTTCCTTCAAATGTGGGGACGTTCGTCATGCGTATCGGCGACCACTGTTTTTATAACCCCACCGCCGCGTATTACGACACCTGAGAAAAGCAAATCAGCAGCAACGGGAAAGGGAGAGGACGTTTTTATGATCCAGATGGGAAAAAGCATGCCGTGCCTTTATGAGCAGATGGCTGCCGTGCCCGCCATGGCGAGCGCGCAGCAGAGCGGCAACAGCAATAATAGCAGCAATAATAGCAGCAATAATAGCAGTAATAATAGCAGTAATAACAACAGTAACAACAACGCGAGCCAGAGCTATGAGGAAATGCTTGGAGGATCGTCGGGGGCGGGGGGCATGTCGCTCGTGCTGCAGGGCGGCGCGAGCGGGCAGTTCCAGCCCACGCCCGACAAGATCGAAGAGTCGCAGACCGTCGACAAGATGGCCTACAATTCGTGGAAGGGGATGCTCGCGCGCAACATCGGCCGCGCAGTCATCGTGAGCTTTCTTGTCGGTTCGCAGAACACGGTCGTGGCGGTCGGCACGCTACAGGAGGTCGGAAACGACTATATCACGCTGTTCCACCCCGGCCGCAGCGCCTACATCACCGCCGACATCTACTCCATCCGCTTCGTGGAGTTCCCGCAGGGGGACGCGGTGCTCACGATCAATTAAAAAGGGACGCTTTCGCGTCCCTTCATTTTTGCTTTTGCGTTCGCAGACGCAAAGAATTTTGATCGTCGATCGCCGCGACCAGCGCGTGGCGATCGACACCTCTCGTTCCGCGCGTGTCGCAGCCGCCAGCGGCGGCAAGGCACAAAAGCGGAGTGTGGCCTTTCTCAAAAAAGCGGCTTTACCGCTTTTTTGAAGTACTTAGAATCTTCTTCTCCGGCCGCGGTAGCCGCTGCCGGCTCTGCCGCGGCGGCGGTGGCCGTAGCGACGACGGCGGGAGAACATCGTCACATAGACGACGAGCGCGACGATCAGCAGTACGACCACGATCAACAGAATGCGGACGAGCGGCTTTGCGAAAAAGTCAGACACCCTGCGCTGCGCCGTCAGGAACCACGAGGCCGATACATCGTTCAGCGCCAAGAGGTCCGTCTCGGCGTAGACCTTACCATTGTAGGAGAGCGTCAGCTTGCCGAGCACGTCGCCCGCGGAAACGGGCGCGTCGACCGTGTCGTTCGTGAGCGTCACGGTGCGCTCAAGCATGTCGGGCTCGACATTGTCGGGCAGCAGGCAGGCGATATCCTCCGCCGCGTGGGTCGAAACGTAGCTCGCCTCGCTCGAAAGCGCGACGGGCACCTCCTGCACAAGGTCAGAGGAGGAGAGAATGTCGCGGAGGACAAAGTTGTCAAAGCCCCAGTCGAACATGCGCGACGTTTCGGAGAAGCTGCGCGTCTGGATGGTCACACCGTCCTCGAGCGTCACGCGCTCTGCGCCCAGCACCACGCTGATCATGTGGCGGCTGCCGCGCAGGGCGGACGAAATGAGGCAGTAGCCCGCCTCGGGTGTCGAGCCGGTCTTGATGCCCTGCGCGTCGCGGTACACATAACCGCGGGCGCGCCAGTTGGAAATGAGAAAGTTCGTCGAATGCAGCTCACGCGGCTTGTCGGTCATGTTCGTGGCGGGCACGGTGTAGCTCTTGGAGTTGCAGATCTCCATGAATTTATCGTGCTTCAGCGCCTCGCGCGTGATGAGGTAGAGGTCCCACGCGGTCGTGTAGTGCTGGGAGTTGTGAAGACCCGTGGCGTTGGCGAAGTGCGTGTGCTCGCAGCCAAGCTCCGCCGCGCGCTCGTTCATGCGCGCGACAAAGGCGTCGACCGAGCCGTAGAGCGTTTCGCCCAAAATGTTGCACGCCTCGTTCGCCGAGACGATGAGCATGCAGTTGAGCAGCTGCTCGACCGTCATCGTTTCGCCGGGGACGATGTTCGCCGTGCTGCCGTCGCTCGACAGCCCCTCGAACGCCGATTCCGTCGCGGTGACGGAGTCAGTCAGCGCGATCTTGCCCTCATCGATGGCTTCAAACACCAGCAGCGCGACCATCACCTTTGTGAGCGACGCGGGGAAGTTCTCCTGATGGGCGTTTTTCTCATAGAGAATTTCGCCCGTGTCGGCCTCAATGAGAAGACCGGCCTTCGCGTCGAGTGTGAAGTCCTCATAGGCGTCAGCGCTCGTGAGCGAAAAGAGCGGGAGCAGGAGCGCAAAAGATAAAAAAAGTGAAAACCAGCGGCGTTTTTTCATGGAAATATACCTCGTTGTATGATACAATCAAATATAGAATACAGTGAAGAGGAGCGCGCCGTTCGGCACGCTTCGACATCAGTATAGCAAAAAAGGCAGGCGAGCGCAACCGTGGAAAAGCAAGAAAAGAAAACCAAAGTCAGCGGCGTCTACCTTGTGCTCGCCGCGCTGACGGTGCTGTTCGCCGTTTCGCTCGTTTTTCTGCACAAAACGGCCTACGAGGGTGCCTCGCACGGGAATTACACCGTGACGACGCAGGACAAGACCGACGAGATCACCGCGCCCACGCGCGTTGTGACGCTTGTGAACGTCAATACCGCGACGGTGGAGGAGCTTGAAACGCTGACGGGCATCGGCCCGTCGCTCGCGCAGGCGATCATCGACTACCGCGCAGAGCACGGCGATTTTACGGCGGCGGAGGACCTTTTGAACGTCAAGGGCATCGGAGAGGCGAAGCTCGAGGGATTCCGTGCGGAGATCACATTCACGGAGGAGGATGGCGATGAAAATTCTGGTGGTTGACGACGAGCAGCTTCTCGTCAAGGGCATGAAATTCAATCTGGAAAACGAGGGCTACACGGTCGAGACCGCCTACGACGGCGCGACCGCCATCGACATGGCGAAAAGCGGCGGGTTTGACCTCATCATCCTCGATCTGATGATGCCGCAGGTGGACGGGCTGACGGCCTGCATGCGCATCCGCGAATTTTCCAATGTGCCCATCATCATGCTGACCGCCCGCAGCGAGGACGCCGACAAGATCATCGGCCTTGAGTCCGGCGCGGACGACTATATCACAAAGCCGTTCAACATCTTAGAGCTCAAAGCGCGCATCCGCGCGCTGCTGCGCCGCGCGAACGCCGCACCGCAGCAAAAGCAGCCTGAAACGCTCCTGTTGACCGCGGGCGGCATCACGCTCGACCCCGAGCAGCGCGTCGCCGTCAAAAACGGCGAGATCGTCGAGCTCACGGCCAAGGAATACGACCTCATCGAGCTTCTTGTCAAGAATCCGCGCCGCGTTTACTCGCGCGAAAATCTGATGGACCTCGTCTGGGGCTACACCTACGCGGGCGACTACCGCACGGTGGATGTGCACATCCGGCGGCTTCGCGAAAAGCTCGAGGAAAACCCCGCCGCGCCGCAGCACATCCTGACCAAATGGGGCGTGGGGTACTACTTGAAGGACTGATTTCCCACTAAAAGAAAGAGAAGGGGGGGCAGCGCCGTGCAGATGCATGCGAGCCTGCAGCGAAAATTCAGCTTCAGCTATATCGCCATCATTCTGGCGGTGCTGATCCTGCTGAACACGTATCCGCTCATCACGTCGGAAAACCTGACGTTCCGCTCTAAGCAGAGCTCGCTGCAGGGCAGCGTCTCGGTGATGGTGACGGCGCTCTCCGGCCTTGAGGAGCTGAGCGAGGAAAACGTCGCGGGTGCGATGACGCTCGTGGAGGAGACGGGGATCTCCCGCGTGCTTGTGACGGACGCCTCGGGCCGCGTGCTATATGACACGCGCGAAACCGACGGCGCGATCGGCCGCTACGCCTTTTATACAGAGCTTGTGCAGGCGCTTCGCGGAGAAGACGTCTTTTACACCGAATTTTCGGACAAGGCGTTCAAAAGCCGCGCGGCCTCGCCGGTCATCTACCACAGCCAGACCATCGGCGCGGTCTACGCCTATGAATACGACACCGAGCAAGCGGAGCTGCTGCTGTCCCTGCAGCGCAATCTCCTGACGATTTCGGCGGTCGTGCTGGTGTTCGCCGGCGGGATCAGCGTACTCTTATCCCGTGTGCTGACGCGGCGCTTCGGCGTACTGACCGACGCCATCCGCAAGATGCGCGAGGGCTCGTACAGCCACCGTGCCGAGGTCGGCGGGCACGACGAGATCAGCGAGCTCGCCGCCGAGTTCAACGACATGGCTGACCGGTTGCAAACGACGGAGGACGCTCGCCGCCGCTTCGTGTCGGACGCGAGCCACGAGCTCAAAACGCCGCTGGCCGGTATCAGGCTTCTCTCCGACTCCATTTTGCAGACGGAGAACATGGACGCGCAGACCGTGCGCGAATTTGTCGGTGATATCGAGCAGGAGTCCGAGCGCCTGGCGCGCATCACGGAAAATCTGCTGCGCCTGACGCGCCTGGACAGCGGCATGCTGCCCGAGGCGCAGCGCGTCGACCTCTCATCCGTGATGGCGCGCGTGGTGCGCATGCTGCGCCTTGTGGCCGAGGAAAAGCAGGTCGACCTCTCCTATGAAATTCGCCGCGAGGGACAGACCCTTGCGAGCGAGGATGAAATTCACGAAATCATCTACAACCTGACGGAAAACGCCATCAAGTATAACCGCCCCGGCGGCTTTGTGAAGCTGCTGCTCGCGGGGGATGAAAAGGACTGCCTTCTCACTGTCAGCGACAATGGCATCGGCATTCCGGAGGGGGACATGCCCCGCATTTTCGACCGCTTCTACCGCGTGGACAAGATGCGCTCGCGCGCCGCAGGCGGTACAGGCCTTGGCCTTTCCATCGCCGCCGACACGGCGCGCCGCCGCGGCGGCAGCATCGAGGTCCGCGCCCGCGAGGGCGGCGGCACGGTGTTTACCGTGCGCCTGCCGCGCTGCGAAGAGGGAGGGGATGAGACATGAGAAGACGTCTTTCCCTGACTGCGGCATTAGTCCTCCTGCTTTCGCTTCTCTGCGCCTGCGCGGCCCAGCACGCGCAGGAAATGGACGAAAACGGCTACGAGCTCTATTTTCTCAGCGATCCCAACTCCGCGGGCGGCGGCGACGCCATCCGCACGCAGGAAAAGCGCCTGACGCTCGACGGCGCGATGGAGACCGAAGACTGTGTCCGCGCGCTGATGGAGGCGCTGCTCGCAGGGCCCGACGAGCCGTCGCTCTCGTCGCCCATCCCGGAGGGAACGGTGCTCAAGTCGCTCAAGGTGTCGGGCCGCCGCGCGCAGATCGACTTGAGCGCACAGTATGCGCGCCTGACGGGCATCGACCTGTCGCTCGCTGACTACTGCATCACGCTGACGCTGACGCAGCTGCCGAATGTGAACGCTGTGAGCATCACGGCGGACGGGCGCGAGCTGCCGTACCGCGAGACGCAAGTGCTGCTCTCGGCGGATACGCTGCTTTCCTCGCGTGAGAGTGGCCTGCGGCCGATCACCGTGTCGCTTTATTTCCTCGACAGCAAGACAGGCGAGCTGCGCGCCGAGCAGCAGACGCTCGCGCTCTACGAGGGCCAGACGCGCGTGAACGCGCTGCTCGAAGCGCTCGCGCAGGGGCCGGAGGACGATTCGCTCGTCTCGCTCCTGCCGGAGGACTTTGCGGTCATCTCCTCTCGCATCGAAAACGGCGTGTGCTATCTGAATCTCCCTGCGAGCGGCTCACTGCCGGAGAACGAGGCGGAGCGCGATTTGATGCTGAGCGCGCTCGAGCAGTCCATTTTGTCGCTCGGCGGCGTGGACGAGGTGCAGTTTTTGATCGAAGGCTCGGCCGAGCCCGACGGCTACCGGTAAAAAAGGCCCTCCGCAGAAATGCGGAGGGCCTTATCATATCTTGCGCTATTTTACGCTCACTCGCGCGCGAGCATCGCCGCGCCGATCACGCCCGCGCGGTAGCCGAGCGTGCAGAGCTCGATGCGCGTGTGCGAGACGGCATAGCGCGAGCCGAACGAACGCTCGCGCACCCTTTCGCGCAGCGGCAGGAGCAGCGCGTCGCCCTGATTTGCTACGCCGCCCGAGAGGGCCAGCACTTCGGGGAAGAAAATGTTGACAAGATTTGTGAGCCCGCAGGCCAGATGCTCGATGTAGTCCTCCACGACCTGCGCGCCCGCCTCGTCGCCGCGCTCCTTGGCGAGAAACGCTGTGCGGCCGTCGACACCGCCCTGCTCCGCGGCAATCGCGTGCAGCAGGCTCTCGGGGTGCGCGGCCATGGTGCGCTTCGTGTCGCGGATCAGCGCCGTGGCGGAGGAGTAGGCCTCGAAGCATCCGCGGCTGCCGCAGGTGCACTCTTCGCCGTTTTCCGCGATGACCATGTGGCCGATCTCGCTCGCCGCGCCCGTGTAGCCTGTCAGGAGCTTGCCGCCGAGCACCACGCCGCCGCCGAC
>ERZ773114.3305-NODE-3305-length-13411-cov-3.043276_pt1 | contig 13411 bp, 10 predicted proteins | sample MGYA00580564_ERZ773114 | MGnify/ENA primary metagenome ERZ773114 (study PRJEB29015, sample SAMEA2737836) | human gut metagenome | biome: human gut; feature: human-associated habitat; material: faeces | place: China | collected 2012 ...
GTGCTCTGATTCCACAGATCATGAAGAAAGATGTACTGTTATCCTATCCATTTGAAAATATCAGATCTTTTATTAATCTTCTGAATGAGGCTGCAAAGGATGATTCTGTTGTATCCATCAAGATGACATTGTACCGTCTTGCAGACAAGAGCCAGATTGTAGATGCTCTGGTGGATGCAGCAGAAAATGGAAAAGAAGTTGTTGTACTTGTAGAGCTGAGAGCCAGATTTGATGAGGAAAGCAATATTGAATATTCCAGAAAACTGGAAGAAGCAGGCTGCAGAGTGATCTATGGACTGAATGGATATAAAGTACATTCCAAGCTGTGCCTGATCTCCAGAAAAACAGATAAGGGTGTGTCCTATATTACACAGATTGGTACAGGTAATTATAATGAAAAAACATCTGCACTTTACACAGACCTGTCGCTGATCACAGCAAAGCAGGAAATCGGAAAAGAAGCGGCAGAAGTATTTGCATGTCTGCTGCGCGGTGAGACGATAGAGGAAACGCACATCTTGCTGGTTGCACCGAAATGTCTCCAGAATAAAGTACTCGATATGATCGATGAGGAAATACGTCACGCAAAGAACGGGAAAGATGCGTATGTCGGAATCAAGATCAATTCACTGACTGATAAAGTGATCATTGAGAAGCTTGTGGAAGCATCACAGGTGGGTGTGAAGATTGAAATGATCGTCCGTGGAATCTGCTGTATGATTCCTGGTATCAAAGGATACACAGAAAATATTAAAGTAATCAGCATTGTCGGAAGATTTCTGGAGCATTCCCGTATTTATCGTTTCGGAACCCCGGAGAGAGAAAAAATTTACATCGCATCCGCCGATTTCATGACAAGAAATACCATCAGACGTGTGGAGGTTGCAGCTCCGGTTCTGGATGATACACTGCGTGCACGACTGGATGAAATGTTTGATACGATGATGAAGGATGACGAAAAAGGAAAAGAGTTAACTTCGAACGGTACATATGTGGATCGAAGGGTTAATGCAGAGAAATTGGATTCCCAGGAGCTTTTCTATGAAATGGCATATAAAAATGCGGAAAAAAAGACAATTTAAAACACTCAGGTTTTACTTTGATTTTATACAGATATGATAGAAACAAGATAGTACCGTGATTACGAACATGCTACGATGAGTCTGTAAGAAGGACAATTGTCGGAAAAGGAGTGTTCGTATTTATGATAAAAACCTATGTAATAGACACCAATGTGTTGATTCAGGCCCCATATGCACTGGAGTGTTTTGAAGATAATCATCTGGTTCTTCCGTTAGTTGTATTGGAAGAGCTGGATGGTTTGAAAAAGGCAGAAGGAGAGAAAGGCGCCAATGCCAGAGCAGCTGTACGAAAGCTGGAAGAATACAGGCACAAAGGAGATCTGTTGCAGGGAGTAGAGCTTCCGGGCGGAGGATGTCTTCGTGTTGAAAAAAACTACGTGAATGTAGAGCTTCCACCGGATCTTCCGGATGATAAACCGGATAATAGAATTTTGAAGGTATGTAAAGGCCTGGCAGATGATAAAAAAGCAGATCAGGTCATACTTGTTACGAAGGATATTGTTTTGCGATTGAAAGCACAGATTTTAGGAATAAAGGCAGAAGATTTTGAAACGGAACAGATTTCTGCTGATGACGCGCAATATACCGGAAGGACAGAACTATACATACCGGAAGAGATGGTAAAAGAATTCAAAAAGAAAGGGATTTCCACTGAAAACCTGTATCAAAGTGATGAGGAGGGGAATCAGTTTCTTCCGGAGCTTCATGAAAATGAATTTGTAATATTAACACCGGATCAGTCTGCTAAAAAGACACTTCTTGGAAGAGTATCCGGAAATAAAGTTGTTCCGCTGGCTTTTAAAAAGAGTAAACCGTATGGTGTGTCTCCGAGAAATGTAGGACAGTATTTTATGCAGGAAGCACTGATGGCCGATGCAGATACGGCACCTTTGGTTATCATTAAGGGAATGGCAGGCACCGCAAAGACTTTTTACTCTCTTGCAGTAGGAATGGAAAAGGTTTATAACAATCCGACAAAGGAATACAGGAGAGTGATCGTATGCAGACCGAATGCCCAGTTTGACGATGACATTGGTTTTTTGCCAGGGGATGAGAATGAAAAAATAGCACCGCTTATGCGACCAATCATCGATAATCTGGAACAGATCCTGGATTCTGATGAGAGTAAACGGTATGAAGATGAGGACGAACTGACAGACAAGGTAGCGGAAGTATTTGAAAGAGGGATCATCCGTACAGAAGCACTCAATTTTATCCGCGGACGTTCCATTGCAAAGACATATCTGATCATTGATGAAGCACAGAATATGACACCAAATCAGGTAAAGGGAATCATCACAAGAGCCGGTCATGGAACGAAAATCATTCTGTTGGGAGATCCGCAGCAGATAGACAGACCATTTCTGGACGAAAGAACAAATGGATTAAGTTATGCGGCAAAACATATGATGAATAGTCCGCTTTGTTGGCAGATAACCTTGTCAGCGGATGAATGTGAGAGATCTATACTTGCAATGGATGCCGTAAAGCGACTTTAAAAAATGAAAGAGGCAATAGAATATTTGAAATACAAGGAAATAGTAAAAAATAAGGAAATCAATGCATATCTGGAAAAGGGAAATGCAAATCTTGGACAGCTTGGATTTACAGACCATTCGCAGGCGCATTGCGTGCAGGTAGCTCATCAGGCAGGAAAAATTCTGGAGCGATTTGGATATTCAGAACATGAAGTGGAACTTGTCAAAATTGCAGGGTATATGCATGATATCGGGAATGCCATTAACAGAACGCACCATGCAGAGTACGGGGCACTTCTCGCAAACGATCTGCTAAAGGATACAGATATGTCTCTGGAAGACCGGATTACGGTGATGTCGGCAATCGGGAACCATGATGAATCAACCGGGGATCCGGAAGATGTGATATCTGCGGCTCTCATCATAGCTGATAAAACAGATGTAAGAAGAAGCCGGGTGCGTCAAAAAGAGCAATCAGCTTTTGACATTCATGATCGTGTCAATTATGCGGTTACAGATTCAAAACTTAAGATCGCAAAAGATAGGTCGGTTATTGCACTTAATCTTCAGATTGATGAAAATATTTGTTCCATGTATGATTACTTTGAGATTTTTCTGGAGAGAATGATGCTTTGCAGAAAATCCGCGGAAGTGCTGGGAACAACTTTTAAGCTGACGGTGAATGGTCGAAAAGTTTTATAAATACAGTTGACAAAAAAAGATGTTTGTGATACTTTTATTAAGTCGCAAACGTCATATGGGGGATTAGCTCAGTTGGGAGAGCGCCTGCCTTGCAAGCAGGAGGTCACGAGTTCGAATCTCGTATTCTCCACTTTATAAGAAGTGCAGCAGAGAAATCTGCTGCATTTTTGTGTGCTAAAAAATATATCATCATTTCCATCTTGCAGAGAAAAGAAAAAAAGAGGAAAATAAAATCATAGTAAAACAAGATGGTATGATTACCAGAAAGGAAGAGTTTATCATGAAAGAAAATTTAAAAGTACTTATGCTCAACGGAAGCCCGAAAGCAAATGGTAACACAGCCATTGCACTTCACGAGATGGAAAAGATTTTCAAGGAAAATGGTGTAGAAGTAGAAAAGGTTGTAATCGGAAATCAGGCGGTCCGTGGCTGTATTGCCTGTGGTTCCTGCTACGAAAAAGGCAAATGTGTTTTTGATGATGTGGTGAATGAGATGGCAACCAAATTTGAGGCAGCAGATGGTCTTGTAATCGCAAGTCCGGTGTACTATGCGTCTGCAAATGCAACTCTGATCGCCTGTCTTGACAGACTGTTCTACAGCAGTCATTTTGATAAAACGATGAAAGTGGGAGCAAGCGTTGCCTGTGCAAGACGTGGCGGATGTTCTGCGACATTTGATGAGCTGAACAAATATTTTACCATTTCCGGAATGCCGGTTGCATCCAGCCAGTACTGGAACAGCATCCATGGGGCAGCACCGGGAGAGGCCGAAAAGGATGAGGAAGGAAGGCAGACGATGCGTACACTTGCAAGAAATATGACTTTCCTTATGAAGAGTATTGCACTTGGAAAAGAGCAGTTTGGACTTCCGGAAAAAGAAGCAAAGATTCCGACAAATTTTATTCGGTAGAACAAGTAAAAGGCAGGGATTTGTGAAATATCACGAATCCCTGCCTTTAGAGTTGACAGTCCAACTTTCTTGTTTTATAGTGGGAGTTGCAATTTGGTAGGAAGTATTTAAAAGAGAGGTTTTGGTCATGGCACTTATAAAATCAATCATTATTTTGATTATAGGGTTTGCTCTATTGATGAAAGGAGCAGATTATTTTGTAGAAGGAAGTTCTTCTGTTGCGAAGCAGCTTCATGTTCCATCGATGATCATCGGTATGACCATCGTTGCAATGGGAACCAGCCTTCCGGAATGTGCGGTCAGTGTAACGGCATCCCTGACAGGAAATAACTCACTTGCGGTAAGTAATGTTGTCGGATCGAATATTTTCAACTTGATGGTTGTTTGTGGAGCCTGTGCGTTATTTGCACCTCTTACGATAAAAAAAGATACATTGAAAAAAGAGTTTCCATTATCAATTATCTGTGCGGCCTTGCTGATGGTGCTTGGATATGTCGGGATGCTTTTAGGACATTTAGATGGCGGTGTATTTCTCCTTATTTTTGCAGCTTATCTGATCTGGATGATTGGTTCTGCCAAGAAAGCAAGAGCAGCACACAAGGAAAGTCAGATGATGCGCGAAGAGGGAGAATTAGTAGACGAAGAAATTCAGATCCTGCCACTTTGGAAATGTGCGTTATTTATTGTTGGCGGCATGATCGCAATCAAGTTTGGCGGTGATTTTGTTGTAGACAGTGCTTCAGCACTTGCAAGCGCATTCGGACTCAGTCAGACACTTATCGGACTTACCATCGTTGCGATGGGAACCAGTCTTCCGGAACTTGTAACATCGATTGTTGCGGCAAGAAAGAATGAAGTGGATATGGCACTCGGAAATGTGATCGGTTCTAATATTTTCAATATCCTGTTGGTACTTGGAGTTGCAGCTGCCATCAGTCCAGTGAAATTTCTTACCGATAATATCATTGATACGGTTGTACTGATTGCGATGAGTCTTGTTGTTCTGGTGTTTGCATGGACTTCAAAAATGATTGACCGAAGAGAAGGCGCTACGATGCTTGGAATGTATGCAGTGTATATGGCATATATTTGCATACGATAAAATAAAAGAATCATAAGGAAAAATGGCTGTGGATGAAACCTGCCCCAAAAGTTAGACCTAAATTCTAACGATTGGAAGTCGGTTCAATCCACAGCTATTTTTATTGGGTCAGTGTACATTCTATTTTATACTTCTATAGAAAAAACATTGACATGTCTAACAAAAAGAGGTATAAAAAACGAGAGAATTTTGCGACAAGGAGAAAGGCATAAGATGGGAAAGTACAATTTTGATGAAGTAATCGACAGACATGGAACGGACTGCCTGAAATATGATTTTGGAATGAAACGAAAGGGAAGAGATGATCTGCTTCCGCTCTGGGTGGCAGACATGGATTTCCGTCTGCCGGATGAGATTTTGGATGAATTTCACAAGAGGATCGATCATGGAATCTTTGGTTATACCGATCCACTGGATGAATATTTTGCAGCGATGAACCACTGGTTCTCAACCCGCTATGGTTATACAATCGAGCCGGACTGGGTAACACTTGGAGCCGGAATCGTCTATGCACTCGGAACAAGCGTAAGAGCATTTACCGAAAAGGGAGATGCCATGATGGTTATGCAGCCGGTATACTATCCGTTCAGCGAAGTCATCAAGAATGACGGAAGAAGACTGGTGAACTGCCAGCTTCGCTATGAGAATAATCATTATTCAATTGATTTTGAAAAGATGGAAAAAATGATTCGGGAGGAAGGCGTAAAAGCGCTGATCTTCTGTAATCCGCACAACCCGGTCGGCAGGGTCTGGACAAGAGAAGAACTGGAGAGAGTTGCAGAGATTTGCCTGAAATACAACGTGACCTGGATGGTGGACGAGATGCACTGTGATTTCATTTTCCCGGGACATACCTTCACAAGCTGTATGAATCTGGACGAAAAATACCGTCAGATTCTTGCACTCTACAGCTCACCGGGAAAGACATTCAACGTGGCAGGACTTCAGCCGGCAAATATCATCATTCCAAACGAAGAGTTGCGAAAAAAATATCAGTGGGCAAATACACAGGCAGCTTACAGCCAGGGAAGTCTGATGGGACAGCTTGCAGTCAAGGTATGTTACACCAAAGGTGCTGAGTGGGTAGATGAACTGGTGCAGTATATTTATGAAAATGTAAAATATATGAGCAAGTTCGTGAAAGAGAATTTCCCGAAAGCGAAGATGGTAGAGCCGGAAGGAACCTATCTGGTATGGGTTGATTTTTCCGGATATGGACTTAGCAATGAAGAGCTGGAGCACCTGATGCTGGAGGAGGCAAAATTGTGGCTGGATTCCGGAATCATCTTCGGACCGGAGACCGCTCAGTTCGAGAGATTCAATGTTGCCTGCCCGCGTGTGACTCTGGAACAGGCACTGACACAGCTTAAAGATGCACTGGATAAGCATCTGGCAGCAAAATAATATAAAAAGAGGATTGAGAGGGAAAAAAGATGGACAAACAAAAGAAAAATATGGGGGCAGTGGCATTTCTTCCACTGATCGTATTTCTGGTATGTTATGTAGGGTGCGGGATTACATTTACCCTGCTTGGAGCAGACGAACCGTTCGGAAAGTTCCCGCGTCACGTCGCACTTCTTGCAGGGTGTGCGGTAGCACTTCTCCTTAACCGTGGCATTGGTGTACAGGATAAGCTGAATATTATGACAACGAGCATGGGAAATTCAGGAGTTATGATGATCGTTCTGATCTACCTGATGGCTGGTGGATTCCAGGGAGCAGCAGCGGCAATGGGCGGAAAAGATTCGGTTGTGAATCTCTGTCTGCATTTTATTCCGGTGAAGCTTTTGGTTCCAGGTGTATTTTTGATGTGCTGCTTTATTTCTACATCGATCGGAACATCCATGGGAACGATTGCAGCGATGGCTCCGATTGCGATCAATGTGGCACAGGGAGCGCATTTAAATGTTGCGGTAGTCGGTGCGGCAGTGATCGGAGGATCTTATTTTGGAGATAACCTTTCCATGATTTCAGATACAACCATTTCTGCAGCAGAAGGATGTGGTTCTGAGATGAAAGACAAATTTAAAATGAACTTTTTCATTGCTCTTCCGGCGGCAATTGTGGCAATGATCCTGTACTCGATTTTTGGCGGAGTCGGAAGCGGAGCAATCGAAGCAGGAAGCTATAGTATCATCGAAGTCCTTCCTTATTTTATTGTTCTAATTGCGGCACTTATGGGAGTTAATGTTGCGGTAGTCCTTTTTGTCGGAATACTTGCATCCGGTATCATTGGACTTTGTGTCGGAAGCTGTGGATTTTTTGAATGGATCCAGGCAATTGGAAGTGGTATGAGTGATATGTTCAGCATCAGTATCGTTGCCATTCTTGTATCCGGTATCATCGGTCTTGTACGTGAATATGGCGGTGTTGAATGGCTGGTGGGCGCGATCAGCAGCAAGATCAAGAGCAGACGTGGTGCGGAATATGGAATCGGACTGATGTCAGGTATCCTTTCCGCAGCTATGGTAAATAATACGATCGCAATCATTGTTACCTGTCCGATCGCAAAAGAAATCGGGGAAAAATATAAGATCGCACCGAAGAGACTTGCCAGTCTGGTGGATATCTTTGCCTGCGCATTTATTGCACTGATGCCACATGATGGTGGTATGCTGATGATTACGGCACTTGCTGATGTATCACCGCTTAATGTACTGAAATATTCGTTCTATATGTTTGGACTGATCATTGCGACCTGCGTTACGATACAGTTCGGATTGATGGACAAGAAAAATTAGACAGGATGAAATTTAAAATATGAAAGATCTAACAAAAGGAAAACCATCCACACTGATACTGGCTTTTGCGCTGCCGATCTTTTTCGCAAATCTTCTGCAGCTTACATACAGTCTTGTGGATACCAGAATTGTCGGAACTTTCCTGGGAGAGGACGCGCTGGCGGCTGTCGGCGCGACCACAACCTTAAGTAATCTGATCATTGGATTCTTGCAGGGACTTTCGGGGGGATTCGCGATTATTATTGCACAGAAATTCGGTGCAAAGGATTATAAAAATGTGAAGAAATCATTCGCAATGTCGCTGACCATGGGTACAGGAATTGCAATATTTTTTACGGTGTTCGGATTGTTATTTTTACAGCCGATCTTAAATATACTGAATGTTCCGTCAGATCTGATGGCAACGGCAAAAAGCTATATTTTCGTGATCATTGCAGGGCTTGTGGCGACATTTCTCTATGATGCCTGCGCGGCTGCACTCCGGTCACTCGGAGATACCGTGACGCCACTTGTGATCCTGGCAATCTCAGTTGCACTGAATATTGTTGGGGATCTGCTTTTTGTCGTAGTGCTGAAAAGCGGAGTGCGGGGAGCTGCGATCGCAACGGTACTGGCACAGGCAATCGCGTTTGTTGTGTGCTGGATTTATATGGTAAAGAGATATGAACTGTTAAGACTTAGCCGGGAAGATTTCAAAGATCCGAATCCGGTTATGGTGAAAAATATGCTGGGTGCGGGAATGTCCATGGGATTCATGAGCTCTCTGATCAATATCGGTTCCCTGACGCTTCAGACAGCGATCAATAAACTTGGAAATGATTATATCGTAGCACAGACAGCGGCCCGGAAGCTGACTGAAATGTTCATGATTATGTTTACAGTATTTGGAAATACGATGGCGACCTACTGTGGACAGAACCTTGGAGCAGGAAAGATCGACCGGATCAAAAAAGGGATCTGGCTTGCGATTTTCTATACTTGTATCTGGTGTACACTTGTGATCGTGGCAAGCTACACGATTGGAGATAAACTGGTCTATCTGGTAACAGGTACACATAATGAAAATGTGATCTTAAATGCGACCAGATATCTGAAATTTGATACATTGTTTTATTATGTAACAGCAGTAATCTGCATTGTGCGAAATGCCATGCAGGGACTGGATGACCATATTACACCGATCGTATCAAGTACACTTGAGATGCTTGGAAAAATTGTGATCGCATTTACACTGGTTCCACATCTTGGATACACGGGGGTTATCATTGCGGAGCCGATTGTGTGGTTTGTTATGGTGATTCCGCTGATCGTGCAGATTTTCCGGATGCCGGTGCTGAAGCAGACAAGCCTTTCTTGACACTATTCATACGCCTGTGCTAGAATAGGCTTGTTTAGAAAAATAAATACAGATGCGTAAGGTGTCAATCAGGCGGAATGTCTGGATTGGTGAAAAGGGAAACAGGTGCAAGTCCTGTATGAACTCGTCACCGTAATTTGCAAGCTTAGGCTGTCATACCACTGGGAGACCGGGAAGGAAAGCCACAAGCGTCTGAGCAATCAGTCGGGAGACCTGCCTTTCGCAGTACAGGAACGGAACGTTCATGCCACGAGTAACTGGCAGTACGAAAGATAGAAACTTCAGACTGATTTTGCATAGGGCAAAATGTCAGTTTCTTTTTTGTACGCCCTCGTTAAATTTAGATACGGGGGATTTTTTTGCTTACAAAAAATATGCTGTAAAGTGTAATGAATATCATTCCGATTCCTGAAAGTATGACAAAAAAGTCAGGGAGGATCAAGATGAAGAAACGAGTATTAGTAGCATTATTGGCAACAGCACTTACGGTGTCTATGATGACTGGATGTGGAAGCAAGAAGACAGAGGACACTTCTTCTACAAAGACAGAAGAAACATCCGAAGACAGCGATCAGGAGGCAGCAGACAAAGTGGCAAAGCTGATCGATGACATTTATGTACAGGAAAGAACAGACAAGACAGATGAACAGTGTAAGGCTGCAAAAGAAGCCTGGGATAAGCTTACTGATGCACAGAAAGAACTGGTAGAAGGCGAGAACGCTGATCCGGATTATTTTGGAAGGGATACAGGCGATGCATCGAAAGATGATCCGCTGAACGAAGATAACATCGGAGAAAATGAAATTCTGGTTGTAAGCTTTGGTACATCTTTTAATGACAGCCGTGCAGAGGATATCGGTGGTGTGGAAAAAGCACTTCAGGCAGCATATCCGGACTGGTCTGTAAGAAGAGCATTTACAGCACAGATCATCATCAACCATGTACAGGCCCGTGATGATGAGAAGATCGACAATATGGATCAGGCACTGGAAAGAGCAGTCGACAACGGGGTTAAGAACCTGGTCGTACAGCCGACACATCTGATGCATGGTGCCGAGTATGATGAACTGACAGAAGCAGTTGAGAACTACAAAGATAAATTTGAATCTGTAAAAATTGCAGAACCACTTCTCGGTGAAGTCGGAGCGGATGAAACAGCGATCAATGAGGATAAAGCAGCTGTTGCAGAAGCAATTACAGCAGAAGCTGTAAAGACAGCTGGATTTGACAGCCTGGATGCGGCAAAAGAAGAGGGAACCGCATTTGTATTTATGGGACATGGAACTTCTCATACAGCAAAGATCAGCTATTCTCAGATGCAGACACAGATGGAACAGCTTGGATATGAGAATGTATTTATCGGAACAGTAGAAGGTGAACCGGAAGAGACTTCCTGTGAGTCAGTGATTGAAAAGATCAAAGCAGCAGGATACAAAAATGTTGTACTTCGTCCGCTGATGGTTGTAGCAGGAGATCATGCCAATAATGATATGGCAGGCGATGATGGTGATTCCTGGAAGAGCCAGTTTGAAGTGGCAGACGCATTTGACAACATTGAGACTCAGATTGCCGGTTTAGGTGAGATTAAAGAGATCCAGCAGCTTTATGTAGCTCATACAAAAGCAGCAATGGATGCAGAATAGGAGATTATTTTTCATGAGAAAAAGACTGTTGGCAGTGACACTTTCTGTTATGATGACTGCCTCGATGCTTGCAGGATGTGGCGGTAAGGCAGATACGAAAGATACTAAGAAAGTACAGACAGAACAGGATTCTTCAAAAGAGGAAGGAACAGCAGAAGAATCTTCGGAAAAGAAAAATGCAGCAGAAGATGCAGGACTGGAAGATGGTGTATATACTGCAGAATTTCATACAGACAGTTCGATGTTTCATGCAAATGAGACAAAGGATGGAAAAGGAACTTTGACTGTGAAAGACGGAAAGATGGTCTTTCATGTCACCCTTCATTCAAAGAATATTGTCAATCTGTTCCCTGGTAAGGCAGAGGATGCCCAGAAGGATGGAGCAGAGCTTCTGCAGCCGACCGTAGATACGGTGACCTATTCCGATGGAACTACAGAAGAGGTTTATGGGTTTGATATTCCGGTTACAGTGATCGATCAGGAGTTTGATCTGGCTCTGATCGGGAAAAAAGGCGTGTGGTATGATCACAAGGTAAGTATTGAAAATCCGGTGAAAGACGAATAAATCTTCTTATAAAGCAGATTTGTACAGATAGAAAAGTCGCAGAGCAGGATAAAAATCTGCGGTAGAAATTATGAATCTGTATATAGTACATAAAAAGAACAGGGATTCCAGCGGACAGTTCCGGTTATAAAAGGAAGTGTTCACCGCAGGTATCCCTGTTCTTTGTTATTACTGCGTGTATGCGAAGCAGGACTATATTTACAGATCCAGCAAAGGATATTTCGATAATTTCACTCCGGTTTCAGGATCTGTACTGATACTCTGGTCAGATATTCACCGGTATCTGAAGTTGCAAGTTCATCGATCACGGCCTCCTTATAGGAATACTGTCCGGTTCTGAAACCATGGTCATCGATCCACTGGAACAGTTTCTGATAAATCTGTTCGGACTGGTAGTAGTCCCCTTTCAGACAGGCAGTGGCATACGTGCCGGCCGGTTTGATATGGCAGGGATGCCCTTCGGGAAAGTCAATGACTTTGGTGAAAAAATAGGCATAAGTATCAAGGTGGTTCTGTCTGAGTTCTGTGATATCCAACATAGCTCCGTAAGGATTTCCGGCATTTAAGTTATGGCTGTTGCAGTATCCGACATGAGAGCAGAGTGTCTGAATAATGTGCTGATGCTCATTTGTATGAAGCGGTTCGCTGATGATCAGATATTCTTCCGGGAGTTCTTCACAGAAAATCTTGTCGATCCCTTTCTGGGTTAATTGATCCCGGTTCTCGATCAGAGACAGCTTGGTTGTGATGACCTGCCGGATTCTTCTGAGCCGTTCTTCTTCACGAAGCACTTCCTTTTGCTGTTCCAGTAACAAATCTTTTAAGAAATCCGGAGTACGGTGATCCAGAAATGCCCCGATCTCTTTCAGTGGCATTCCTAATTCTCTCAGCCAGGTGATCGTAAAGAAAATATCAAATTGACTTTCACTGTAGTAGCGGTAGCCTTTTTCGTCTGTATAGGCAGGATGGAAGATACCAATTTCATCATAATGAATCAGTGTCCGCTTATTTGTGCCGCACAACTTTGCAAAATCACCGGTTTTTATGCATGGAATATCATTTTTTTGCATAAATATTCAATCCTTTCTTGACTATACCGTAACGGTATACCCTATTATAATCCCGATACAGAAAAATTACAATTTTAACTTACAACAGTAGATTTATCAGATAGAATAAATCCGATGTTCAGAAAAACGAAAAGGAGAAAAGTAAAATGCCGCAGTTAAGTAATCGTGTGAATACATTTACCGATTCGGTGATCCGGCGTATGACCAGGATCAGTGATGAATATGGTGCGATCAATCTGTCCCAGGGCTTTCCTGATTTTGATCCACCGAAAGCGATGCTGGATGCACTGGCAAAGGCAGCCTATGCAGGTCCGCATCAGTATTCGGTCACTTTTGGAGCTGAAAATTTCCGGGAGGCACTGGCGAAAAAGCAGGGAAAGGCAATCGGGAGAGAGATTGATCCGGACAAAGAAATCGTAGTGACCTGTGGTGGAACAGAAGCGATGATGTGTGCGATGATGACGATCTGCAATCCGGGAGACAAAGTGATGGTATTTTCCCCGTTTTATGAAAATTATGGGGCAGATGCGATCCTGTCAGGAGCAGAACCAATCTACATTCCACTCGTTCCGCCGGAGTATGGATTTGATATCAGTCTGGTGGAAGAAGGCTTTAAAAGCGGAGCAAAAGCAATCATCGTATGCAACCCGTCCAATCCGTGTGGGAAAGTATTTACAAGAGAAGAAAAGAGAGCATGGCTTGATAAGAATACTGATGTATCATTAGGTTCAGATGCATTCTTCCCATTTGGTGACAATATC
>ERZ773114.3309-NODE-3309-length-13400-cov-4.423454_pt1 | contig 13400 bp, 10 predicted proteins | sample MGYA00580564_ERZ773114 | MGnify/ENA primary metagenome ERZ773114 (study PRJEB29015, sample SAMEA2737836) | human gut metagenome | biome: human gut; feature: human-associated habitat; material: faeces | place: China | collected 2012 ...
GGCGGGCGCCGAACTCTCGCCCGCCGACGAGTACGCGCTCGGCAAGCAGCTCATGCAGCAGGTCCGCGCCGACCCCACCTACATGAACGACCCCGAGGTGACGGAGTATCTCAACCGCATCGGCTATCAGCTCGTCAGCCACGCGACGACGCACACCTACAACTTCTTTTTCTTCCCGATCCGAGACGCGAGTCTCAACGCCTTCGCGCTGCCCGGCGGCTTCATCGCCGTGCATTCGGGCACCGTCATTTCCGCCAAGACCGAAAGCGAACTCGCGGGCGTGATGAGTCACGAAATCGGACACGTCGCGCAGCGCCACATCGCGCGCATGATCGAGGGGCAAAAGGGCAACCTCGCGCTTACGCTGGGCTCCCTTCTTCTCGCCATCCTTGCGGCCCGCGCGGGCGGCAATTCGGGCGGACACGCCGCGGCCGCGGTCGCCATGGGGTCGCAGGCGGCGATGATTCAGTCCCAGCTCAACTATTCGCAGGACGCCGAACGCGAAGCCGACCGCGTGGGACTTCGCACGCTCTACGCCGCGGGGTTCGATCCTAACGGCATGGGAAGCTTCTTTGCGCGTCTGCAGGCGAACAACCGCTTCTACGAGTCCGCCGCCCCGGCCTATCTCTCGACCCACCCGCTCACGGTCGAACGTATGGCGGACGTGGAAAACCGCACGCAGCAGCTACCCACGCGCATGCACCGCGACTCCGACGACTTCCTGCTCGTGCAGCAGCGCCTGCGCGTCCTGCAGGAAACCCGCTACGACGGTTGGCGGGAAGTGGAGAAGAACCTTCTGCGCGAACTCAACGAGACTTCGGGGAAGGAGCGCGCCGCCCGCTGGTACGGCCTCTCCGTCGTCTATCAGGAGCTAAAGGACCCCGCCAAAGCGCTCTCCTACGCCAAACGCGCCGCCGAGGTCTTCCCGAAGAACGCGACTGTCGAGCGCAACCTTCTTCGCACGAGCTTTGGAGCGACTTCCTCCAAAAAGGAAAAAGAAGCCGTGCTTGCCCGCGCGAAGAAGGCGATGGAGCGCTATCCGCTCTCGCCCATGATGTCCTCGAACTACCTCGACATGCTCTACGAGCTCGGTCGTCACGAGGAAATCGTGCGCTTCCTGCGAAGCGGATCCTCGGCCATTTCGGAAAACAACCCCGACTATCACGCCCTTCTAGCGCGCTCCTACGAGGCGCTCGGCAAGCGAAGCCTGCAGTTCCAGCACACGGGCGAAATGTACGCGCTTCTCGGCGCCACCGAAGCGGCCGTCTACCAGTACGACCTCGCGCAGCGCGCAAGCGACGGGGACTTCTACACGATGAGCGAAATCGACGCGCGCCTGCGGGAACTGCGCGAAGAACTCAAGTATGAAAAGGAACGGCGCTGAAAATCGATTTTTCCGCTCAGCTTTTTCCCCTTCAACCGTGCGAAAATACGGGACAACCGTTTCGCACGGTTTTTTCTTTTTCCCTTGTTCCCTTTTGCTCCCGCTCCGCTCAGGACGGTCGAGCGTACGGGTTCCGTCTGTGGAATCCCTTCTCCCTATGGCTATTGAAGACTATCTGACTCTGGCCGAAAAGACGGACGAGATCATTGAAACGGACGCCGTAATCGTCGGCGCCGGTCCGGTGGGTCTCTTCCAGGTCTTCGAACTCGGTCTTCTGGAAATCAAGGCGCACGTCGTCGATTCGCTGCGCAGCGTCGGCGGTCAGTGCATGGAACTCTATCCGACCAAGCCCATCTACGACATTCCCGCCGTTCCCGTCTACTCGTCCTACGAGCTCACGGAAAACCTCCTCAAACAGATCCACCCCTTCCACCCGGTCTTCCACCTCGGTCAGGAAGTGACGCGCGTGGAAAAGCAGGAGGACGGCCGTTTCTACGTGGAAACGAGTGCGGGCACGCGCTTTCACGCCAAGGTCGTGATCATCGCCGCAGGCGTCGGCTCCTTCCAAGCCCGTCCGCTCAAGGTGAAGGGCATCGAAAAGTTCGAAGGCACGCAGCTGCACTACTCCTGCAAGGATCCCTCCCTCTTTGAAGGGAAGAACGTCGTCATTCTCGGCGGCGGCGACTTCACGCTCAATCTCGGCGGCTTCATGCTGGGCGGCATCGGGACGGCTACCTTCGGGGCCATTCTCCTGAACGCCATCATGCAGTTCGGCGAAAATCGCCGGAACCGCTGACGCGCGCGTCCGCGAACCTCAAAAACACGTCGGCCCGGCTCAAGATGAGTCGGGCCGATGCGTTTTGTCGGGACTTCAGTGACGATCCCTTTCCTCAAGGAGGTCGGCGAGAACGCCGAGCGCAAAGGCCTCGTCCTTGGCGCGATAGGCCTTCTCCCGAATCGCTTCGATCCTTTCGTCGGGAAATTTCGCCGAGGGAACGAGCGAACAGACGTGCGTCACGCGGGCGTCCTCCCCGTTTCGCTCGAGCGTGATTTCGTTTCGTCCGTGCACCTTGCCTTCGGTGTCGAGAATCCAGTGCGTGAAGCGCTCTCCCGACCCTTCGATGCAGTCCGTGGCCGAGGCTCCGCCGCCGAAGTGGAGGCGCCGGACAAGAAGCGTCGGCGTCTCGGAGACGACCGTCACGTCCTCGATGCCGTCCCAGTACCGATGCGCCCTGCGAAAGCCCGCCTGAAACGCCTTTTGATAGTCCTCAAAGCGCACGCCGTAGTTCGAAAGCGGCACCTCCACGGAAAACTCGTAGTAAGGATTCAGGGCGACCCCGCGAAAATCCTTCGTATCCATAACACCTCCTTAACGCACCTCGAGAGCCGAAACGCTTCGTTTGGCGCCCGTGAGATAGCCCTCGAGCCATTGACTGTAGCGGGACATCGCGAAGCTCGACACGAAATAGACGGCCGCGATGAAAACATAGCCTTCGATGAAGTAGTTTCGCCACACGGCGTCGCCGAGCGCCAGGCGAAGACTCCCCGTGAGGTCGTACATGGAGACGACCGTCACGAGCGACGTGTCCATGAAGCAGGAGAGCAGACTGTTGACGAAGGCGGGAATGACGGCGACCAGCGCCTGCGGCAGAATCACGCTCACGTAGGCCTGGCGCTTCGTGAGCCCCAGGGAATAAGCGGCGTTGAACTGTCCCTTCGGGATTGTCTGCAGGCCGCCGCGGACGGTTTCGGCCATGTAGGCGGCCTGAAAGAGAACGATCGCCACGGTGATGCGCCAGAAGGCGTCGATCCGGACCTCGGAAGGCATCACGAGGGGGAAGATGAAGGCCGCCACGAAGAGAACGGTGATGAGGGGGACGCCCCGCACCAGTTCCACGTAGCCCGTCGCAAGCAGACGCACGATCGGCATGTGGCTGCGCCGTCCGATGGCGAGCGCGATCCCGAGCGGCACGGAAAGCGTCATGCCGAAGAGCGTAAGGAGCACGGTAAGAGGAAGGCCGCCCCACATGTCGGTCGAAACGGGGGAGAGACCCGCGACGCCGCCCGAGAGCAGAGAAAAGAAGACGACGAGCGTCACGCCCCAGCCGACGGCGAGACTGCGCACCCCCTTTCGCGTCCACAGAGCGGGCACGGCACTTATGACGGTCATCCCCAAGAGAAGCGCCATGGCGACGCCCGGACGCCATTGTTCTTCATACGGATAGCGTCCGAAAAGGATGAGGCGCCACTTCTCCGTGACGAATCCCCAGCAGGCGCCGTCCGCCTTCGCGCAGGCCGCCGGGTCGGCCGCCCACTCGGCATTCCATACGCCCCAGCGAAAAAGGAATAAAAGAACGGCGCAGACGACGGCCCCGACGACGAACGTCAGGAGCGTCGCCCACGGCGAATAACAGTAGCGTTCCCGAAAAGTTTGCCAATGTCCGGGACGACGAATCGTGTGAATTTCCATGTCGACTCCAGACGAACTTCAGAAAGAACTCTTCATGACGGCCCGGTTGATGCGGTTCATCACGACGGCCGTAACGAGATTGAGAAAAAGGTACACGAGCATGATGAGGCTGATCACTTCGAGGGCCTGCGCCGTCACGTTGATCGCCGTGTTGCCCACGCTCACCACGTCCGGATAGCCCACCAAAACGGCAAGGGACGAGTTTTTCGTGAGGTTCATGTACTGGCTCGCGAGCGGCGGAATCGCCAGACGCAGGGACTGCGGCACCACGATGTAGCTCACCGTCTCGGCGCGGGTGAGCCCCAATGCGTACCCCGCAAGCCACTGTCCGGGCTTGACGGCGAGGACGCCCGCGCGGACGATCTCGGCGATGGCGGCCGAGGTAAAAAGCGTGAGGCCGAGCCAGAGCGTCAGAAATTCGGGCGTCCACTGTCCGCCGCCCCGAAGTGCGAAGCGCGTCGCTCTCGGATGCTCCCATCCGCCGATCGCGCCCGCCGCAACCCAGGAGAGCGCGAAGACGACAAAAAAGACCGCCACGGCCAGAAGCGTCGCGTTGAGGGAAGTCGTCTTCTTGGCGCGCCACCAACGGACGGCAACCGCCGCCACGCCCGCCGTGACGAGCGCTCCGAGGACGGCCCACCACCCCCAGAGAGGTTGCGCGTACTGCAGACCCGCCTTGGAGAGATAAAGCCAGTTTCCGAGATGCCAGGCGCGGTTCCCCGCGGGGAGAAGTTCCGTAACGACGAGGTAGATCGCAAAGAGCAGAACGAGCAGCGGGATGTTTCGGTACGCCTCGACGTGGGCCGTGCCGAGCAGACGCAGCATCGGGTGCCTGGAGAGGCGCATGAGTCCCACGACGAAGCCGAGAACGGTCGACGTCACGATCGCCCATGCGGACACATAGAGCGTGTTGAGAGTCCCCACGCCGAAGGCGCGCAGGAAGCTGTCGGCGCTCGAGAAGGGAATCAGCGTCTCGCCGATTTCAAAACCGGCCCGCGCGGAGAGAAAGTCAAAGCCGCTACGGATGTTGCGCGCTTCCAGATTGGTGCCTACCGTCATGACGACGGCCGCGACGACCGCCACGAGCAAAAGGAGGAGCGCCGCCTGCAGCGTATATTCCCGACGCTTTCTGACGCTTTCGCGCAGTCGCCAGGCCGCGTCACCGCCCGACGAAAAACCGTCTCGAATCAACACTCTCAGAGATGTCCAAAGAAAAGGGGCTTCGTCACGAACCCCGTGTCAAAAAGTCGAAAAGGCGAAGCCTCGCACGGACTTCGCCTTTGCCCGCAACGTTTCTCAGCGAATCGGCATGGCGTACATCAGGCCGCCGTCCGTCCAGAGACGGTTGAGGCCGCGCGGCAGGTTCAGGGGAGACTCGGGGCCGAAGAATTCGGTCCAGGACTCTCCGTAGTTGCCGACCTGCTTGATGATGCGGTACGACCAGTCCTTGTCGAGACCGATCATCTGCCCCATGTCCTCGCCGACGCCGACGAGACGGCGCACGTCGGCGTTCTGGCTCGTCTTGCGCATTTCGTCGACGTTGGCCTTCGTCACGCCGAGCTCTTCGGCGCCGAGCATGGCGGCGAAGGTCCAGCGGACGATCTGGAACCACTCGTCGTCACCGCGGCGAACGGCGGGCCCCAGAGGCTCCTTGCTGATCGTTTCGGGAAGGATTTCGTAATCCTGCGGATTGCCCGAACGCAGACGGGCGCCCGCGAGGTCGGACATGTCGGTCGTGTACACGTCGCAACGGCCCGAAAGGAAGGCGCTCTGCGTGGCCTCGGTCGTGTCGAAGACGACGGTCTTGAGTTCCATTCCGTTGGCGCTGAAGTATTCGGAAAGCGTCTTTTCGGAGCTCGTCCCGGTCTGTACGCACACGGTCGCGCCGTCAAGTTCCCGGGCGCTCTTGAGGCCGAGCGACTTCGGCACGAGGAAGCCCTGGCCGTCGTAGTAGGAAACCGCCACGAAGACCGAGCCCTGACTGGCGTCGCGGGTCATGTTCCAGGTCGTATTGCGCGCGAGGATGTCGATTTCCCCCGACTGCAGCGCCGTAAACCGCTGCGGCGAATTGAGGGGAATGTACTTCACCTTCTCGGAATCGCCCAAAACGGCGGCCGCCACGGCGCGGCAGACGTTGACGTCGAGCCCCTTCCATTTTCCCTGGCTGTCCGCGGAGGCAAAACCGGGCGCGGACGTATTCACGCCGCACTGCACGAAGCCGCGGGACTTCACGGCGTCGAGAACGGCTCCGGCCTGGGAGGGAAGTGACCAAGAGAGCAAGGCGGCGCTCACGGCGCCGAACACGGCGATCTTCTTCATCATGATGGTGTTGTCCTTTTGTTTTGAGTGGGGTTTCGGAGACAAGACGTCCGTTTTAACAGTCTACACAGAGCCGCCATCCTCATTGCGCCGAGCATCCCGAAAATGATGCATTTTTACGAGAAAGTCGGTAGGCGGTAGTCTGCCTCTATGGAGCGTTTCCGCACAAATAACAAAAATCATTGACGTGATAAAATCAACGGGTTGTCATTTTTTCAAGGATCCCTATGGTTTCGTTCGGACAAGTTTTCCTGCTCTTGTCGCTGGTGTGCATCAGTGCCTTCTTTTCTTCGGCAGAGATTTCGATCGCCGCCTCCCGCAAATCGCGACTGCAGTCGCTCTATGAAGACGGGGAGCGAAGAGCCAAACTCGTCCTCGATCTGCAGGAACACCCCGGTCCCTTCTTCTCGGCGCTTCAGGTCGCCGTCAACGCGGTCGCGCTCTTGGGCGGCATCGTGGGGGACGCGGCCTTCTCCCCCTTCTTCGACTGGTGTCTCTCCTTCGTCCTGAAGCCGGAACAGTTCCCGAACCTCGGATTCATCCTCTCCTTCATTCTGTCGACGTCGCTCTTCGTCATCTTCGCGGACCTGCTCCCGAAGCGTCTGGCGCTCATCAAGCCCGAGCCCGTCGCCATGTTCGTCGTGCGCCCGATGCGGCTCTTCATCCGCTGTCTGCGCCCGATCGTCTTTTTGTTGTCCAAGCTCTCCGACAGCGTCCTCAGGGCCTGTGGCTTTCCGACGCAGCGTCAGGACTCCATCACGCCGGAAGACATTCTCGCCTCGGTCGGCGCGGGCGCCAAGGCCGGCATCATCGCTCCGCAGGAAGAGGCGGTGATCCAGAACGTCTTCGAACTCGAAAGCCGCCTCGTGCCCTCGGCCATGACGCCGCGCGAAAACATCGTCTTCTTCACGCTCGACGAAGAAGAGAGCAGCGTGCGCGCCAAGATCGCGACGGTCCCCTACAACCGATTCCTCGTGTGCGACCGGGATCTCGACCACGTCGTGGGCTTCGTCGATTCGAAACATCTGCTTCGCTGCGTGCTCGATGAAAAGCCGATCGTCTTCAAGGAGCACGGCCTCGTGCAGAGCTGTCAGTTCATTCCCGACTCGCTCACGCTCTCGGAGGCGCTCGACGTCTTCCAGCGCACAAAATCCGACTTCGCGATCATCCTCAACGAATACGCGCTCGTCGTGGGCCTCATCACGATCAACGACATCATGAGCACGGTGATGGGGGACCTCGTCATCACCGCCGACGAACAGCAGATCATCCGCCGCGACGAAAACTCCTGGATCATCGACGGTTCCACCCCGGTCGACGACGTGCAGCACGCCCTGCAACTCGGAGACTTCCCGGAAGACTCCACATACGAGACCGTGGCGGGCTTCATGATGTACATGCTGCGCAAGATCCCGAAGATCACCGACAAGGTCACCTGGAACGGCTACACCTTCGAAGTGCTCGACGTGGACAACCACAAGATCGACCAGGTGCTCGTGACGCGCACGCCGGAATCCCGCGTCTCGGACCCGCAGACGAACGCCGGTGCAGCCGCCTCGGTCGGCGAACCCAAGCAGGAGACCGCCGACGAGAAGGCGAACTGATCCGACTCTCTTGCCCTACACGCAATGAGGCGCCCCGAGGGGCGCCTCATTCGTTTTGGGACCGTCAAGCCGTCAGGCTTCGGTCTTCTTGCGGGTCGTGCGGCGGGGCTTTGCTTCCTTTTCTGCCTCGACCTCGGTCTTCTTCGAGCGGTCCGACTCGGGAAACTCGAAGACGACGCCCTTCTTGGGATGAAGCTTCAGCATCGCCGAGAAGGGACGGTTGGTGCGCTTCGAGACGAAGCCCGCGAGGAGAGGACTCGTCCCCTTCGCGAGGATTTCCTCGGCTTCCTCTTCGGTGATTTCCCGCTGCAGAATGACGCGTCCCATGCGGAAGTCGCACTTGTTGCGGTCCCGATATGCGTTTTCGCAGGCGTAGGAATTTTCAAAGGCGCGGACCTTTCCGCCGCAGATCGGACAGGTGCCGAGCACGCGGGCGTTCTCAATGGTCTCTTCGTCGACGGCCTCCTTCTTGGTGTCGTCGAAGTCGAACTTCATGCGCAGTTCTCCCGTCGCTTCGTCGTGGTAGAGGACGAGTTCCGCGTCGAAGGAGAAGCCCTGACGGGAGACAAAGCCCGAAAGCGGTCCCACGCGGCCCGTCGAAAGGAGCGTTTCGACTTCCTGCGCCGAAAAGATTCGCGAACCCGGATGCTTCGAGATGGAGAAGTAGCACGACGGATTCGTGCACGAGAAGTGGCGGTAGGTTTCCACGACTTCTCCGCCGCACACGGGGCACGGCGTCTTGATGTGGATCGGGTTAATCATCGGGACCGTCGTGCCGTCGTAGCGGCGCGCCACCTCGACGATCGAGGTCGTCAGCTCCCGAATGTCGTTCATGAACTGCTCGGGCTCCACCTGACGGTTCTCGATCAAGGAGAGTTTGTGCTCCCACTCGGCCGTGAGGCGCGGATCGCTCAACTGCTCGAGCTTGAGCCCGCGCAGAAGCGTAAAGAGCTGGAAGGCCTTGGGCGTCGGAATGAGTTCACGCTCTTCGCGGCGCAGGTACTTCTGCTCGAGAAGACCTTCGATGATCCCGGCACGCGTGGCCGGCGTGCCGAGCCCGCGCTCGGCCATGGCGTCGCGCAGTTCACCTTCCTCAATCTTGCGGCCGGCGTTTTCCATGGCCGAAAGGAGCGTGGCGTCCGTGAAGCGGGCGGGCGGACGCGTGACGTCCTCCACCGCGAGCACTTCGACGGTCTGCACGGTTTCGCCTTCGGCGACGGGCGGCAGATCGCCCTTGGTCGGCTTCGTGGGCAGACCGCGCACGACCATCCAACCCGGATCAACGAGCACCTTGCCTTCGGAACGGAAGGATTCGTCCTCGACGACCGTGATGCGGGTCGTCACGTCGTACTCGGCGGCCGGATAGAAGACCGAGAGGAAGCGGCGCACGATGAGGTCATAGACCTTCTGCTCGACTTCCGTGAGGGTCTTGGGCGTTTCCCCGGTCGGAATGATGGCGAAGTGGTCCGAAATCTTCTGATTGTCGAAGATGCGGCGGTTGGGCTTCACCCAGGCTTCCTTGAGGATCTTTTCCGCAAAAGGCGCATAGGCCGAAGAGATCTGCGGCAATTTTCCGAGCACTTCGCACACGGTCCCGAGATAGTCCTCGGGGAGCGCCCGGGAGTCGGTTCGCGGGTAGGTGACGGCCTTGTGCTTTTCGTAGAGGGACTGCGCCACGGCGAGCGTCGTCTTGGCGGAAAAACCGAAGCGGCTGTTCGCTTCGCGCTGCAGGGACGTCAGGTCGAAGAGAAGGGGCGCGGACTGACGGGTGCGCTTCTTCACTTCGGTGACCTGCCCCGGACGGCCCGTGCAGCGGCGCACGATCCGTTCGGCCTCGTCGAGCGTCCAGCGGCGTTCGGCCTTCGCTTCTTCGTCAGCGGGATCCTTCTTGAAGTCGGCGTCAAACCACTTGGCCTCGTACGTGCCGTTGGCGCACTCGAAGGTGGCGTGCACTTCCCAGTAGGTGCGGGGAACGAAGGCGTTGATCTCCTCTTCGCGCTGCACGACGACCGCGAGCGTCGGCGTCTGCACGCGGCCCACCGTCGTGAGGTAAAAGCCCCCGTCCTTGCTGTTGAAGGCCGTGAGCGCGCGCGTGCCGTTGATGCCGACGAGCCAGTCGGCCTCGGAGCGGCACCAGGCGGCCGCTTCCAGAGGCTTCATTTCCTCGTCGCTGCGAAGGTGGGAGAAGGCTTCGACGATGCTCGCCTTCGTCATGGACTGCAGCCACAGACGGCGGCAGGGCTTTTCCTTCTTTCCCTGGAAGGCGGCCTTCATGATGCGGCGGAAGATCAGCTCCCCTTCGCGTCCCGCGTCGCAGGCGTTGATGACGTCGGTCACGGCGCGGCTGCGCAGCTTCTTGCTCAGTTTCTCGAAGCGCTCCTTCGTGCGGGCGCGGGGTTCGAGATCGAAGTACGTGGGGAGCACGGGCAGATGCGCGAACGTCCACTTGCCGCGCTTGGCCTCGAACTCTTCGGGCGCCTTCATTTCCAGTAGATGACCGACGGCGGAGCCGATGATCATGTTTTCGCTGACCCAGAAGTCGCCGTCTTTCTTAAAGCCGCCGAGCGCCCGGGCGATGTCGCCCGCGACGGACGGTTTTTCTGCGATAACGAGCGTGAGGCTCATACAAATTCCTTTTCAATGAGGAAAGTTTTCACGGGAAGCTCTTCGGTCAAATCACGAACGGACTCCACCAACTTCGCCCCCTGGCGAATCAAAAGGTGGGGTCCCTTGCTCGAAGGAGCGTGAATGCTGCCGGGAACCGCAAACACGTCGCGTCCCCAACGGATCATTTCGGCCGCCACTTCCCGGACGTACGAATTTCTTGCGCACCCCGGCACAAGCAGGGCGTCGGCTCCCGCCGCCACGTCCAGATAAAAGGTTTCGTCGTCGGTCCTGTCGCCGTCGAATCCCGGAGGCCGGAAGCCGACGAAGAGACCGCCCCTTTGCAAAAGCTGGGTGCACAGGGGCAGATCCGATCCGGCGATTCGGTCGGGCGCCCCCGGCGTCCAAACGACGGCGGGAGAATAAGGGGAAGAGATTATCGCACGGATGCCGACTTTTTCAAGAGCGCTCCGATTGGCGTACGACGGAACATAGCCCGCCTCCAGAACGCTTCGGGAAAATTCGGCCGTGTTGTAGAGCGTCTCCTCGTCCGCGCCGTCTCCGGCCACGAGGAGCACCGTGCCCGAGAGAAGACGCCGGTTTCCGCGCACGAAAAGACAGAGGGGACTGCGTTCGGCATGAAGGAAACGGACGGGAAAATCCTCGTCGAGCACCGTCCAGACGTGCGCGTCGGGACAGCGCTCGAGCCAGGCCTTCGTAGCCTCGAAAACCTCCTCGTCGCGCGCGCGCCGCAGGGCGTCGGCTCCCTTCGCCCCCAGAATTTTGAGGTGCGTCGCATAGGGAGCGTCCGCCGCTTCCTCGGGGCCGCCCGTTTCGCGGATGAGCCGCAGAATGTCTCCCATCGGCAACCCCGAAACGGAGCCGAATGCGCACCAGGCCCGAAGCCAAGCGCCGTTCTCAGTCATGTCGATGTCGTCCTCCTCAATCCGTTTGAGGCCGTTATAGCAAATGCCCGGAAAAGGCGGCAGGGGCCTTTTCAAAAAAAGTTATAATTTTCGACCGCTCAACGGTTAACAGTTTCCTTTTATCGAGAATCCGCACGCCATGGCTCTTCTCAACATCCTTCAGTATCCGCATCCCACGCTCGCGGCCAAGGCCGCTCCCGTGACCGAATTCAACGACGACCTCAAAACCCTTGCCGCCGACATGCTCGAAACCATGTACGCGGCGCCCGGCGTCGGACTCGCGGCCAATCAGGTCAATGTGCTGCGCCGCATCGTCGTGCTCGACGTAAGCGAAGACAAGAGCGGCCAGATGGTCCTCGTCAATCCGGAAATTCTGTCTTCAGGCGAGGAACTCGTCGATCACGAAGAGGGATGTCTCTCGCTCAAGGGACTCTACGAACACGTCAAGCGTCCGTCCACCGTGAAGGTGCGCGCCCAGGATCTCGACGGGAACCCCTTCGAATTCGATGCGGACGGCCTTCTTGCCGTTTGCGTGCAGCACGAACTCGATCACCTCGACGGCAAGGTCTTCATCGATCACCTGAGCCGCATGAAGAAGGAGCGCGCCCGCATGAAGCTCCTCAAGCTTCGCCGCAAGCGCGAACACGAACGCGAAGAGGAAGCCTGATCCTTACGCGGGATGGGCGAAGACGTGAGAGAGCACGGCTTCGCCGATCGTCCCGAAGAGCGCCTCGGGAATCTGATGTCCGAGGCCGTCGATGCCGATCAGTTTCGCCCCTTCGATCAGCCGGGCCGTTTCTTCGCCCGCGGCGAAGGGCAAGAGCGGATCGTCCCGACCGTGCACGACGAGCGTCGGGACGGTGATTTGCCGCAGTTGATGACTGCGGTCGCCGCTCGCGAGAATTGCAAGCAGCTGCCGGTTCGTCGCGACGGGATCGAAAGGCATTTCGGAAGCGATGGAAACCTGCGCCTCGAGCTGCTCCTCCGAGGCGGGATACCGCTTTCCCTCGAGCGCGCGCAACACCCTTCGGTAGTAGCTCCTTCTCTCCTCCGGACTTTCGCCCGGCGCCTTGAGAAGCGTATAGATCGTCATGAACTTTCCGATCCCCGTCGAGGGATTGCCCACGGCCGAAGAAAGGCTCGAGAGCGTCGCCACGCGGTTGGGGCTGTGCGTCGCAAGCACCTGCGCAATCATGCCCCCCATGGAAAAACCCACCACGTGGGCGCGCCGCACGGCAAGGTGATCCATCAGGCGCTCCACGTCGATCGCCATGTCTTCGAGCGCATAGGGCGCCGACACGGGCCGGCGCAGAACCGCCCGGCCGATGGCCGTCAAAACGTCTCGCTCCGTCACGGGCGACTCCGTGCAGTGCACGCTCTCGCCCGAGTCGCGGTTGTCAAAAACGATCACCCGCAGACCCGCGCGCAGAAACGGCACGAAAAAGGCTTCCGGCCACATGCTGCCCGCCATGCCGAGTCCCATGAGGAGGATCAGGGACGGCGCGTCGTCGGATCCGTAGGTTTCGTAGTGAAAACGTTTTTCGTTGTATTCGAAGAAGGGCACGGCGACTCCTTGAGAACGGGCCGTTGCGGATCGCAACACGGCATAATGGAATAATAATTTGTCGGCGGCTTTCGGAAAGCCGCGAAAAACCTTCATTTGGAATCACTATGCGTCTGATTTTTGCCGGAACTCCGGACTTTGCCGCGGTGGCTCTCGAAGCCCTGATCCGCGCGGGTCACGAAATCGCACTGGTGCTCTCGCAGCCCGATCGGCCGAGCGGCCGCGGGATGAAGCTCACGGCCTCGCCCGTGAAGACCCTGGCGCTTCAACACGGCCTGCCCGTGCTCACGCCGCAAACGCTGAGCCTCAAGCGGGACCCCGAAGGAGCGGCCGCCGTGCATGAAACGCTGCGCAATCTCGAGGCCGACGTGCTCATCGTGGCGGCCTACGGGCTCATTCTTCCCGCGCCCGTGCTCGAATGCGCCAAAGGCATCGGTCGGGACCGGGACATCCGCGCGATCAACATTCACGGCAGCCTTCTGCCCCGCTGGCGCGGGGCGGCGCCGGTCGCCCGCGCCATCGAGGCGGG
>ERZ773114.3312-NODE-3312-length-13393-cov-9.956590_pt1 | contig 13393 bp, 9 predicted proteins | sample MGYA00580564_ERZ773114 | MGnify/ENA primary metagenome ERZ773114 (study PRJEB29015, sample SAMEA2737836) | human gut metagenome | biome: human gut; feature: human-associated habitat; material: faeces | place: China | collected 2012 ...
GGCCCGTTGGTCAAGTGGTTAAGACACGGCCCTTTCACGGCTGTAACATGGGTTCGAGTCCCGTACGGGTCACCACTTCGGCAATCCGTAAGGGGTTGCCGAATAAATGGAGGCTTAGCTCAGCTGGTTAGAGCGCCTGCTTCACACGCAGGAGGTCACTGGTTCGAGTCCAGCAGTCTCCACCAAAACCTCACTTCTTCGGAAGTGAGGTTTTTCTTGTTTTCGGCAAAAGGAAAGACATCGTGTCTTTCTCGGAAAAAAACAAAAAGAGGGAACGGAAAAACCGTTCCCTCTTTTTTCATCAGATAGTGGCCGCTTACTTGGCGGCGCGGTAGAGGAAGGAAACGATCTGCGCACGCAGGCAGTTGCTGTTCGGGGAGAAGGTGGTGTCGCTCGTGCCGGTGGTCACGCCCGCGTTGACGGCCCACTGCACGGCGGGGGCGTAGAAGGCGCTCGCGCTCACATCGGCAAAGGCGTTCGTGCCCTCAGCCGCCGGTGCGCCGGCCGCTCTCCACTGGAAGGTGACAGCCTGTGCGCGCGTGACGGAAGCATCCGGGGAGAAGGTCGTGCTGCTCGTGCCGGTGGTCACGTTGTTTTCCACCGCCCACGCAACGGCCTTTTCGTAATACGCGCCGCTCTTCACGTCGGTGAAGGACGTGGTCATGGACTTCGGCTCGGGGCTGCCGTTGGCTCTCCACAGGAAGGTGACCATCTGGCCGCGCGTGCAGCCCGCGTTCGGCGCAAAGGTCGTGGCGGTCGCGCCGGAGGTGATGCTCTTCGCGACGGCCCAGACAACGGCGTCGGCATAGTAGGCGTCGTCGGCGACATCGGTAAAGGGAAGCGACGCGGAGCCGTCATAGTTCTTGTCGCTCAGGACGGAGGAGAAGAGGAAGTTGCTGAGGTACGCATACTCGTCTCTCTGGTGGACCTTATGGGTGAGGGAGTTGGCAAAGAGGACGACATTCATGCCGTTTTCCTTGTAGGCAAAGCCCTGCACGCCGCCGTTTAAGTAGGCCTTGAAGCCCGCGGCGCGCTCGGCAGTGTTCGTGGGGATGAAGCCCTCGGTGGGCGTCTTGGTCTTATCGCTCTTGACGAGGACCGTCGCGGAGGCGGGGACCTTGGAGAAGTATCCGAGGCCGTAGGCGTAGAGGATATCGTCGCCGTCAGCAATGTAGCTCGCGTTCACAAGGGTCTTGTTGGGATAGACAACGGGGGTCAGGCAGTCCATCGCGCCGTCCAGCTCGGTGTATTCCACGCCGGCGATGAGGTCAGAGGCGGAGGACGCTGCGGAATAGCTGTAACCGATGTACGGCAGGCCGTTTTTCACGGCGGTCTTTGCGGCGGCGTCGAGCTTCGTCGCACCTGCGGCGGCGTCCGCCTTGGTCACGTCGGAGGTCGTGGTGAAGCCCATGAGGTTCATCGCGGCGGTATCATAGTTCCAGCCGGCGCTCTGGCTGATCTGCGGCGTGTAGACAAATCCCTTCTCGCTTTCAGCAGGCGTGCCGGGGACGTAGACGGTCGGGGACTTGGTGATGATCTTCGCCTTCACGCTCGTCTTGTCGACGCCCGCGGCAGAGAGCAGATACTTGCCCGCGACGGTCTGATAGTCGGCGTAGGAGCAGATGAAATCGCCCATGTGGTCGCCGCTCGTGACCATGCCGACGGTCTTGCCGGCCTTGAGAAGTTCGTTGACGGCGGCGGTGGAGTCTTCGGAGGCATTGGAGAGGATGACGTCCTTATTCTTGTCGCCGGTGAAGTAGGAGGTCAGCGCCTTGGTGCAAGCGAGCGCGTCGTCGTGGTCCATCGCGTCGCCGCAGACGGCGGAGATGCTCTTGTAGGCGGCGGGCTCGGCCACGGTGACCATGTCGAAGCCGCGCGTTTCATTGAAGGAGGTGATGCCCTCGGAGTAGAGGATCGTCCAGCCGTTGATGAGCGTGCCGTCATACAGCGCGCCGTTGGCGACAGAGCGCTTGGCCTGATACATCGAGACGATCATCGTACCGGCGGGGTAGGCAACGCCGTCATAGGTGAATTCCTTTTCAGTCACGTTGACCTTGACGTCGTTTCTCGTGAGCCACTCCATCATGTCGGCCGCGGCCTGAAGGTTGGTCTGATTTTTGCCGTCGAGCGGGATGATGTAGCACTCGGGATAGAAATTGCCGTTCTGGCCCGTGCCGTTGTACTCGGGACGGAAGACGTCCATCTCCGCGCCCTCGACGTCGTTCTGGTCGCACAACCACTGGCCGACCATGCTGTAAGCGTCGGAGTTCAGGTTGTGCACGCCGCGCTGATAGATGGTGACCTGGGATTCAAGATAGGAGATCTTTTCGGCGGCAACATAGGCGGCGTTGCCGAGGATACCGTACTGCGCCGCCCGAGCGGTATCGTCGTTGTAGGCGGGCAGCTCAACGGTGTAGGCAACGGTGCCCTGGAGCATGGCGAACTGGGGGGTGTAGCTCGTGGACATATCGTCCCACGGGTCTTCCCAGTAGGTCTCGGTGCCGTTGCCGGTGTAGCTCAGGTAATCGCGCTGAGGGATCACATAGCTGTTGTAGCCGTCGTTATTGGCGACCGCCGCGATGCCCAGCGCCTCGCCGCCGGTGATGAGGTGCTCGGCGAGCAGGTCGTACTCAAAGTTCGGCTCGTGCGGGGGATCGCAGGGCTCGCACTGGAAGGCCTGCACGCGGCCGTGGAACTCGGCAAGCGACATGGGGTTGAACGTGCCGATGAGCTGCTGCATGTTGGCCGTCTCGCTCGTGGTCTGGAAGGAGTTGTCGCGGTTGAGGTCATAGCCATTGGTGGAATGTCTCGTCAGGTAAGTACGTCCGTCGACATTCTCCTCGGGGACGAGGATGAAGAACACGTCGGACAAAAGCTCATCCTTGACGTTCACGCTCTTATTTTCGACGGTGTAATACTCTTCAAGGTCGACCTTGCCGGACTTGCCGTTGTTGTCGGCCGTCAGGTAGCCTAAGTAGCTGGCCTTATCCTTGACGAGATCGGGGATGGCGACGCTGCCCTCCGCGCCCACAGGGCCCATCTCTTCCTTGAGCTCTTTTTCGCCCGCGGCGGTGAAGCCGGTGAGCGTCTTGTAGTCGATGGTCTTTTCGCTCGTGATCATCTTGGCGAAGTCGAGCACGCCGTCGGTGGCGGCGACCTCGTTGGAGTGGATGTTGGAATACATCACGGGCACGCGGATATCGTCGAGCGCGCCGGACTTGATCTGGGCGAGCACGGCATCGGGATCGGTCTCGGCCTGCTCGGTCAGGGCGAGCCACTTGCTCACGCTCGCCTTGGAGTCGGCCACGATGAGATAGGGCATATCACGGCCCGCGGTGGACTGGCCCATGGAGAATTCTTCCACGTAGAGACCGTTTTTCGTGCCGTTTGCCACGATCGTATCGAGCTCCTTGTAGATCTCCCACATGGTGTTGAAGTTTTCATACGGCGCAACTTTGACGCTCACGGAGCCGAGATCCTTGCCGCTGTTTTTGGCGACGAGATCAAAGTAGCCGCACAGGTCGATGTAGTAGCCGCCGTTCACATGGGGCACGCTGTAGTCGACGCTGGTCACGCCGGTTCTGCGGTTGGTGGAATAGAAGTAGTTGTTCACATGGAAGGAGACGTCGAGCACGGCCTTGCCGTTTTTCTCGTTCGCCGTCAGCTTGATGTCCGTGAACTGATGCTCGTCCTTGCCCTCGGTCATCCAGCTGTCGAGATCTCCGCCCGCGTAAGCGTAGGGGAACAGCTCCTCGTTGACGTAGGGGCGGGAATCGTCGCGCTCGAGCGCGAGCGAAACAGTACCGGTGCTGACGGCCGCGGCGAGCGCATCCTTCGTCATGCCGGACACGGGGATGGAGAGGGACACGTCCTTGCCGTTTTCATCGGTGACAAGGGTGATGGTCGCGTCGACCGGGAATTTCGTTCCCAGCAGCGCATCGTCCTTGGGGTTCATGTCCTGGTAGCTGACGGCGAACGCGGACGTGACCGCGAGCGAGAGCGTCATTACCAGGGCCATCAGCAGCGCGAGCGCTTTGCTGACAGAGTTTGGATAATGTTTCATGGTTTTCGTCCTCCAGAGTGGTCTTATGCCGCCACACACAGCGGCGGAAAGTTGATGAGTTTAGTGTAACTCAATAAAAATACATAGTCAAGAGAATATTCATACATAATCCAGCCAAATTTCAGCGTTGAATCTGTATTTTTGTTCATCATTTTTCACAAAGCAGTGCGTCAAGCCCCCGTCTTTCAGATCCTTTTGTGAATGCATCCGTAAATTTATACAGAATCGCACTGCATAGGATATTCTTCTTCGCCGCGATTGCAAATGACGGCGGGGCGCATTATAATAAGAGGCAATCATCATTCAAACGCAGGAGGAACCGAATATGCGGCTGCAAAGCGCAATCTTTACACTGGGCGATACCCTCTTCACCCCCGACGGCGCGGCGCGCGAGGGACTCGACAAGGCGCTTTCACTTTTTAAGATGGAGGGCGTGTGGCTCGGCGCGGTGACGGCGCTCAGCGCGGAGGACGCGCAAAAAGCGCTCGAAAAGGCGGGGCTTAACTCGTATTTCCGCTTCGTGCTGACAGAATCCGTCGCGCTCTGCAAGGCGGACAGCGGCACGATGTTCGAGCGCGCGATGAAGCGCCTGCACTCGCAAAAAGACGATACGATCGTCTTTTCCGGCTCGCTTGCGGCGATCCAAAACGCGAAGGACGCGGGTTTTCGCACCGTGGCGGTGCAGGGAAGTGCGGGCGCGGCGGACTGGTCGACGATGCAGCAACTCGCCACGCAGAGCCTTGCGCAGTACAGCGAATTGCTGTCAGATTCTGTGTGAATTTTGGAAAAACGACAGGATTCGACGTTTTTTTAGTTTTAGTTGCAGTCTTTCTCAACTGTGATATCGTAAGAATATAACTATCAGAACGGAAGGTTCGCGCCATGTTTGATTTCTACTCGGCTATCATCTTCCTTTCGGTCTTTATTATGATTATCATGGACATGCTTGTGAGCGGCAATGATCTGATGGAGCATGACAAAAAACAGATAGTTTACACGATCTTCGTTACTGGTGATCGCATGCATGGTATCGGAATGGTTCGGCGTCTGGATGGACGGGGCCGACCCGTCGCTGCAGACGCTGCACATCCTTGTTAAGACCATCGAGCTGTCCACAGCGCCGATCATCACTGTGCTTTGCAGCGACCTGATGACGCCGCTCAAGCATAAAAAGCTCATTTATACCCTCATCGGCGTCCACGCGGGGCTCGAGGTGCTGTCGGCTTTCTTCGGCTTCATCTTTTCGGTCGACGCACAAAACGTTTATCATCACGAAACGTTTTACTGGGTCTACGTGCTGGCCTATGTCAGCGGCGTTCTGCTGTTCATTGGTCAGCTGCTGAGCGAGAGCTCGCACCATTATGGCCTGTATCGGGCGCTCGTTATCGTCCTGCCGGTCTTTTTCTTCTGTGGGCTGTTCCTCCAGTACGGTGCCGGAGTGCGCATCATGTGGGCGTGCTCAGCGGTCGATGTTCTGATGATTTACATCCTGTATTCCGAGCTCACGCAGAAAATCGACGCGCTGACCCATCTTCTGAACCGCCGCAGCTATGAGAGCCGTCTCGCCTCGTTGCGCGGGCACGCAGTCATCTACTATTTCGACGTGGACGAGTTCAAGTCCGTCAACGACACCTTTGGCCATGGCGTGGGCGATGCGGTGCTTGCCGAGGTCGGCAGCACGATCTACGCCGTGTTCTCCAAGGTCGGCTACTGCTACCGCATCGGCGGCGACGAATTCTGCGTCATCGCGCAAATCTCCGACACGGCGGCGGAAAAGTATCTTTCGGAATTCCTGCGCGAGCTGACGGCACGGCAAGTGAAAAACGAGCACCTGCCGCACGTGTCGGTCGGCTATGCGTGCTTCAATCCGGTGCTCGGCAGCGTAGAGGATGCGATCAAACGCGCCGACCGGACGATGTACCACTACAAGCGCAAGCGCAAAAGCGAAGCGCTCACAAATGATGATACCGTAAAAAGCTGACGATCTTTTGACCGTCAGCTTTTTGTATCTGCTTTTATTTCGCCTCAATCTCCGCGTCTTCCTGCGGCTGGAGCTTGCTGCCAAAATACGCGAGCACTGCGCCGAGGATGGCGCACGCGATGCCCCAGACCATCTCCGCTGTCGAGGCAAAGCCCGTCGGAATGATGATGAGCGTGGAGGCAAGCACGATGCCGATGACAGCGTGATAAGCGATGGAGTAGTGCGTGTCGAAAAGCCTGCTCACGATACGGGCAAACAGCGCCATCACGCCGACCATGCCAAGCCCCCATGGGACGAGCACGGTGAAATCAAGCTGGGCAATGCCGTCGATCAGCGGCGTGAGAAGGCCGACCGCCATCAGGATGGACGACGACGTCATCCCCGGGATGATGAAGCTGAAGCCCCACAGCACGCCGCAGAAGAGAAAGCCCCAGAAGTTTGCGGGCATCTCGGCAAATGAACTGAACTTGACGGCCATCAGCGCGCCGAACAGGGCGAGGAAGCTGACGATCAGCGAGATGTACGAACCGTTGCCGCGCCCCTGCGTGCCCGCCTCGTGCCAGAGGTCGGGCAGCGTGCCGAGGATGAGCCCGATGAAGAGGCACGTGGCGACGGTTTCCGACTGGTGAAACAGCGCAAGGATCACGCTGCCGCCGCCCAAAAAGCCGATCGCCCAGCCGATGCCGACGGCGAGCAGCATCCGCCAGTAGCGTTGAAGCGCGCGCCTGGGGTGCGTGAGCAGCTCCATCGCGGGGCGGTAGATGCCGAATACGACTGCGAGCACGCCGCCGGAGATGCCCGGCAAAATCGCGCCCGCGCCGATGATGATACCCTGCACAATGCGCATGATACCGTTTTTGATGCGGGAATTTTTCATATTGCTGCCTTTTTATGTGCTGCGTCCACCGCAAAGCGGCGGAACGCGACGCGGTTTAATAGCCCTTTCTGCGGTCGACGAGGTGATGCATCGGGCGGCCCGCGGCGTAATTTTCAAGGTTCTCGCAGAAGAGCTGCACGTTGCGCTCGCAGGTGTAGCCGAGCGTCATGTTGCCCGCGACGTGCGGCGTGAGCAGGAGGTTCTTGGCCTTGCGCAGCGGATGATCCGCAGGCAGCGGTTCGGGCACGACGACATCGAGCGCCGCACCGGCGAGGTGCCCGGAATCCAGCGCTTTGATCAGCGCGTCCTGATCGATGGCCGTGCCGCGGCCAACGTTGATGACGTAAGCGCCTTTCGGGAGCAGCGCCATGCGGTCTGCGTTCAGGATGTTCACCGTGTCGCTCACCGAGGGGAGAGACATGAAGAGAAGATCGGTCTCGGGCAGGAGCTGATCGAGCTCCGTGACGGGATGAACGGCGTCAAAGTCCGCGTTCGCGCGGCCGCTGCGGCTGACGCCGGTCAGGCTCGCGGGATGGAACGCGCGCACGCGGCGGGCAAATTCCGTGCCGATGTCGCCCGTGCCGAGGCACGTGACGCGCGCGCCGTGGAGCGAGTGGATGCCGCCCGGGAGCACGCGCCAGCCGCCCTCGCGGATGATCTCGGTGTATTCCATCTGGCGGCGCAGCAGCATCAGCGAGACCATGACGGAATGCTCGGCGATCGTCGTGCCGTAAGCGCCCGAGGCGTTCGTCAGCAGGCAGTCGGGATTCTGATACAGGTCGTCGCGGCAGAAGCGGTCCACGCCCGCCCAGCAGCTCGCGTACCACTTGAGATTGCGTGCGCCCGCGATAACGCGCTGGGACGGATGGCCGTAGAGGATCGTGCAGTCGTCCACATTGCCCTCCGCCGCCTTGGACGAGGGGAAGAAGACGATGTCGTAGCCGCAGCGCGCGGCGGTGTCGCGCAGCGTCTTTTCGTAGGCCGGAGTCAGGAAGTCGATGATGACGCCGATTTTTTCATTCATGGTTCAATTCCTCCAAAATCATTTCTGCGACGCGCAGGCCGTCAGCCGCGGCACTCATGATGCCGCCGGCGTAGCCCGCGCCCTCGCCGCAGGGATATAGACCGCGCAGGGCGGATCGAAAACTCAAGTTGTCGCGCACGATGCGCACAGGCGACGAAGAGCGCGTCTCCACCGCCGTCAAAACGGCGTCGGGCGCATCGAAGCCCCTTAATTTCCGCCCCAGCATCGGAAGGCCCTCCTCGAGCGCCTCGCACACAAAGGGCGGGAGACAGCCGTGCAGGTCGCACCAGCGGACGGAGGGAAGATAGGTCGGCACGACCTTTCCCGCTCCCGTTGACGGGCGATGGGCGAGGAAATCTTCGACCCGCTGGGCGGGGGCGGCGTAATTCCCGCCGCCAAGGCGATAGGCCGCGTCCTCCAGCTCGCGCTGGAACTGGACGCCCGCGAGGGTATCGCCGGACGGGAAATCCTCCGGCGTAACGGAGACCAAAAGTCCGCCGTTGATGTTCTCGCCGTCGCGCGCAAATTCGCTCATGCCGTTTGTCACAACGCGCTTTTCCTCCGACGCAGCGGCAACGACCTCGCCGCCGGGGCAGACGCAGAACGAGAACACGCCGCGCCCCTTTTCCGTGTGGCAGGAGAGCTTGTACGACGTGGGTGGGAGGCCGGGCGTGCCCGCCGCCTCCTTATATTGCGCTAAGTCCATGTCGCGCTGGCGGTGCTCGATGCGCACGCCGACGGCAAAGGGCTTGGGCTCCATCGGCACGCCGCGCTTTTGCAGCATTTCGAACGTATCGCGCGCGCTGTGGCCGGGCGCGAGCACGACGTGCTTCGTGGGCAGCGTGTACTCCCCCTCGGGGGCGCTCACGCGCAGCGCCGTGACGCTGCCGCTGTTCTGCTCGATATCCACAACCTTGTGGGAAAACCGAACTTCGCCGCCGCGGTCGATGATCTCGCGGCGGAGATTTTGCAGCACCACATATAATTTGTCGGTGCCGACATGAGGCTTGGCGTCGACTAAAATATCCTCGCTCGCGCCGAAGCGGACGAACTCCTCTAAAATATAGCCGTGGCGCAGGTCCTTTGTGCCGGTGTTGAGCTTGCCGTCGGAAAATGCGCCCGCGCCGCCTTCGCCAAATTGCACGTTCGAGGTCAGATCAAGCTCGCCCGTGCGCCAGAAGTGCTCGACATCGCGCTTTCGCTGCTCGACCGCGCGCCCGCGCTCTAATAAAATGGGTCTTGCGCCGCAGCGGGCCAGCAGCAGCGCGCAGAAAAGGCCCGCGGGCCCCGCGCCGATAACGACAGGGGAGACCTCCGGCGCTGAAACAGGCGCGGGCGGCGTATATTTCTTCGGCGCGTAGGGCTGCACATTTTTATTCTTGCAGCGCCGTAAAACGCCGGATTCGTTTTTGACCTCGACCGCGCAGGAGCAGACGAGCTTCACGCCCTCGCGCGCGTCGATGGAGCGGCGCAGGAGATGAACGGAAACAAGCGCCTCCTCGCTCACGCGCAGCGCGTGCGCGCAGGCCGCGCGCAGCTTGTCTTCCTTTGCCCCCACGGGGAGCTTCAGATTGTCGATGCGAAGCATGTGCGCCGCCTCCTTTTTCTCAAGTCGCGTTTCATTTTATTATGACGGAAAGGAAAGCGCAAGGGGAATCGCGCGATTATCACAGAAACTTAAAAAAGTCATCGGGAATTTAAGAAATCGTCAAATAGCGTTCAAGAAATATACATAAATATGCCCTATGATAACACCATCGAAAGCAAAGAGGCTGCAAGCAAGGGTCTCAGTCCATAGGAGGTCATCATCATGTACGAAGACGAAAACAACCTGTATCACTACAGCTATCGCAAGGGCGACGAGCAGAACCCCAACGCCCCGATCGACACGAAGAACTACGCCGAGGACCCGTGGGATAAGAATCCCGGCGGCAGCCCGAAGAAAAAGGGCGGCAGCGGTCTTTCCGGCAAGATCGTGGCGCTGGCGCTGGTGTGCGCGCTCGTCGGCGGCTTCATCGGCGCAGGCGTGAGCGGCGCGACGACCAAGGTCAACAAGACGAGCGTTCAGGTCAGCGACCGCGAGGTCGCGCAGGTGCAGACCGTCAAGGTCGACGGCAAGACGCAGATGTCGATGTCGGAGGTCTACGCCTCGAACGTCAACAGCGTGGTGTCCATCAACGTTTCCGCCACGACCAACTACTTCGGCCAGACCGTGCAGACCGCCGCGAGCGGCACGGGCTTTTTCATCACGGAGGACGGCTACATTCTCACGAACCACCACGTCATCTCTGATGCGAGCAGCGTGAAGGTAACGCTCTACAACGGTGAGACCTACGACGCCAAGGTCATCGGCAGCGATGAGGACTACGACATCGCCGTTCTCAAGATCGACGTGACGGGCGCGACGCCCGTGGTGCTGGGCGATTCGAGCAAGGTCGCCATCGGCGAATCCGTCGCCGCTGTCGGCAATCCCCTCGGCGAGCTGACGTTCTCGATGAGCGAAGGCATCGTCTCCTGCGTGAACCGCGCCATCAATGTTGACGGCACGCCCTTTAACATGATTCAGGTCGACTGCTCCATCAACCCCGGCAACTCTGGCGGCCCGCTCTTCAACAGCTACGGTGAGGTCATCGGCATCGTGTCGGCCAAGTATTCGAGCTACTCCAACACCACCGTGGAGGGCATCGGCTTTGCCATTCCCATCAACGACGTCGTGTCGCTCGTCAAGGACATCATGACCAACGGCTATGTGACCAACAAGGCCTACATGGGCATCACGCCGCAGACGATGACCGCGCAGATGGCGCAGCAGTACCGCTACGACGTGACCGAGGGCGTCTTTGTCTGCTCCGTTGACCCGGACAGCGCCGCCGACAAGGCGGGGCTCAAGCTCGGCGACGTCATCACGAAGATGGACGACAAGGATATTGCATCCTATGAAGACCTCGTCGCGGCCAAGAAGAGCTACAGCGCGGGCGACACCGTGACGCTGACCGTCTACCGCGAGGGTAAGACGATCGAGGTAGAGCTCACCTTCGACGCAGCCCCCGAGACGACGGAGACGAGTTCCCCCGACCAGAGCACCGACAACAGCTACAATGGTAACGGCGGGTACGGCAATGGCGGCAACGGCTACTACTCCAATCCCTGGGATTTCTTCAATAATTTCTTTGGCTACGGCGGCTGAATGCCGCAAAGCAGCAAAAAGGCGGAACCTCTCAAAAAGAGGTTCCGCCTTTTTTATTTTTTTGTTCGCGGTTTTATTTGCTGCGCTTGAGCACCTCGCACACGAGCGCATAGACGCGCGCGGTGGAGGCGACGTTCAGCCTCTCCTCCACCGAATGCACATCGTGCAGCTCCGGTCCCATGGACAGCGCGTCGAGGCCGGGGATCTTTTCGATGAAGAGTCCGCACTCAAGGCCGCCGTGGGTGGCTTCGATCTTCCCGTCGTGGCCGGTGAGGTCGCGGTAGACCGCTTCGATCTCCTTGCGGAGGGCAGAATCGCGGTCGTATTGCCAGCCGGGATAGTTGCTGCGCTCGCCCACGGTGCCGCCGCCGAATTCGACGATGGCCTTCACGCGCTGAATGAGCATATCCTTCTGCGAGGCGATGCAGGAGCGGACGGAGAAGGAGCACTTCATGCCGCGCTCGTCCGTGCGCATCACGCCGAGGTTGAGAGAAGTCTGCACAAGACCGGGGAAGTCGGCGCTCATCTCCTGCACGCCCTGCGGCAGGGCAAGGAGCACATGCAGCAGTCTCGACGTGTCCGCTGCGGAGAATGCGACCGGAACGTCAGCCTTTTCGCACACGAGGGAAATGCCGCCGTCGGTAACGGCGTACTCATTTTTGAGCGTTGCGTCGAATTCCTTGATAAACGCCTCGAACGCGGGCGCATCAGCCGCGGAGACTGCGGCAAGCGCGTCGGCGCGCAGGCAGATGACATTGTCGAACTCGCCGCCCGTCAGCTCATGCACGCGCAGCGAGGGGCAGCGCTCCATCGCGCTATACAGCGTGCGCGCCATCAGGCAGTTGGCGTTGCCGCGGCCCTGATTGATGTTCATGCCGGAGTGGCCGCCCTTGAGACCCGAGATCGTCACGCGGTAGCCAGTCATATCCGCCGCGCGCTCCTGCTTGAGTTCGAGCGTGCAGTCAAGGCGCACGCCGCCCGCGCAGGACACGGTGAAAACGCCCTCTTCCTCAGAGTCGAGGTTCAAAAGCTTTTTGCCCTTCAAGTCCGAGCAGTCCAGCGCGAACGCGCCGTCCATACCGACCTCCTCGTCGACGGTGAAGACCGCCTCGATGGGGGGATGGGGGAGCGTTTCGTCGGATAAAATCGCGAGGATCATCGCAACGGCGATGCCGTTGTCGCCGCCAAGCGACGTCTTATCCGCCCAGACCCATTCGCCGTCGGTACGGACGTCGAGCCCGTCGCGCGTCATGTCCTTGGTACAGTCCTCGGTCTTGGCGCAGACCATGTCGATATGGCCTTGCAAGATAATGGGCGCGGCGTTTTCATAGCCGCAAGAGCCGTTCTTCCAGATAATGACGTTGTTGCACGCCTCCTGACGGTATTTAAGGCCCAATTCCTTCGCAAAGCCGACGCACAGGTCGCTGATTTGCTTCGTATTTCCGCTGCCGTGGGGAACGGAGCAGAGCTTTTCAAAATAGTAGAATACCTTTTCCGGCTGGAGATTTGATAAGACCGCCATGATATCCTCCCGAATTTTCTTAGTTGATCTGCTTGCGGCGGCTCAGGTTCATCGTGCCGTCCTGCATGTCCTGAATGCTGTCGAGGCTCTTGCCCGTGCCCTCGGCCACGCACTGGATGGCGTTCTCGGCCACCATGGCGTGGATGCCGGTGCGGGCGGTGACGAGCTTATCAAAGCCGCGGACTAAGCTGCCGCCGCCGGTCATGACGATGCCGTTGTTCGAGATATCGGCCACGAGCTCGGGCGGGGTCTTTTCAAGCACGAGGTGGACCTCCTCCATGATGCGCTCGACGGGCTCTTCAAAGGCCTCGAGCATTTCCGCAGACGAGACGGAGATGAGCTCGGGAAGGCCCGTGATAAGGCTTCTGCCCTTGACCTCCATGGTCATTTCCTCTTCCGGCGGGAAGACGCAGCCGATCTGCATCTTCATCTGCTCGGCCGTGCGCTCGCCGACGAGCAGGTTGTGCTTGCGGCGCATATACTTGACGACGGCCTCGTTGAACTGGTCGCCCGCGATCTTGATGGAGGACGATTCGACGACGCCGGAGAGCGAAATGACCGCGATATCGGACGTACCGCCGCCGATGTCGATGATCATGTGGCCCTCGGGCTGGGTGATGTCGATGCCCGCACCGATGGCGGCGGCGACAGGCTCTTCAATGAGGTAGACGCGGCGCGCGCCGGCCTGAATGCCCGCGTCGATGACCGCGCGCTCCTCGACCTCGGTGATGCCGGAGGG
>ERZ773114.3320-NODE-3320-length-13366-cov-2.825332_pt1 | contig 13366 bp, 8 predicted proteins | sample MGYA00580564_ERZ773114 | MGnify/ENA primary metagenome ERZ773114 (study PRJEB29015, sample SAMEA2737836) | human gut metagenome | biome: human gut; feature: human-associated habitat; material: faeces | place: China | collected 2012 ...
GGAAATTTTAAACATCGGAATATAGTTTACTCCGGTATATTTCTTCAATACGAACGAACTACCGTCGGAATACGGGGTAATCCAATAATTTCTGAACTCATTATCCAGTCCGGAACCATTGAAAATATTCGTTTTTCCTTTTGAAGACATCGTCAATATATTAGAAGTAGAAGAAAAACTCTCGGTAAAATAAATATCGCTATTGTCTTTCAATTTCTGCACATCCAATGTGAAAATCAACTCTTTATTGAACATCGGATCGGAAGTAGTAGCAGCACTATTGGCCAATTCATAAGAAGCAGGACTTTCTCCGCCGGCTTCACCGATAATTTCCTTTGCTTCTTTCAAAGCCGCCTCTTTATCGTTTCCCCAAAGATATACCCGGGCTAAAAGTGCTGTCACCGCATAATAATTCATTCTTTGTTTCCGGTTATACAGCGGATCGGAAGTATCGGAAAATTTAAATTCTTCTTTCCCTTTCATCAACTGTTTTGCAGCCAACAAATCCGTTTCTATTTTTTTCAAAACCTCTTTCACCGTCAACTGGGACTGGGCGATATTCGTAAAAACATCTATATAAGGAATAGCCAATGCGTCCAATCCTTTATTATTATTCATCGCAGCCGAAGGAGCGAATAAACGGAGTATATCGAAATGCAGAAAAGCCCGCAAAGCCAGAAATTCTCCTTTATACACATCATGTACCTCGGGTGAAGTAAAAACCCCTTTATTTTCGTCGATGAACAACATGGCCTGATTGATATTGGCTACAGCAGAAAAATGATTACTCCAAATAGAGCTAATGCGACTTTCCTCTGTTTTCTCGGTATACTTATATTCTGCTGCATTTTTGAAATTATGCTCATAACCGGAAGAAGTTGTTTTCAACGGACTGTTGTAATATTGAGCCAATACATCCAGGTAGCCGTACGTCAGATCTCTGCCGTAACTATTCGTACCGCACATCAATGCATAAACACCTACCAAAGCATCTCTGAATCCGGCTTCAGTACCGAACAGATCCTCTGCTTTCATATCCGCTTTCGGAGAAACGTCCAGCCAGTCGTTACAGCCGGTCAATGCCACAAAGAGCGAAAGAATGATCGTTTTATTTATTAATTTTTTCATAGTATTGTCCGATTAAAAAGTGATTTGAGCAGCCAGTGAAAAAGTCCTTGCAAAAGGATAGGAAGTACCTCTTTCCATCCGCACCGTGGAAGAAGTGAAAACATCGTTTCCGATAGCGGAGATTTTCAAGCGCTGAATCCCCCACTCTTTCAATTTCGCACTCCGGAAATCATAACTCACAGATAAAGCCTGAAGCTGAATATAATTTTCTTTTTCCACAAAGCGGGAAGTCGGATTAGTGACCGAAACATCGCTTACCTTTTTGAATTTTGCCACGTCTCCCGGTTCATTCCAACGGTCGTACAGAATTCGCCGGTCTCCGTTCTCGTTGGGATTTACATTCTCCACTTTGTCGACTAAGGTCTGATTGTAAATATAACCACCGTATTTATAATATAAATGCGCATTCAACTCCCAGCCTTTATACATAAACATCGTTCCGACCGTTCCATAAATTTTAGGATCGGAAGATCCCCAGGGTTTGTAATTTTTACTATCCCATTTATTCACTTTATTCCCGTTCATATCCAGGAATATTTCATCACCGGTAGCCGGATCGATTCCCAAAGATTCATTCACCCAGATGGTATTCTGCGACAACCCTTCTTTGTAACGGATCATCGGTTTGTTTTCCACTTTGGAATCCTGGTCGGCATTAAAGGCTGTCAAAGCTTTGTTGATTTTCTTCACTTTATTTTTATTGTGTGCCAGATTGAAGAAAATATCCCAGTTCAATTCCCGTTTGACATCCCGGAGTACCGTACCTTTTAAGGATAGTTCGACCCCACTGTTTTCTACTTCTCCCAAATTTTCTTTATAAGAAGAAAAACCCAAAGACGGAGCAATAGATACGTCGATCAGCACATCTTTCGATAAATCCCGGTATACATTGAAAGATCCGGTCAGACGACTATGGAAGATTTCGAAATCCAACCCTACGTTTTGTTTTTCTACCTTCTGCCATTTCAGGTTTTTATTTCCGAAAGCCTTCATAATGGCTCCCAGATAGCCGCTGTAAGAAATGGTATTGATCCGGCTATCGTTATAGGAATACATGGCCATGGCCTGGTAAGGACTAAAGTTTTGCCCACCGGTTGTCCCGATAGATCCCCTGATCTTCAACAGGTTGATCACGCCCCAGTCTTTCATGAATTTTTCGTTATGGATATTATATCCGACACCGACCGACCAGAAAGTACCCCAGCGGTTGTTCGAACCGTAAATAGACGAACCGTCGCTTCGAACAGAAGCATCCAACAAGAAACGATTGTCATACGTATATCCCAGGTTACCCACAAAACCGACCAGGCGGGTCACATCGAAACTACCTCCGGGTTTCGCCCCTTCCTGATACCCCGAACCGATCGACACATGATCCATGTTCGCATTGGGAAAACCGACAACGTAGATACTGGTATTGTCATACTGTTTTTCCTGAAGGTTATACACAAACCCCAGGTTGATAAAATGTTTTTTCAGGCTCTTAAAATATGATAAGATGACGTTAATATCATAACTGAAATCATTGGAAGTCGACTGGGCATAACTCCCTTTTTTCTCTTTGTCCAAAAATTCGGTATTTTCATAGGATTTATAAACATCGGTCTTTCCATTATCCACGCTTAACGAAAGATTGGCCTTCAATTTCAATCCCTGAATAATATCGTATTCTATCGAGAAATTATTCAGAAAATTATTAGAAGTCTGCTGATTTTTAGAAGGCAATACCGCATTGTACAATTCATTATACATGGTCTTCGAGGTAATTCCCCGGTCATAATATTCATAAGAATAGAGGACCTTTTTCACATTCCCGTTTTCATCATAAGGATTATAATAGGGATTATAATAGAGGTAAGAACTAAAACTTCCGTAAGGGGAATTGACCGACTTCAAATGATCGAAGGAAGCATAATTGGAGAATTTCAGGTTTTTCAGGTTATATTGAAGCCGGATCCCTCCACCGTAATTATCCCGTTTCGAGCCTTTCATCACTCCGACTTTATTCGAATAGAAAAGATCGAAAGCATAACGGAACGATTCGTTTCCACCTTCTGCCATTACGGTATGTTTATGGCCGACCCCCAATTCCCGTACCGGAATGGACAACCAATCCACATCATTTCCTTCCTTCACCAATTTCAGAATCCGGTTATATGCATCCAACTTATCATCCGTCCATCCGGGTTTGGAAGATTTTTCATACAATCCGGAACGCACTTCGTATTCCAGTTTTTCTTCTGCATTCATCAGATTATAATCCGAAAGATCGGCTATTTCGAAGTTGGCACTACCGTTATAAGACAACTGCAATTTTCCGGCTTTGGGAAGTACTGTCTCGATCACCACAACACCATTGGCAGCACGTGAGCCGTAAATCGCTGTAGCCGATGCATCTTTCAGAATAGTGATATAACGTACCCGGTTGGGGTCGAGGTCGAACACCTTCTGAGCGGTTACTTCGAAACCATCCATAATAAAAGTCGGCATATTCGGATTGTTTTCATACTCGGCCTTCAAACTACTGGACCCCCGGATTTCAAAATCAGGAATCGTATTCGGGTCACTACCCATTTCATTATTCACCACTTTAGTAAAAGAAGGATCGAGCACAGACAAGGTATTCAGGATATTTCCCGTAGAAATAGTCTTCAGTTCATCTCCGGAGAAGGTCTTGGATACACCGGTAAAGCTCTCCTTCTTCCGGGTAAAATAACCATTGACCACCACCTCTTCCATTTCCGCCACTTCCTCGGTCAATATCACATTCAACGTTTCTTGCCCGGCATATCTGACCTCCTGTGGCTTCATGCCGACAAATGTAAACATCAATACCGTTTCTTTCCCATCCTCCGGAATGGTGATCGAATATTTTCCATCGATGTCGGTCGATACGCCTAAGGTCGTCCCTTTAATTACGACGGTCACTCCCGGTAAGACCGCCCCGCTTTTATCTTTCACCACCCCTTTCAGTACTTTCGGCCCGGCCGGTACTTCTCCTTTTGCACGAATCAGAATGATATCGTTGTACAGCTCATACTCCAAATTCACTTTTTTCAATACCATATCCAACACTTCGCTCAATTCTTTGTCTTTAACCTGAACGGAAACCTGACCAGCTTCCCGCACCACACCGGAATTATACATCATTTTCATACCGGTTTGTTGTTTCACGGCATCGACAAATTTCTCCACAGAAACCTCTTTCAAGTCTAAAGTCACCAGCTTGCTTTGAGAAAAAACATGAGCCGATAAATTCAGGCTAAAAACAAAAATGAAAACAATACAACATTTGATAAACATCAAATTTTTCCTAAACCTCTTTAAAAGGCCCGGAAATCGGATCAGACGATTTTTTTTCATACCATTGTAATTTAGTTAAGTAATTAAGAAGACTTTCGAGATAACAGGATTTTATTATTATCTATTTCATAATGAATATCCTGGAGTCTTTCCAACACTTGCAGGAAAGTATTGATCGAATCATACCGTTCGAGACTACCGGTATATTTCAGCTGTTTCATTTCCTCATTCCGGAAAACCACTTCAGATCCGTACCAACGGGACAGTGTTTCCATAATTTCCTCCAGGGGCTTATCCCTGAAAACAAAAACCCCGTCTTTCCAGCCTACATATTCTTCAACTTCGACTTTACGACTGATTAATTCACCGGACCTTTCCAGGATAGCCTGTTCACCCGGCGATAAGATTACGCTTTTCTTTGTATGGGAAGTATAACGTACACAGCCTCTCACTAAGGTGGTATATTCTGCTTTATCCATGTATGAACTTATTCCGAAAGCCGTCCCCAATACGGTCACCTCTCCCTGAGAAGTAATTACCTGAAAAGGACGTCCGTCTTCGGCCACGTCGAAATAGGCTTCTCCTTCCAAATACACTTTACGTTCCCCAGCAGTGAACTGCACCGGATACTTTATTTTCGATTCTGCATTTATCCATACTTTCGTATGATCTTCCAACGTGATGTAACACTCACCGGCTGTGGGCACAATCAATTCATTATAAGCCAATTCCTGTATTTGAGGCGTAGATCGGTAAGTAATCTTTCCCTCTGCATAACTAATCTGAGTCCCATTTTTTTCCAGTACCTGCATGGAATCCCGCTCGAGATTCACCGTCTCGCCATTTGTCAGTCGTAATATAGCTTTGTAACTCCCGGGGCGAATCGTCTCTTGCTGTGCCGGTGGAACAACTTCTACCTCCGGTAATCCAAGATTCAGTAACCAACTCATTCCTAAAAGTAAAACCACCACTGCTGCAGTAAGAATCCGGATAATCCTCTTTTTATGACGAAGCGATTTTTGTTGCCTGCTGAATTTGCCGAAAGCTTTCCGGGCATCGTATTGTTTATATTCCTCCAGCTTTTCAGCCAAAATATCTCCCTGACTCAACTGCCGAAACACATTTTCCAAATTCCGATCGTTCAACATTTCCCGAAATTCCTGCTTTTCCCTTTTCTCCAATGTCCCGGAATAATATTTTCTCAAAAGAGTAACCTGTCGGTCAAATTTATCTTTTTGCATCTTAAAAAACGTTCGATTAAATTAGTTGAAAGTTCATAAAGTTTAAAAAGCTATTGGATCCTGCGGGCACTTAGTTAATTGACAATTGTCGCGTGACAATTGACCACATATTTTCCAATCTGTGGTTTCTTCTTTATTTGTTTGATAATCAATGATTTTTTTCTTCATCCTATTTCTCATTTTTCTTTTCTTAATATTTTCTAATGGAAGCGAAGCTTCCAGGTAATTGTCAATTGTCATTGGTCAGCTGGCAATTATTCTTTTTGCGGATTCCCGCAAAAAGAATCGAACGTTTTTTCGGTTCATTCAATGATAAAATGCATGAAGCAGGATTTGGTATGACAGAAATTTCATTTTTTTTGAAAAAAATTTACCTCGTCTGTAAAAAAAACGGAAATTGACAGGATTATTAATGGAAAGTCCGGGGAGCGAATGGGCTATCGAAGATTTTCAAATAGATTAAATAAAAGAATAAAAATAGAAAAAGTCTTAGAAAAGAGGACAGGAATTATTGGAAAAATCAAAATGTCGGAAAAATCCCCCTAAAAGGTTGATTTTTCCGACATTTTGCATTCTATTTTGAAGAAACGAACTTAATAAACAGTCTTGTCTTTGTTTTCTTTCCACAAGCTGAATTCTTCTCCAGCCGTATCCTCTTTCTCATTCAAAAAGGGAATACTCCGATCGGCCTCGGGGAGGGCAATCTCTTTATAGATCAGGGAATCATCGAATCCGGCAAGTGCTGCATCTTCTTTTGTAGAGGCATAATATACCCGGGAAGGTCTTGCCCAATAAATAGCACCAAGGCACATAGGACAAGGCTCACAACTGGCATATATCTCACATCCCCCGAGTTGAAAAGTATCTAACTTACGACAAGCCTCGCGAATCGCATTCACTTCGGCATGTGCTGTCGGGTCACAATCCGGAGTAACCGTATTGGCACAAGCTGCGATAATTTTTCCCTCCTTGACAACAACAGCGCCGAACGGCCCCCCGGTCCCCTGTTTCACATTCTCTACAGCCAAACGAATAGCTTCTCTCATAAACTTCTCTTCGTACATAACCTCTCAACTAAAATTTCATATTTCCCGTCCCCTCTCTCTTCCACCTCTAACCTCTATTCTTTTTACCTCTAGTTTATAGCTTACAGCCTTTAGCCTTTCCCTTTTTTTCCTTTCTTCTCCCCTTCATCCGGCAACTTCTTACTATACCAAAGCATAAAAATCCCCGCCAGAATAAAAGGAATACTCAAAATCTGTCCCATATTCAAGGCCATTCCAGCTTCCCAGGGTTCCTGTACTTCCTTGACGAACTCGATAATAAAGCGGGCAGAGAAGATCAGGATCAAAAAAGCGCCGAAGATAAATCCCATTTTCTTCTTAACGTTCGTTCGCCAATAAAGATACATCAAAACAAAAAAACTAAACAGGTAACAAATTGCTTCATACAATTGAGCCGGATGGCGCGGCAATTCCGGATTCGGTAAATCACTATTCATGAAGCGGAATCCCCAAGGCATATTGGTCGGTAATCCCACAATTTCAGAGTTCATCAAATTTCCTGTCCGGATAAAAAAGCCGGCTAAAGCAATCGGAATCACAGCCCGGTCTAAAATCCAGAATATAGATTTTTTGCTGACTTTCCGTGAATAATACCACAATCCGGCTATAATACCTATTGCAGCGCCATGACTGGCCAATCCCTGATAACCGGTAAACTTAAATTCGGGCGAAAACCGTACAGGCAGGATCATCTCCAGCGGATGCTGGCTATAATAAGCCCAGTCGTAAAAGATACAATGTCCCAAACGGGCACCGACTATCGTCGCGATCGCTACATACAACCACAATTTATCCAACCAGGCCATAGGCAATCCTTCGGACTTGAACATTTTCTCTTCAACCTTATAACCTAAAATAAAGGCCACAGCGAACAGCAACCCGTAATAACGAATGGAAATACCCCCCAAATTGAAGATCTCGGGACTAATATCCCAATTAATAAATAAAGACAACATACGTTATGATTTTCAAAAATCAGTTTATTCATTTTTCCCGTGGCAGTTCTTATACTTCAGTCCGCTACCACATGGACAAGGATCATTCCTCCCCACTTTCGGTCCTACTTTCACCGGTTCGTGCCGCACCTGTTCACGGTTGGCGGCAGCAGCCTGAGCCTCCGAACGACTTTCCCGCAGTTTACTCAAATCGGTCCGCTTTTCTTCAGCTTCGCGTACATGCTCGGGTTCTTGCATCGGAATCTGCCCTTTCATCAGTGTAGACACCATCCCTTTATTGATCTTTTCCACCATAGTCTTAAACAAATTATAAGACTCGAATTTATAAATCAACAAAGGATCTTTCTGTTCATAAGCAGCATTCTGAACCGATTGTTTCAGATCGTCCATTTCGCGGAGATGTTCTTTCCAGGCATCATCGATATGAGCCAGAATGACCGATTTCTCGAAAGAACGCATCAAATCTTCACCATTCGTACGATAGGCCTTCTCCAGGTTGGTCACCACGCTGTACATCCGTTGACCGTCGGTAAAAGGAACGACAATATTCTTAAAGACATCTCCCCGTGTTTCGAATACATTCTTGATCACCGGATAAGCTTGCTGAGCGATATGTTCGACTTTACGCTGATAAGCCTCCCGTACATATCGATACAACGATTCGGCCAATTCATTGGGACGGGCTTTCTGGAATTCCTCCGGATCCACTTCATAATCGACGGACAATACCCTCAATACTTCCATCCGGAAACCTTCCGGATCGTTCACCGGCTGGTATTCCATAACGATTGCCTCACAAACATCGTAAGTATTATTTGCTACAGCCACACCGATACGTTCTCCTAACAAAGCCTGACGACGTTGTTTGTAAATCACCGTACGCTGGGAATTCATCACATCGTCATATTCCAGCAAACGCTTACGAATACCGAAGTTGTTTTCTTCCACCTTCTTCTGTGCACGTTCGATAGACTTGGTAATCATAGAATGCTGAATCACATCCCCTTCCTGATGTCCCAAACGGTCCATCACCCGGATTATACGTTCCGAGCTGAACAAACGCATCAGGTCGTCCTCGAGCGATACGAAGAACTGGGAAGACCCCGGGTCTCCCTGACGTCCGGCACGTCCACGTAACTGACGGTCGACACGACGGGAATCATGCCGTTCGGTACCGATAATAGCCAAACCTCCGGCCTCACGTACCTCAGGGCTCAATTTGATGTCCGTACCACGTCCTGCCATATTGGTAGCGATAGTCACCGTCTTCGATTTACCGGCTTCGGCAACGATCTCGGCTTCCCGTTGATGTAATTTCGCATTCAATACATTGTGTTTGATACCACGCAGTTTCAACATACGGCTCAGCAATTCGGACACCTCGACAGAAGTCGTTCCCACCAAAACCGGCCGGCCTAAATCTACCAAACGGACAATTTCATCGATAACCGCATTGTATTTCTCGCGTTTCGTTTTAAACACAAAATCATTGGCATCGATACGGATCACCGGACGGTTAGTCGGAATGACCACCACATCCAGTTTATAAATATCCCAGAACTCACCGGCTTCCGTCTCTGCCGTACCTGTCATACCGGCTAACTTGTGATACATACGGAAGTAGTTCTGTAAAGTAATCGTTGCAAAAGTCTGAGTGGCAGCTTCGACTTTTACATTTTCTTTCGCTTCGATAGCCTGATGCAAACCGTCCGAATAGCGGCGTCCTTCCATGATACGCCCGGTCTGCTCATCCACGATCTTCACTTTATTATCGAGTACTACATATTCTACATCCTTCTCGAACAAGGTATAGGCTTTCAACAACTGATTGACAGTATGTACCCGTTCGGATTTCATCGCATAATTCTGGATCAGTTCATCCTTCTTCGCCAATTTTTCTTTATCATCCTTCGTGTCCCGTTCGATCTCTGCAATCTCCGAGCCGATATCCGGGAGGATAAAGAATTTCGGATCTTCACCTGCAGCAGTAATGGTATCATGTCCCTTATCGGTCAGGTCGATCGAATTCAGTTTTTCATCGATCACAAAATACAAAGGATCGGTAATCTCCGGCATTCTCCGGTTATTTTCCTGCATGTATTCGTTTTCCGTCTTGATCAGGATCGCTTTATTGCCTTCTTCACTCAAAAACTTGATCAAAGGTTTGTATTTGGGCAATCCTTTATGTGCCCTCAGTAACAATATCCCCCCTTCTTTTCTCTTTTTAGAATCATCGCTGGCCAACAGCTCTTTCGCTTCCTTAAAAGTCTGCATCACAAATTCCTGTTGCATTTTCACGAGGCGCTCCACCCGGGGCTTGTATTCATCGAACATCTGATCGTCTCCTTTGGGTACGGGGCCGGAAATAATCAACGGCGTACGGGCATCGTCGATCAATACGGAATCGACCTCGTCGACAATCGCAAAATTGTGCTTACGTTGTACCAAATCCTCCGGATTGATAGCCATATTATCACGCAGATAATCGAAACCGAATTCGTTGTTCGTACCGAAAGTAATATCGGCCATATAAGCCTGCCGACGCTGGGGAGAATTGGGTTGATGCTTATCGATACAATCGACAGAAAGCCCATGGAACATATAAAGCGGTCCCATCCACTCCGAGTCACGTTTGGCCAGGTAATCGTTTACCGTCACCATATGCACACCACGTCCGCTCAAAGCATTCAGGAACACCGGAAGAGTAGCCACCAAGGTTTTCCCTTCACCGGTAGCCATCTCTGCAATTTTTCCCTGATGCAAAACAGCACCACCGATCAGCTGCACGTCATAATGCACCATATCCCAGGTCACCTCATTTCCTCCGGCAAGCCAGGAATTGAAATAAATGGCTTTGTCACCTTCTATCTCGACAAAATCGTGAGTAACCGCCAAATCCCGGTCGAACTGGGTCGCCGTCACTTCAATTTCAGTATTCTCTTTAAAACGACGGGCGGTTTCCTTCATCACAGCAAAGGCTTTAGGCATCAATCCGGTCAAAACTTCTTCTACCTTTTTGTCGATCTGTTCTTCCAGCTTATCTATACGATCGTAAATTTCCTTCCGTTCTTCGATCGCAGGCCTTTCCTCTTCCACTTTCCGTTTGAGTGCTGCAATCTCATTCTCTTCTTCTCCGATATATTCACGTACTTCCTTTTTCATATCTTCAGCAACTGCACGTAATTCATCGGCACTGATACTTTTCAGCTTCTCCCACTCTGCATTCACTTTGGCCACAATCGGCATCAGTTCTTTCATATCCCGGTCGGATTTATTTCCGAACAGGCTTTTTAAAATATCATTAAAACCCATTTAATTATAAATTGTAAATTGTAAACAGTAAAATTTTAATCGACGACACTTCGTCAATCTTTCAGAAAATTGAATTTCCTCTCGTTTATCCGAGATAGACTACCCTCGTAAATCTTAATTATAATTTGCAGATTAAACCTCAGGAGCCCTGATCTTATGGGCAATACGACATAAGGATCCGATATTGACACGGACCGTTTTATCGAAAGTAAAATCATCGGCAAGCGCCTCGACGACGGGGATTTGAAAATAATCCGGAGGCAAACCGGAACAAAAAACCTGTTCCTCTTCTTCTTCTTCCAAATAAACAGATACGACCTTTACCGTATTGGTTATGATCAATCTACACCTTTCCCCTCTCAAAGACTCTCCACAACCCTGAGCCTTTAAAGGAATCGTTACGGCACAACCGGCCATAACATACAATGCAGCGATCAAATATCTGTTCATTTCCACAAGTGACAAATATAAGGGAAAATACAAGAAGTTAAAAATGTTTCCGAAAGAAAATCAACAGATAAATGATCGGTAGCTTCCTGTGTATCCTAAAATGTAGGTTCAATTTTTTTTCATTCTATTCCGATTCCGGGTTTTGTGCCGTCAGACCGGTTCGCCCGGAACGGTCCGCCGGTCAGTGATAGAAAAAGGTAGACGACCGACAGAAGCGACCGGGTCCCCAAACACGATCACCGAAGACGGATTACTAACGAAATAAACCTACTTTTATAAGTCCCAATATGTATATAACGGCCCAAATAATACTTTTCTTATATTTGCCGGACATATGGAAATTTAATCCGTCACAAACATGAATAAAATCGTTGTAGCAATAGATTCTTTCAAGGGAAGTTTAAGTTCCCGTGAAGCCGACGAGGCAGCAGAACAAGGTATCAAAACAATCTTTCCGCAGTGTGAAGTACTGCATTTTCCGGTAGCCGACGGGGGTGAAGGCATACTGGAAATCCTGACGGATGCTTTCCACGGCCATACCGTTCCGCTTGTCGCCCATAACCCACTTATGCAAAAAATAACTACGCAATTCGGTATCTCGGAAGACGGCCGCACGGCATTGGTGGAAATGGCAAGGATCAGCGGCCTGCCACTGTTACCTCCCTCCCGGCGGAATCCCATGCTCACGACCTCCTATGGTCTGGGAGAAATCATTGCAGAAGCCCTGAACAAAGGATGCCGGCACTTTATTATCGGAATAGGCGGAAGTGCCACGAACGATGCCGGTTTAGGCATGTTACAAGCTTTAGGATTCCGCTTTTTCGATCACGACAATAAGCTTTTAGGAACCGGAGGACAAATATTATCGCGAGTCGCTGCTATCGACACCACGGCGGTTCATCCGGCTCTGTCCGAAGCCAGTTTCACCATCGCCTGCGATGTCGATAATCCTTTTTACGGTCCCCGTGGGGCTACCCGGATATTTGCCGGACAGAAAGGAGCAACCCCCGAAATGACAGAGCATCTGGAAGCAGGCATGCAAGCTATAGCTGCCGTTATCGCCCAAACTACCGGAAAAGACATCGGCCGGATTCCCGGCTCCGGAGCAGCCGGAGGAGTCGGCGGAGCTTTTCTGGCTTTTACGAATGCCCGGTTAATGTCCGGGATTGACTTGATCCTAACCCATCTTCAGTTCGGTAAGCGAATCCAAAATGCCGATCTCATCATCACCGGAGAAGGAAGTGCCGATGCACAAACGACTATGGGAAAAGTGGCTTACGGCATACTTCGGGAAGCCCGCAAACAAAACATTCCGGTCCTTCTGGTAGCCGGCCATATTGCAGATACCCCTTCCTTGTATACCGCAGGATTCAGTGGCATATTTTCCATCGCCCCGGGTCCGGTGACTCTGGAAAAATCCATGCATCCCGAATTTGCCGCTACCCACCTGCAACGGCTGATCACTCAGATTTGCAAGCTATTACAAGCTTTCAGGGTTTGATCTGATTCAAAATCAAATGACAGGCAGGAGTATATACCGATCCATGATCGAATCCCTGCAATTCATAAAGGGTGACTTTGTCGTTCCCCAAAGCTTTCAGTATAACTTCAAGGTGCAAATTTTCTTCGTAACGGGCTGTCATTTCCAACTGCCGGTCTCCGGTTATCATCACCAAAGGAGGTATCCCCTTACGTGCCCGATTAAGCGGTGCATAGCAATCGACAACAGGAATATCGAACGGGATATTCCGTTCCTTCCGAATCGTAAAATGAGTATTCGTCTGACCACTTACCGGGAAAAGTCCGGCCAAACGATCGGCATCTTCCCCGTACCGTGCCAGATAGGCTTTATCCAACCCCACCATCAGGGTGAGGTATCCTCCGGCAGAATGCCCGGCCACGTATACCCGGG
>ERZ773114.3336-NODE-3336-length-13303-cov-8.540006_pt1 | contig 13303 bp, 9 predicted proteins | sample MGYA00580564_ERZ773114 | MGnify/ENA primary metagenome ERZ773114 (study PRJEB29015, sample SAMEA2737836) | human gut metagenome | biome: human gut; feature: human-associated habitat; material: faeces | place: China | collected 2012 ...
CAGCCATGGCCGGGAACCATTGCAATTACTGCGTTTCTTGCGTTTTGCTCATGGCGGTGTTATGATTATTTCGTGAGGGGATCCTATCCGGTTCCCGCGCACGAGAGGACTTCCGCCGCACAAGCGACGGCACACGCCAAATGCCGGAAATGCCAGAAAGGACTTTACTTATGCGGCGCAGCCCTGTATAATCATTTAAGATAGAAAATCGTCGAAAGACTATGCTGCAGGGCCATATGTCTGAGCGGGAGAGCCCCTATGATCGACCGACCGCACCCTTAAGGCAACACCGCGCAGTGAAAGCTGCGGTATTGCCTTAGCAGGACTGCGGTCAGTTTTTTTCTCTGCGAAAGGAGGGAGCATCGGTGAACCGCGTGTTCCGCGAGGAAAAGAAATATCTGATCTCGCTGCCGGAGGCGCTGCAAGCCTGCCATCGGCTCGCGCAGGTCATGCACGAGGACCCGCACAACGGCATAAGCGGCTACCCTGTCCGCTCGCTTTACTTCGATACGCTCGACGACAGGGACTTCCACGAAAAGGCTGCGGGCGTAGAGCTGCGGCGCAAGCTGCGCCTGCGCTGCTATGATCCGGCGGCAGACTTCGCCATGCTGGAGATGAAGCAGAAGCAGGGCGCAAGTCAGCTCAAGCGCTCTCTGCGCGTGACACGGGAGGATGCCCAAGCGCTCACGCGCGGCGACTATGCGCCGCTGCTGCGGTATCCGGAGTCTTTTGCCGCGGAGTGCTACGCGCTGATGCACAGCCGGTGCTATCGCCCCAAAACGATCGTAGAATACGACCGCAAGGCATTTATCGCCAAGGAGAACAAAATACGCATTACCTTTGACAGCCGCATTGTTTCCGTCGAGAGCTGCTTCGACCTCTTTTCACCGCGGCTGAACATGAACCCCGTGCTCGATCCGTACTGCGTGGTGCTTGAGGTCAAGTACAACGGCTTTCTGCTCGATTATCTTCGCGAGCTGATCAACAGCGTGGATCGCAGTGAGCTTTCTGTCAGCAAATATGTGCTTGCCCGCCAAAACGGATGTCAGACGAGGCTATAGGAGGAAAACACCATGAGACAACAGATCCTGAACCTTTTTACCACACCCCGCGATATGTCGTGGGAGGATATTCTGCTCAATATCGTCCTTGCCGCCGTGCTGGGCTTTTTTATCTTCCTGTCCTACGCCATCTCCCACCGCGGGACGATCTACAGCCGCAAGTTCAACGCCTCACTCGTCATTCTCGCGGTGCTGACGGGGACGGTCATGACCGTCATCGGCAACAACATCGCGCTGTCTCTCGGTATGGTGGGCGCGCTGTCCATCGTCCGCTTCCGCACCGCCATCAAGGACTCGCGCGATACGGTTTATATTTTTTTGGTCCATCATTGTCGGCATCTGCTGCGGCGTGGGCGATTATGCCGTGGCCTGCATCGGCAGCGCCGTGACCTTCGCGGTGATCCTGCTGCTCGGCTGCATCAAGAGCGATAACCGGATGCTGCTCATCATCCGCGCCCACCGCAGCAAGCAGGAGCCGATCAAGGCGCAGGTCTACAAGCTCTTTCGCGCCAAAGCGACGCTGCGTGTGGAAAACACGACGGAGGATACGGTCGAACTGATCTACGAGATCACGCAAAAGCTCCTGCGCCGCGCGGAGCTGACAACGCCGGACATTCCCGGCAGCATCTATTCGCTGGGAAGCATCGACTATGTCAATCTTGTCATGCAGAACGACGAGGTGTCGAACTGAGAAACCGGAAAGAGGGGAGCGGAGACGAACATGAAATACAAGCGAATGGCTCTTGCGGCCTGTGCGCTGCTGCTTCTCCTATCCGCAACAAACCTGTCAGCCGTGCTGACCGATGAGCACCCACGCTATCATCAGCATCTTGAGCGCCCCGCCTATACACCCTGCGCCGACCACGGAGAAGATCTGCTCTGCTCTCATCTGCCGCTCGTTCTCATCGACACCGGCGGCGCGGAGATCCCCGGCGTTCCCATCCGGAGCGGCGGCAGCGGCCGTGAGGACGATGCTTTCACCACGACCGCAGACGGCAGTACGCTGCTGCGCGCGTCCGTCTCGGTGGTGGATCATGCCGAGGGCAACAATCACCCCGACGACACGCCGACGCTTCAGAGCGTCATTGACATTCGAGTGCGAGGCAACTCCTCGCGCTATTTTGATAAGCACAGCTATCTTGTCAAGACGCTGACGGACGACGGTGCGGCCTCGCGCGATGTCGCCATGCTGGGGATGGATGCCTTCGACGAGTGGGCGCTGCATGGGCCGTACCTCGATAAGACGCTTATCCGCAATTATATGTGGTACAATCTTGCGGGCGAGATCATGGACTACGCGCCGAATGTGCGCTTCTGCGAGGTGCTGCTCAACGGAGTGTATCAGGGGCTTTATGTTATGACGGAGACTGTCAGCTCCGGCGCGGATGCCCGCTTGAAGCTCACGGAGCCGTCGAAGGACACGGTGCAGACGAGCTATGCTCTGCGCCTTGACCGCGGCAGCGGCAACGAGGTCAAAAACATCGAGACCTTCTCCCAATACGCCCTGCGCAATCTGCAGGATATAGACATCGTCTATCCGGGAACAAAATGGCTTACGCCGGAGCGCGCGGCGTGGATCGCACAGGATTTCTCCGACTTTGAAAAGACACTCTACTCCTATGACTATGATACCGAGCCCTATGCATGGTGGGAGCAGGCGGACATGAGCTCTTTCGTGGACTACTTTATCCTCAACGAGTTTACCTGCAACTATGATGCGGGCTGGCTTTCCACCTATATCTACAGGGATGTGCGCGGCAAATACAAAATGTGCATCTGGGACTTCAATTCCGCCTGTGACAACTACAGTCATCCGGTCGCAGAGCCGCAGCATTTTGAGCTGCAATACAATGTCTGGTACTATATGCTCAGCAAAGACGAGAAGTTCATAAACGCCGTCATCGACCGCTACCGCGAGCTGCGTCAGGGCATCCTCAGCGACGAGTATCTCTGCGCCTACATAGACGACGTTACCGAATGGCTCGGCGATGCCGTCGAGCGCAACTTCTCCGTCTGGGGCTACACGCTCGAAAAGGATATGCTCTCCCCCGCGTGGCGCAACCCGCACTCACACGCGGCTGCCGTCGCGCAGATGAAGCGCTTTTGCATCGAGCGCGGCGCGTGGATGGACGAGAATATCGACATTCTTCGCCAGTACAGCCACGAATCCAAAAACAAGAAATTCAACCACTGAGCCACCACACCATCGAGAAAGGAGGGCGGCGGCTTGAAAAGATTTCTCATCGTGCTCACCGCCCTGATCTTAGGCTATCTCGCCTACGACACCGCGCGCTACTACCTCGGCTGGTACATCGACCTTCAGCCGGACGCGCCGGTCAGCGCTTTCATGTCCACCGACGCGCAGCACCTTTATATGGACCGCGGCGCGGGACCGGAGGAGTTCACCGTCAAGGGCGTGAACCTCGGCGTGGGCATCCCGGGCGAGTGGGCGACGGACTACGCCGTCAGCAAGGAGACCTATCTGCGCTGGTTTGCCCAGATGCAGGAGATGGGCGCGAACACCGTGCGCGTCTACATTACGCTCCACGACGACTTCTACAACGCCTTCTACGAGTACAACACCGCGCGCGAGGAGGCGAACGAGGAACCGCTCTGGCTCATCCACGGCGTATGGGTGAACGACTATATCCAAAACTCCCACCGCGACGCCTATGACAAGGACTTTCTTGAGACCTTCGTCAGGGACGGGCGCACACTGGTCGACGTTCTGCACGGCAACAAGAAGATCTCGCTCGGGCGGGGCACGGGATCGGGCTTTTACAATAAGGATGTTTCCCGCTGGGTCATCGGCTATATTCTCGGCGTGGAGTGGGAGGATGTGACCGTCACCTACACCAACCACAAATACCCCGATCTGCCGCCCTATCAGGGAACGTACCTCTCCGCAACGGAGGACGCCTCCGCCTTTGAATCCATGCTTGCGCAGGTGGGCGACCGGATCGTCTCATATGAAAGCCGCCGCTACAAGACCCAGCGCCTTGTGGCGTTTTCCAACTGGCCGACCACCGACCCCTTCCTCTACCCGGAGGATATCACGACTTTCTTTATGAAGTGCGCGCAGGTGGACGTGGAGCACATCCGCACGGAGGATGCCTTCCTCGCCGGTCAGTTTGCCTCCTACCATGTGTATCCCTACTATCCCGACTATCTCAACTATATCCTCAACCCCGCGGCGATGGACCGCACGCCCATCTGGGACGGCAAGGCCGTCATCTCCCGTGCGGAGACCGGTCCCGGCACGCCCATCGGTTCCGTGCTGCGCCGATCGGACTTCTACGATGAGACCGGCGCGGCGAACACCTACCTTGCCTATCTGCGCGCCCTGCGGCGGCATCACACGATGCCCGTCGTCATCTCCGAGTTCGGCGTTTCCACTGGGCGCGGCATGGCGCAGATCGACCGGAACACCGGACGCAATCAGGGCCATATGTCCGAGCAGGAGCAGGGGCAGGCGCTCGTGGACTGCTGGCGCGACATCACCGCGGCAAACTGCGCGGGCGGCTGCGTCTTTACCTGGCAGGACGAGTGGTTCAAGCGCACCTGGAACACCATGCACGCGGTGAACCTGCAGCGCACGCCCTACTGGAGTGACTACCAGACCAACGAGCAGTATTTCGGTCTGCTCTCCTTCGACCCCGGCGAGGAGGAAAGCGTCTGCTATGCGGACGGCGACCTCTCGGAGTGGACGGAGGAGGATAAACTCTTCGATACCGGCACGCGCGCCCTTTCGATGAAATACGACGAGAAGTTCATCTATCTGCTTGCCTATGAAAAGGGCTTTGCGAACGGACAGAAAACGCTCTACATCCCCATCGACACCACGCCCAAGACGGGCAGCACCTACTGCGAAAACTTCGGCCTGCGCTTTGAGGACCCGGTGGACTTCGTCCTCGCCATCGACGGCAGGGACAACAGCCGCCTCCTGGTGCAGGAGCGCTACGAGGTGCTGCGCGCCATGTTCTACCACGAAACGCACGACGCGGACGCCTACCTTGACCCGCCCGACGCGGACACGCCGCTCTTCAAGCCCATCGACCTGATGCTCCAGACGGCGACGCCGCTGCTCACGGGCAACTGGCAGGCAAGCTCTGAGACCTACGAGACGGGCGATCTTGCCTACGGCAACGCGAACCCCGCCGCGCCGGACTACGATTCCCTCGCGGACTTCATCTTCGCGGGCGACTATGTGGAGCTGAAGCTCCCCTGGCAGCTTCTGAACTTTTCAGACCCCTCGCGCATGACCATCCACGACGATTACTATGAAAACTACGGTGTGGACTACATCACCATCGACACGATGTACCTTGGTCTTACCGACGGCGCGGCGCAGGAGCGCACGCCGCTCTATCCCGCGGCGCTCAAGGGCTGGGGCAATACGGTCAGCTATCACGAGCGGCTCAAGCCCTCGTACTACATTCTGCAAAAGCTCTGGCAGTAAAATACACGAGAAAGGAAGAACGCCGGTGTTTGTTCAAATCCTGATCTACGTCTATCTCGGCATCTGCGCCGGCATGATCCTCTTTAACATTGTAACGGCGCTCCTTTCGCAGCGCAGGGAGCATCGGTCCTTCCGCGACGGCATCCGCCTTGAGCTGACGGTCTCGCAGGAGCTTGACCGTCTCGCGGAGACCGGAGCGGTCAGCGAGAGGCATCTGCGCTTCATGGAGCGCAGACTGCGCCGCGTGAACGGCATGGCGGCCTTTGACGCCGCGCTGGAGTGCCTGTGCGTGAGGCGGCCAGAGCTGACCCGCTCCTATCTGACGGCGCTTAACGGTGTGATGATCACGCTGGCAGAGGATTACTGCCGCCGCGATGAGATCGAGGCGGCGTATTTTCCGTATATCATCCGGAAATACCGGCTTCTCGACGGGCAGGAGAACGAGGCGCTGAAAACGATGCTGCTCGACCTGTTGCATGAATCGAGCATCTACTGCCGCGAGAACGCGATGCAGGCGCTCTACACCTCGGGCGACGCGCAGATCATCGTGCGTGCGCTGCGGATCATCGACGCAAGCAGCCTCTATTATCACAGCAAGCTCCTCTCCGACGGCTTGCTGAACTACACGGGCGACACATGGGAGCTTGCCGACGCGCTTTGGGAGGCGTTTGATGCGTTTCAGCCGTGGATGCAGGTGACGCTGCTCAACTATTTCCGCTTTTCCTCCGGCGCATACTGCGAGAAAATACACGCGCTCCTCAACGATCCCGCGCAGGACGACGAGGTGCGCTTTGCCTGTCTGCGCTATCTTGGCCGCTATCCCTATCCGCCCGCCTACGCCGATCTGCTGCGCTATGCGACGCCCTCGGAAAACGCGCGCTGGGAGTATGCAGCCATCGCCTCGCCGGTGCTGGCGAGCTATCCCGGGGCGGAGACTGCGGCGGTGCTGGAGAGGAACCTCTATCATCCCAACTGGTATATCCGCTTCAACGCGTCAAAAAGTCTGGAGCAGCTCGGCTTCGGCTACCGCGATCTGATCGATGTGATCGAGGGGCACGACCGCTACGCCTCCGAGATCCTGCGCTATCGCTTTGATGTGCGGGAGCTGGAGGAGCGAAAGGAGGACGCAGTATGTACGACGGTATAAAGCTGTTTCTTGAGTGGGTGGGCTATTTCTTTATCGCTTATCTGATCGGCTACTCGACCTTTCTGTTTCTGTCGGTCGTCGTCGGCTCACTTGAGCTGTACAAGCACCGCCGGCAGGAAATGTTCAAAAGCATTCTGCCCTCGGATTACTACCTGCCCATCAGTATCATCGTTCCCGCCTACAATGAGGAGGTCACCGTGGCAGACACCGTGCGCTCGCTGCTGACGCTGGAATACCGCGCCTATGAGATCATCGTGGTGGACGACGGATCGAAGGACCGCACCTCGGAGGTGTTGGCCGAGACATTTGATATGCACCTTGTTCACCGGCCCATTCGCCGGCAGATCAACTGTCAGCGCGAGGAATACGTCTATGAGACACGCGCACAGAAGGTACCGGTGACGCTCATCCGAAAAAAGAACGGCGGCAAGGCAGACGCGCTGAACATGGGCATCAACGCCGCAAATTTCCCGTACTTTATCTGCATGGACGCGGACTCCGTTCTGCAGTACGACTCTCTGCGCCGCATCGCCCAGCCGATATTGGAAAACGGCAATGTGGTGGCGGTTGGCGGCATCGTCCGCATCTCCAACGATGTTGAGCTGGAAAACGGGCGCGTCAAACGCTACCGCCTGCCGCGCAGCATCCTCGCTTTCATGCAGGTGCTGGAATATGACCGTTCGTTTCTTGCCTCCCGCATTCTCTTTGACCGCTTCAACGGCTCGCTCATCATTTCCGGCGCGTTCGGACTGTTCAAAAAGGACACGGTCATCGCCGTGGGCGGCTACGACAACAAGACCATGGGCGAGGATATGGAGCTGGTGGTCAAGCTGCACGAATACTGCACAATCAACGGCATCGACTATGCCATCCGCTACGCCACCGACGCCATCTGCTGGACGCAGGTGCCCGAGCGGCTGCGCGATCTGTGCAAGCAGCGCAAGCGCTGGCATCTGGGCCTGTTCCAGAGTATGTACAAGCATCGCGTCATGTTTTCCAATCACAGGTTCGGCGCGGTGAGCTTTGTATCCTATCTCTATTTCCTCATCTATGAGCTGCTCTCGCCGTTTATCGAGGTCTTCGGCGTGTTCACGATGGTGCTCGCATGGTGGTGCGACCTCATCAACGTGCCGTTCATGCTGCTCTTCTTCCTCATCTACGCCGTCTTCGGCGGGGTCCTGACGCTTACCGCCTTTTTCTCGCGCATCTATACGGCGGATCTGAGCGTGTCGTTCCGGGATGGGGTGAAGGCGGTGTGTCTGTGTCTCTTTGAGCTGGTGTTCCTGCGCTTTATTCTCGCATGGGTACGCTGCACGGCCTTTATCGGCTATAGGAAGAAAAAACTCAGCTGGGGGCGCATCGAGCGCCGCAAGATCGATTTGAAATAGAGGGGGTGCCGCCTGTGCGCCGAAAAAAGCTCTTGGAAATCACGCTCTGCGCCGTGCTGACGATCGGAGCGCTGCTGTGCTGTATGCAGGATGCAAGCGCGAGGGAGACGCTTCTGATTTCGGGAAACGCCGATCTCTATCCCATCGAGTCCTATGACCGCGGCAGAGAATGCTATGTCGGATTGCTGCCGGAGCTGTACGAGCGCCTGAGTGAGCAGACAGGGTACGATCTTGTCTATCTTCCGTACAGCAAGAACACAACGCAGGCGCAGCAGACCGCAAACCGGCAGGCGGACATTATTTCCGCCTATCCCTCCGGCACGGTCGACAGCGGCGCGATGCGCCGTCAAGTGCTGCTCTGCACGATAGAACATGACGGCGCAGAGCGCGCGATATATGTTGGCTTTACCAACGCACTCACGCCGGAACTGGCCGGCGCGCTTGCACAGGCGCTGGAGGACCTCTCCGGCGCGGAGAGCATCGGCGTCCTGGCAGACTATATGAATAGCAGCGGCGCGGAAGCCTACCGTACCAGGTGGCTCATTACGCTCGCCGCATTGATCGCGGCGATGCTTGCCGCGGCGGTCGCGCTGATAGTCTTTGCGCGAAAAAAGCGTGCCGAGCAAAAGACCAACGCCCTCATCGACCCGCGCTACGGCATCGGCAACGACGGGTATTATCTGAACTGCATGGAAACGCTCATCCCCGCCCCGCTCAGAAGCATCGTCTATGTCTTCTGCATCGGCTGCGATATGCCCTCGCTCGAACGGCGCTTTGGCGAGGCGGAGCGCGAGGAGATCTTCTCCCGCGCGGCGGAGTATCTGCGCCTTGACTGCGGACGCGAGGAATACCTCGCCTGCGTGGGGCGCGGGATGTTCGCGCTCGTGTGTCAGTGCGGCAGCCGCGAGGCGGCACAGCAGCGCGCCGAGGGGCTTATCCGCGGGCTGGACGGCTACCTTGCGGGCTTCCGCGCCGAATATGCCGGCGCGTTCCGCGCGGGCATCTGCTCGCTGTCGGAAAACCCCGACTGCGGCGCCGAGGCTGCGCTCTACAACGCGCGCCAGGGCTGTGCCCACGCGTTCCGCACGGAAACGCCCTGCGCGTTCAGCACGCGCGGCATGATCGACGAGAGCGAGCAGCTCGAGCGTCTGCGCGGCAGCATGAGCAAGGCGGTGGAAAAGGGCGAATTTGAGCCGTACCTCCAGTTCGTCGTCGATCGCGCCGGCACGGTCGTCGGCGCGGAGGCCGTCTCGCGCTGGCAAAATCCGGAGGAGGGACTGCTCAAGCCCTCAAAATACATCGACCTGATGATCCGCGCCGGCACGATCACCGAGCTGGATCTCTATATGCTCCGCTGCGCGTGCGTGCAGCTCCAGACGTGGAAGCGGGAGGGGCGCGGGACGCTGTGGCTCTCGTGCAACTTCACGCGCCAGTCCATCGCAGACGAAAAGATCCTCGCGCGCGTGCGCGAGATCGTCGAGCAGTACGACTTTACGCGCGACCGCCTTGCGGTGGAGCTGACGGAGGACTCCTACGCGCACGACCGCGAGACGGCACTGCGGACGATCGAGGGGCTGCACGCGATGGGGCTTCGCATCGTGCTGGACGATATCGGCGCGGGCTATTCCTCGCTCTCCGACCTGAGCACCTACCCAATCGACGGCGTGAAGATCGACCGCAGCATCGTGATCGAGTCCGCCTTGCCGCGTGCCCGCGCGCTGCTGGAGGGCATGATCCGTCTTTCGCACGACATGGGCATCCGCGTGCTGTGCGAGGGCGTGGAGGACAAGGCAACGTGCGACGCCGTGCTTGCGGCGGGCTGCGACTTCATTCAGGGCTTTTATTTCTCGCGCGTCCTGCCCGGGCGCGAAGCGGAATCCTTCCTGCGCAGCCTGGCGGCGCGCGACAGGGGGGAAGGATAAAGGAGAAATGAACATGGTCAACAAAAAACGAGTAGGCATGATGGTGGCGGTCACGCTCCTGATCGGCGTGCTGCTCTTCTGTTCGGTCTTTTTCCTCGTCCGGCGGGCGAATCGTGAGATCACACAGCGCTCCTTTGACGAATTGGCTACCGCGACGCGCCAGATCGCAAAGGATCTTGCCGACGCGGCGAACGCGGACCAGACCATCCTCTCCGCCATGGCGGAGCTGATCGCGGGGCAGGACGAGCGTGACAATGACGCGGTGCTGCGCATCATGAAATCCTTCAGCCTCAGTGAGACCTTTGTCTCCACCGTCGCGCTGCTGCGGCCCGACGGCACGCTGCTGCTGACCGACGGCACCCGCTACGACGTTTCCGACACATTCGATTTTGAAACAGAGGCGGCGCGGGGCGCGTACATCTCAGACCGCGTGACAAGCTACTTTGCGCCGGAAAAGCTGGTGGTGCGCAACGTCGTGCCGGTGAAGCGCGACGGCGAGACCGTCGCCATCCTCTACGGCGTCGTCCTCCTGCAGGAGCTTTCCCGAAACTATCAGATCGACCTCTACAACGGCAATGCCTTCCTCCTCGTCGTGGACGGCAACAACGGCGACATCCTGCTGGATACCTGGCATGACTCGCTCGGCAACATCTCGGAGCTGCGTGGCCGCAAAATGCTCAAGGGCTTCACCTACGAGCAGGCGATGAAAAAAATCCCCAACGGCATCGGCGGCGATATGTGCACCGTATCCCGCTCCACGGGGCTGACGGTCTACCTGCACTACGAGCCGGTCGGCATCAACAACTGGAGCGTCGTGCTCGGCGTGAGCGAGGCTGAGGCGCTGGCGGGCACGCGCGACGTGGTGCAGACGCTTTCGATGATGGCGATCATTGTCACCGCGCTGCTGCTGAGCTATCTTGGTTTTATGGTCTGGTATCTCGCCTCGGCGCGGCGCGGCGTTTACCGTATGAGCATTACGGACCAGGGCACGGGCCTGATGAACCGTGTCGCCTATGAGAAGTGCCTGCGCAAGAGCGACCAGCGCGTCATCGCTCCGGCCGCCTGCATTTATATCGACGCGAACGGCCTGCACGAGATCAACAACGAGCGCGGTCACGAGGCGGGCGATCAGCTGCTGCGCGCGGTCGCAGAGCGTCTGCGGGAGCAGTTTCCGAGGGACGATCTCTACCGCGTCGGCGGCGACGAGTTCGTCGTGTTTCCCGCGCCGGCGGCAGAGGCGGAATACGAGGCGCGGATGCGGGCGGTTTCTGAAAGCCTTGCCGCGCAGGGCTACGGCATCTCCTACGGCATCGCCGTCTGCGAGGCGGCAAACGGGCTAAGAGAGCTGGTCCGCGAGGCGGACGAGAAGATGCTCGGGAGCAAGCGCGCCTACTACGCCGAGCACGATCGCAGAAGGCCGAGATAACGCCAAGACGATAAAATGACCGCCGGACGATACCGGCGGTCATTTTGTCGTCCAACCAATTAGAATATCGTTCATGATAAGTCCCCCTCTCCGCATAATCTCAACCCTTATTTTCTTAGAGATGAGCAAAACAAACCCTAAAACAAAAGGGCGAATGGTCATCTTATTTTTTATACACATTGAGGCTTAAAGTAACTGTGATATTGGTGATTGGAAAAGAGTGTTCATTTGCAATTCTAAGGGGTGTCCACGGTGTTTGCCGCGAAAACCTGTGGAAAGAGTGATAGGGGTGAAATTTTCAACGACTGGCAAAGGCATTTTAAGGGGAAATAGTCAATAACCAAGGCACCGCTTCTGCAAGAATTTTGAGCAAAAAAAGGCTTGCAATTCAAGAAAATCTCGTGTACGATGCCATCCCAATTTTGAAAGCGGAGGTATGGTTTATGTGCAAAGAGAAGGAAATCACTGTGCTCAAGGTCAGCCCTCATAAGAAACCGGAAGTAGTCACCCTGAAAAATGAGTTGTCGGCTCTGCAAGAAGCCGTGAGCAGTGGAGTGAAGGACTACCATCACCTGATCCAGTTGGTCGGCGTGGAAGAAGGCGTAGACCTGCTGTGGGTCGGCCACAGCAAGATCTGGCGTATCGAGGGCATGGAGGGCGTCCCCTATGTGAAGCCGTGGCGGACGGTCTACACCAAGCGCAGTGCGGCCACAGCGCTGTACCTTCTTGTCGCGGCCGCGGTCGGCGGGATCGTTGTGCTGATCGGCAAAATCTGAACACCGGAAGAAAAAAGGTTCCCAAGCCATTGGCTTGGGAACCTTTTTCGCATCGCCGCGCGATGCAGAGGATCAAAGGAGAGGTTCATAAAGAAGTTTGGAAGAGATCGTTTCAGATACGGCTGCGGATCTCCGCGCCCATGGCCTTGCAGCCGACGAGTTGGCAGTTTTCCTGCATGATGTCGCCGCAGCGGAAGCCCGAGCGCAGCGTTTTATCCACCGCGCGCTCGATGGCGTCGGCCTCGGCGGCCATGTCGAAGCTGTAGCGCAGCATCATTGCGGCGGCCAGGATCGTGCCGATGGGGCCCGCCTGCTGGATGGTGTATCCGGAGCTCAGGAACAGGCCGGTGCCGATCACGCCGCCCAGGGAGATCATCGTCAGGTGACGCGACTCCATCTTCCGTTCAAGGCCGGTATCGTCCTTGGGTGTGCCGGCTGCCGCCATGCTCGGGTCTCCTTTGGTCGGGTGAACAGTTGTGTCTCGTGTCGGTTGTGCGGGCGGCGCTCGATGCCGCCTACCATATGATAGCGGTAACACGAACAGCGAGTGGAACACGAGGAGTTTGGAATGATGGAACTGTATATCGGATCGCATCTGTCGACGGCCGGCGGATGGAATGCGCTGCTGGAACGTTCCCATGAGGAGGGCGGTACCGCGTTCGCGTTCTTCCCGCGTTCCCCGTACGGCAAGCGTTCGAAGGCGCTCGACCCGGCCGGCGCGGCGGCGTTCGGTGCGCGTCTGAAGGCTGAGGGCTATGGGCCGTTGGTCGTCCATGCGCCGTACGTCTACAATCTAGCCGGCAAGGATGAGGCCAAGCGCACATTCGCGATCGAGGCGTTGGCCGAGGACATCGAGCTGCTGACCGCCATCCGCGAGGCCGGCCAGGAGGTGTATATCAATATTCATCCCGGCGCGCATGTGGGCCAAGGCACCGAGACCGGCTGCCGGCTGATCAGCGAGGGACTGAATCAGGTGTTCGAGCGTACGACCGGCGTCATGGTGCTTCTGGAGACCATGGCCGGCAAAGGCACGGAATGCGGGCGCAACTTCGAGGAGCTCGCCACGATCATGAACGGCGTGGAGAACAAGGCGAACGTCGGCGTCACGTTCGACACCTGCCATG
>ERZ773114.3340-NODE-3340-length-13289-cov-14.282530_pt1 | contig 13289 bp, 6 predicted proteins | sample MGYA00580564_ERZ773114 | MGnify/ENA primary metagenome ERZ773114 (study PRJEB29015, sample SAMEA2737836) | human gut metagenome | biome: human gut; feature: human-associated habitat; material: faeces | place: China | collected 2012 ...
TGAATTCTCGGTTGATAATATTGAGAAGGAGCTTAACGATATTGCGGGAATAAGGGTTATCTGCTCATTCCCGGATGATATATATGAGCTTATCGATTATCTGCTTGAGCAGGATGATATACGACTGATTGCCATAAAGGATTACATCAAGAATCCAAAGCCGAATGGCTACAGAAGTGTACATCTTATAATTGAGGTGCCGATATTCTTAACGGATATGAAGAAGCCAATGAGAGTTGAGGTACAGTTCAGGACAATCGCCATGGATTTCTGGGCAAGCTTAGAGCATAAGCTTAAATATAAGAAAAATATAAAGAAGGCGGAGGATATCTCTGAACAGTTATTTTATTGTGCGGAGCTTATCAGTCAGCTTGATGCGAGAATGCAGCAGATTCGCGATAAGATAGAGACAACTGAAGCTGAATAAAATATTGTAACATATAAGCTATAAATTATTGACGTAAAAGGGAAGTTGGCATTATACTATACTTATTGCCTGTTAATAAGCGATTTACATGCGGAATTATGCGATGCAGGTACCGTATGGAAGTATGCGTCAGGTTCAGAATATGAAGAGGGATTTTATTGATGAAAAAAATAACATTGGCAGGAGCTGTGATAGTATGCAGCATTGCGTTGTGTGCGTGCGGCAGGAATGCTAAGAAGCTCAACAATACAGGTATAGAATATTATAATGCAGAGCAGTATGATAAGGCTGTAAAGGCATTTGAGGAAGCCGTTGACAAGGATAAGGACGGAAAAGCCGAATATAATGTTAATCTCGGAAAAGCTTATGTGGAGCTTGGAAATTATGACGAGGCAAAGAAGGCTTTTATGGCTGCATATACTGATGACAAGTCGTCAAAGGAGGCACAGTGGGGAATAGGTGTCTGCTCATATTTCCTGAGAGATTATGCCACATCTATGGAGTATTTTGGCAAGGTTGTGGAAAATATCAGCGTTTATGATGAGATAGACCTTGATTCGCTTCAGTATTACGCCTCACTCCAGACATACTATGGTGACAGTGCGGGAGCGATTGACAGTTATACGGTATTGATCAGGAAGAATTATAATGCCGGGCAGCAGTATTTTCTCCGCGGAGGCATATATGCCGGGCAGGGAATGGAGAATGAAGCAGTCTTAGATTATGAGGAGGCATTGAAGGAATACTCCGATGATTATGAGATGTATTATAACGTTTATTACAGCCTGCACAAGGCGGGCTTTGAGAATCGTGCCGATACCCTGCGTGATGCAATGCGTAGGCACCTTGTCGATGTCGTCGTCAAAGAATCGGGCGTTATCGATGCGCGTCTGCTCAACCAACGTTTTGACGCGCGTGCCGGAAGCAAGCGACGATCCCGGCTCATTGAAGCCCACATGCCCATCCGTGCCAATGCCCAGAATCTGCACATCTATGCCACCGGCCTCTTCGATTGCCTTATCGTAGGCAGGGCCGGCAGCCGCAATGCGTTCGCCGTCGCTCAGCGGCGCCCCGTCGAGCACGTCACCAGGCACGTGCACCAAATCAGGGTTCAGTCCAAGCGGTTCCACAACCGTGCGGTGAATGGTGGAATGATATGACTGCGGGTGATCAAGCGGCAATCCCAAATATTCGTCCAATGCGAAACCACGCACCTGCGATACGTCAATATGCTCGCCGTGCACAATGCGTGCGAGCGACTGGTATGCGGCGAGCGGACTGGATCCGGTTGCCAGTCCCAGCACCGCATTCGGCTTGGTTTTGATGAGATCGGCGACTGAACGGCCGTAAATATCGCCTGCTTCGCGCTCGTTTTTCACGATGATGACTTCGGTCATGATGTTCCTTTCATTGGCATTGGATTGACGTTTTTCGTTTTACTGATTTCTTGAGGATTTGTTTGATGATTTATTTGCTGATTCGGCGAAGCTCGTCGGCTGCTTTCCACACGGTTTCCTGAATGCGATGCAGTTCCGACGGTTGGCTTGTCGCGTTCCATTCCTTCGCATAGGCCTCGCACCAGCATTCGAGCTCGCGCGCCAGCGCACGATAATCGGAAGGCCGCCAATCGCCAGCGTCATGCGCATCACGCACGTCATGCGCTTCGGCGAGCGCGAATCCCACTCGATTGAGCAGCAGCTGCCCTTCCATGGCGATGCGTACGGCAGCAGTAATGCCCGGATTTCCCATATGTGCCGCAATCGGCGCGATGTCGACCATGCATTGTTGCAATGCACGATTGGCTTGCGAAATTCGTTCGATTGTCGTTGCCATATTGCGCATCATGCGATTGCGTGCTTCACGCACAGTCATTGCGTTTCCACAGTCAGATAAATGATCAACCAAGCGATCGGCCAGGCAGGGAATGGTTTGCGCAACATCGGTATTGCAGTTTCCCGTGCCGTCATCCAATTCGAGATATTCCACAAGCTCACGCCAAGTGAATACGGCTTGCGCGGAAGCGTTACGAAGCAATACAACGAATCGTGCGCTGCAATCGCCATATTCGACGCGCGAAATACGCTCAAGCAAATCATTTTCGGCAGTATCTCCGGCAGGATTCCACGCATATTGCGCACCGAATATCATGCCGGGCACGGCCATGCGCGGATCGTTGACATGCCCAAAATCTCCCCAATCGGTGACGAGCATGCCTTCCGCACCGCAGTCGATGCCGTAGCGCGCGATGCGTGCGATGTTGTTCCACGCATCGTCGATGCGCGGCAGCAGCGCATTCCACCCCCATACGGCCGGGCATACGATTTGTTTGGCTCCGGCTTGCGCCACGAGTTGGATTTTTTCGTCGGTCGCTTCCGGTTCGTACTGCCAGTTCAGCAGGGTGACATTGTTCGGCAGGGTTTCGAGGATTTCCGGCATTTCGATGGCGATATCTCCCCAGAACATGGGTTCGCGGCCTTGCTGGGACAGGTGTTCGCAGAGTTTGCCCACGTATGTTGCGTACAGCGCTGCGACGCCCACGCGTTGCACTTCCTGCTTCGACTTGCCTTTGCCGAGGTCGAAGGTTTCGTCGGCGCAGATGTTGAATCGCTTCGAACGGAAAAGTTGCAGATACGAGTCGACCAGTTGCGTGGAGAACGCGAACGCTCGATCGTCGGCGACGTTGAGTGTGTGGTGCCTCATGCGTTCGATGAAGCTGAACGGCCGGTCTGCGTCTTCGGGGAATTCGCCAAGTTCGCGCAGTTCCTGCGTGCGCATCGCCACGTATTGGTGTCCGAATGTGGAGACTGACGGCACGAGTTCGATGCCAAGGTTCGCGCAGTATTGGTCGAATTCGAGTGTGTCTGCCGGCGTGAGCGGGCTTGATCCGCGCCATGTTTCGCTCATGCCGTCGAATGCGAACGTATGCTCGATGTAGAGCTGCAGTTGGTTGTATTTGTAGAGGCAGAGTTTGTCTGCCCACTGTTTGAGCCATGCGAGCGTTGGCACTCGGCCGCGCGTCGCGTCCAAATAATATCCCCTGATTTGGCATGCGGGGGCATCTGCAATCTGCAGTTCCGGCAGTACGGCACCGTTTTGCCGTATGAGTTGGCGCAGGGTCTGCACGCCGTTGCGCACGCCCTCGAAATCGCAACCGGTAATCGTAATGCCGTCAGTGTTGATAGTCAGCGTGTATGCGCCGGCGGTATCGCCATCCTGCGAATCGAAATCCCACGAATCCGCAATACGCAATCTGATGAAACCCGACCACATATCGCCCGTCGCAATATCCCAATCAGTGCCTGTCGCGGAACGTATGTCGGCAACAAGCTGATGCGCAAGCAGGAAATCGCCATCGTCAATCGCAATGGATTCGTTCACGCGCCCCGCATAGGGCAACAGCACCGTGCCTTCGCCGACCGTCATGCTGTTCGGTTCGGGAATGATCGCCCATTTGCGGATGTTCTCGCTTGCCATCGATTCGCCTTTCGATTGTCGATTATCGATTTCAATTCTTGATTGTGATTCTCGGATTGCCGGGATTGCCGGATCTGGTTTTCCGGAATTGTTGCGCTTGTTCCAGTCTGCCTGAAGTATCACGCATTCACGATTGCGGTTGCGCTCGTTTTGCCGCGAGCGCCGCGCCGATTGCGCCGATTGGTTGGTCAATGGCTGCGATTCTGATGTTCGATGCGATGTCGAGTGTGGTCAGGAATCGGCATCCTTCGGCTCTGCGGCTCAGTTCGGCTTGGATGACTTCGATGAGTGCGTCACCGGTTTTCGCCATGCCTCCGCCAATGATGATGCGTTGCGGATCGTAGGCTTGCGCGACGATTTGGATGGTGTCGCCCATGGCGTGGGCCACCATGGCGAGCACGTCGTTGGCATGCCCGTCTCCTTGCCGCGCTTTGCGGATGAGATCAGGCATGGGCGGGTTTGCGGAGGGCCAAAGTTTTGCCACGGCCCCGCCGGATGCCACGGTTTCCAAGCATCCACGCTGCCCGCATGGGCATTCGAATCCGTTGGGGTCGATGGGTAGATGCCCGATTTCGCCGATGGATCCGCTGTACCCGTGTTCGGCTTGCCCGCCGCGCACGAGTCCTGCGGCCAGTCCCGTACCAAAGTTGAGGAATACGACGGTTGCGTTGCCGTCGACTTGTTCCACGAATTCCGCGGCTCCGACCGCAGCCGCGTTCACATCGTTTTCCACGTGCACCGGAGCGTGCATGATCGCGCTGACGCGTTCGCCAAGTTCCAACGTTTCAATATCAAGATTGACGACGTTGCTCACTTGCCCGGTCGCGCAGTTCACCTGCCCTGGAATGCCAATGCCGATGGGCAGCGCTTCGTTGGACAGTATGCGGGCGACGCGCACGATGTCGGTTACGACATTGCTTTCACCGGAGTGCGATGGCATACGGCAGACGTCAATGACGCGGTCTGTTGCGTCGAGCAGCACGCCTTCGATTTTCGTTCCGCCGATGTCGATGCCGACGCATCCTTGCGAACGGCCGTTATGGTGCAGTCTTGCGTTCATTGCATGTACCTGCCTGAAATAGTGGGGCCCGGATTACGGTTGTTCTGTTGATCCAACTCCATGCGTGGCGTTTGCATGCCACGCATGGAGTTGGATGGATGCCCGTCAACCCTTGACCGCGCCTGCCGCAAGACCTGCCTGCCAGTAGCGCTGCAAGCCGAGGAAGAGCACGATCACCGGCAGTACGCCGAGCAGTGCGCCCATCATCAGCGATCCACGATCGTTGAAGGTTGCGAGCGATACCATGCCATACAGGCCGAGCGTGACCGGCTTGAGGGTGTCGGAGGAAACCATCATCAACGGCAGCAGGAAGTTGTTCCACGTTCCCACGAAGAGGAACAGGAAGATGGTCACCATGGCTGGTGCGAGCAGTCGGAGCACGATGGTGAAGAAGATTCTCGCTTCACCGGCGCCGTCGATGCGGGCCGCTTCCAGCAGTTCGTTCGGTACGGAGGTTTGCGCGTACACGCGTCCGAGGAAGAAGCCGAATGGCGAAACGCAGCACGGGATGATGATCGCCAGCATGGTGTTGGTCAGGTGCAGTGCGTGGAAGATGGAGTACTGCGGAATGGTGAGCAGTGCGACCGGCATCAGCATGCATCCCATGACCACGCCGATGGCGATGGCCTTGCCACGGAAGTTGAATTTTGCGGTGGCATAGCCTGCCATCACCGAAATGATGGTGCCGATCAGTGCGGAAACCCCGGAGTAGATCAGGGAATTCAGCACCCAACGCCAGAATTGGCCACGGGTCCACCCCATAAGCTTCGAATAGTTGGTTGCGATGGCGTCGGGAATCTGGTCAAGTCCGACGGCGAACCACAATCCGTTGCTGCTGGTCAGCTGCGATGGTGTTTTGGTGGATGCGATGATGGCCCAATAGATTGGGAAGAGGAAGTAGATCAGCGCTACGACGAGCACGATCACGGTAATGGTTTTGGTGATCGGCGATGGGCGCATGGAGCGCGGCAGATCGTGTTCGGCCGCTTCGCGTTGCTTTTCCATCATGCGTTCCGCTTTTCTGCGGGCGCGTTCGTCTTTTCTTGCTGCGACTGCGTTGCTCATTGTTCGTTCGCCTTCCTCTCGACCAGTGCGTAGATCATGGCGAGAACGCCTGCGATCAGTGCCATGACGATGGCGACCGCCGATGCGGGTCCGTCACCGCCCGGAGTCAGCGTGCCTTGGGAAGTGTTCATGGCCATCATCATTGGCGTATAGGTTTTGGAGATGCCCGGATCGGCGGTCTGCATGATCTGCGGTTCGTTGAATAGCTGGATCGTGCCGACGATGGACAGCAACATGGACAGCAGCGCCGCGGAACGCACGTTCGGCAGTTTGATGCGCATGGAGATCTGCCATCCACTTGCGCCATCAATGCGTGCGGCTTCGTACAGTTCGTGCGGAATCGCCTGCAGTGCGGCCAAGAAAATCAGCATGTTGTAGCCGGTGAACGTCCATGTGGTGATGTTTGCCATGGAAGCGAGCACAACGTTCTTGCCGAAGAAATCAACGTTTATTCCGATGGCCGCAAGACCTTTGACGATCGGCGAAATCTGACCGTTATACAGGTACACCCAAATGATGGATGCGACCACACCTGGAATGGCGTACGGCAGGAAGTAGCCGAGACGGAAACCCGTGATGTGCTTGACCACGAACGAATCGATGACCATCGCCAAAGCCAACGCGATGATGATCATCAGCGGCACCTGAATGAGGGTGTAAATCAGCACCCTGCCCACACCGGACCAGAAATTGCCGGACGTAAGCACGTACTCGAAATTCTGGAATCCTACGAATTTATTCACCAATTCGCCGCCGCCGTACGCGCCGCCGCCCTCGGTGACCTGACGGAAGAAGCTGGAATAGATGGCATAGAAAATCGGGATGATGAATACGATGGCGAACAGTATGCCGAATGGCGCCATGAACGCCCATCCTGTTCGATTCTCGCGGCGTTGCGCATCAGTGCGCTTTGGTTTCGCCGCTTGCGTTGTTGCAGTCATGATGTACCTATCTTTCGCATCGGATGCCACTCATCATTGGTGGCATCTTTCACAGTTCGAATCGCCGTATCCAAATCTTCGTCACGGGAGAGGAGTGCCGGTTTCAGCCGCTCCGTCGAATCAGCTAGATCGATTCATAGGGAATATTCACAAGGAATATTTTCATAAGGAACGGTGTGGAGCCGTGTGTTGCGTTGGCTCCACACCGTCGTTGGAGGGGTTATGGAATCAGAGCGGGTGATCCCTGGTTCCATACGTCGATCACTTCGCTACGGACAGACCGTAGTTCTTGAGGGTGTCGATGGAGGTCTGCTGTGCCACAGGGAACACGTCCGCCACCTTGCCGGAACCGTCGGTTGCCTTGTCGGCGGCTTCCTTCATGGCTGAGGCGACCGCGGAGTAACCTGGCATGTAGTTGAATGCGACCATGTTGTCGTTGGCAGTGGCGAATTCCTTCATCACGTCCTGACCACCGTAGAATTCGCTCCAGGATTCAGGGGTCTTCGCGGTTTCGGTGCTGGCAGCCACAATCAGACCCTGGGATGTCAGATCCTCAACCTGAGTGTTGAACCAGTCGAGGAATTCCATGGCTTCGGCCTTGTGCTCACAACCCTTGAGCACTGCGACGCCGGAACCACCGTCAGGGCCGGTGCTGGTGCCATTGCCGAACCAGTCACCGATCTGGGTGACACGCCAGTCACCCTTGCCGGTGTCTCCTGCGGAGTCCTTGAATAGCGGAGCCTCCCAAGCGGCGCCGATGTTGCCGATCAGCGTGCCATCCTGCAGGGATGCGTCGAACGACGGCACCCAACGCGGGTTGGTCAGCGTGGCCTTGTTGTCGATCAGTTCCTGGAAGGTTTCAGCAAAAGCCTGCGAACCGCTGCCGTTGGTGTTGACCACCCAAGCGTCGTTCTTGACGGTGTACCACGGGTCGGAAGCATTTGCCAAACCTGCGAAGATGTTGCCGGCCTCATCGGCTTCGTAATCCATGATGTACTTGCCGGACGCGGCCGCGGTCTTTGCCGCTTCGATCAGCTCATCCTTGGTTTCGGGAACCTTGATACCCAGTTCGTCGAAAGCCTTCTGGTTGTAGAAGTACACAAGCGGGCCGGTGTCTTGCGGCAGGCCGTAGGTCTTGCCGTCAACCTGCATCATGGAATATGGGCCTTCGGCGAAGTCGCTTTTGTACTTCGCGGCCTCTTCGGTCACGTCTTCGAGCAAGCCCTTGGTGAACACCTCAGGCACTTCGGCGTAGCCGACCTGTGCAAGATCCGGAGCATTGCCGGCCTTGACGTCGGTTTCCAGCTTCTTGATCATATCTTGTGCGGCACCATCGAACTTGGTGGCCTTGACCTGAATGTTCGGATGATCCTTGTTCCACTTGGCAACAATGTCTTTGACCAAGGTCATGCCTTCGGAATCCGGAAGACGGTGCATGTAGGTGAGGTTGACGACCTCCCCGGAATCCCCGCCGGTGCTGGCCGTATTGGAACCGCATCCTGCAAGACCCATGCACAGAGCCGCGAAAGAAGCTGCGCAAACCATCAAACGCTGAGTGTGGGATCGCATATCTCTCTCCTTCGTGAGATTATTCCGGCACCTCCTTGCACCGGATAGTCACAGCATACCTGCGTAATTCTTTTTTGTCAAGTTTCCTTACATTTAAATCCGGCACGCGATTGCTATTCCACAAAAAAGCTGAAATTCCGCCATTTAGCGACAATCGTAAAGCAATCGCAATTCGAGGAAAAATGCCGTATACTCTTGTTTAGTAATCTTTATTGCCAATAAAAATTACATAACGCACTTGTATCGCCACACACTACAATATGTATCGGCTCCACACAAGAAAGCGAGGACATCGTGAGCGGCACCCAAGCAAAGGCATCACCTTCCGATATTCGAATCAGCAATATCACCGCCGCATTCGAGCAGCTTTTCCCCGCAACGCAAATGTCGCGAGCCAATATCGGCAAACTCATCGGACTTTCGCGCTTCACCACCAGCGAAGTGACCGGCGAAATGGTCGACAATCGCATTCTGCGCGAACTCGGCCCCGACAATCGCGAAGGGCGCGGTAAACGTTCACAAGTGCTCGCCATCGACACCGATTTCTGGCGAATCGTCTCCGTCGACCTGTCGAATCCGATGCTCGTCAAAGGAGCGCTGGCGGATCTTTCCGGCAGAATCGTGGACCGCACCGAGCTTCCCGTCGACCATGGCTGCAGCGTCAATGACGTGATCGACCTCTGCAGGCAGCTCATCAGCTCAACGCCACTGCCGATCCTTGGCATCGGCATCGCGGTGACCGGCATTGTGGAACCCAACGGCGTGGTGCGCAAATCCGTGCACTTGGGGTGGAGCGAACTGCCGCTGAAAACCGAAGTGGAAAACGCCACCGGAGTGCCCGTGATCGTAGGCAACGACACCAATGCGGCACTTGTGGCGGAACGATTCTTCGGCGACTGCTCTCCCAATTCCATGCTCATCTCCATCGGGCGGGGCGTCGGCGCGGCATTATGCCTCAACGACGTCATCATCGAAGGAAGTTCCTTCACTGCCGGAGAAATCGCACACGTGGTGGTCGACCCGAACGGGCCAATCTGCGAATGCGGCAAACAGGGATGTCTCGAATCATTCGTTTCCGGTAACAGGCTGCAGCAACGCATCTCGCAGGATCCTGCCGCACGTACGCATATTCTCACCGAAGCGGGCGCGTTGCTCGGGCGCGTCATGGCCATACCGGCAGGATTGTTGGATCTGCGCGACATTTCGGTATATGGTGCGCCGGAAATCGTCAATACTCAATTCATCGACGCGATGGAAAACGAAATCAGCCGCACCGTGACCACGGATTATCAGGAGGCGCCGCAAATTCACCGTTGCAGGCAAGGCGAGGATCTCACCCTGCGCGGACAGGCCACCATCGTGATCCGCACACTGGTGCCGACGATCCACGAACGCGGCTCCCTCATCGGCGAAGCATAGCTCCGGACGCCTTAGCGACCCAAAACCTCCAGTCGGTGGAGGAAGCTACCCGCTAACAGACCTGTTAACGTCCAAAAACCTCCAGCCACCGGAAGAATCGCCCCGTCTGCAACTCTTCAAGCATCCATATCCCTCCAGTCACTGGAAGAATCCGGACCGCAAAACACCCCCGCACTGTCCAAAAACCTCCAGTGAGTGGAGGAATCCTCCCGCTGACAGGCCTTTTATCGTCCAGATTGTTCCAGTGAGTGGAGGAACCCGGACGGGATGAGAGGCAAGGAGACGAAAAGACATGAAAGGCCGCCTGCAGCGGATGGAGTGCTTCAGGCGGCCCTGGTTGTCGGAAAGGAAGGGGAAGTTCAGTTATCGGGATTCAGGTTGGCCCGCCGGAGTCGCGGTTCCAGCAGTTCCAGCGGTTTCAGCCACGGCAACCGCCTCGACGGCTTCCACGGTCTGAGCGTCGTCGGCTTCGATCTCACCGTTGGCGAGCTTCACTTCGAGCTCCTTGACGATCTCATCGTGCATCTTCTCAGTGATCTTCACCTTGAACAGAAACACGATCAGGCTCAGGATGATGAGCACGAGCGGAATGTAGAAGGCGCAGATCTTGAAGATGTGGATGTTGGATGCGGTCATGTCGGCTGCGGTCGCATTGCCGGTCATGCCCGCGGCCACGGCGATGATGCCGACGATGCCGTTGGACATGGCACCACCGATCTTATCGAGCATCGGGCGGACGGACAGGGTGACGGCCTCGTTGCGCTTGCCGTTCTTCAGCTGGCCGTATTCGATGGAATCGGTCAGCGACAGGATCGCGGTCATCTGAATGAGGGTACCCGGCACGTAGAAAAGCACCAGAGCCACGAACACCATGATGATGTTGTCGGAGAAGATGCCGAGCATCACATAGCCGGCGATCATGGAGATCATGCCACCGATGTACAGGTAACGGCGCGGAATGCGCTTGTTCAGGATCGGGTACAGCGGAGCCATAACCAAGCCTGCGACCAGTGCGATCACGCCGGTGAGGGAGTATGCGGCCTGGTTGTCGAGGATGAACTTGAACAGGAAGATCAGCACGCCGGTGGTGGCCACGTTGGCGATGGCGTACAGCAGGTAGCTCAGGGCAACCCACAGCAGCTGGTCGTTCTGGAAGATGGCCTTGAAGGCTTCGATCGGGTTGCCGTTCTTCTGGGCCTTGGAACGCAGGGCGCTCTCGTTCTCCTTGGTGCCGAAGGCAACGGTCCATGCGGTCAAGAGGCCGAGCAGGCCGACGATAATACCGAAGCAGGTCCAGCCGGACTGGCTTTCGGCGTGCTCACCGGTGAACACCCAGCTGAAGTAGGTGACGATCGGGATGACCACGACGGTGATGCCGTTGTAGCCGATGGAGCCGGTGAAGGAGCCGAGTGCGGTGTAGGTGGAGCGCTCGTGGGAGTCGGAGCTCAATGCAGGGATCATACCCCAGTAGGAGATGTCACGCAGGGAGTAGAACACGTCGAGCACGATGAAGGTGATGACGAACAGTACGATGAACCACGTGGTGTTCACGTTCACCAAGCCGAACAGGCCGGTGTACACTAGCACGATCAGCACGGACGAAATCGCGCCGGCGAGGAACTGCCATGGGCGGAAACGGCCCCACTTGGTGGTGGTGTTGTCGATGATGTTGCCCAGCAGCGGGTCGATGAAGATCTCCGCGATACGGATCACCACGACCAGGCCGGTGATGATGCCGATCAGCTTGGTGGCGACGCCTTTATCGACACCAGCGAACAAGGAGCTCGTCACATAGACGACGAAGTAGGTGCTCAGTGCGTTATAGAACGCGGACTGGCCAAGGTTGCCGCACGCGTATGCTACGCGCTGGCCGAGCTTTCCGCGACGAGCCGTGCCGTTCGCAGTAGTGGTCGTATTGCTCATTATCTCTTCTCCTTAGAAGATTTTGATGAGATCACCCGTTGACCTCGAAAATTGAGTATACGTTGTTTACTATCGAAAGTAAAATTCCTTAGTAAATAAAGCCCCCAAACGGCGTGTCGCAATCGCAGTTCTTACGATTATCAAATACCGACATCTGCAATCATGATTACTACCGCCATTTGCCGTCACCTATCGCCATATAAGTAAATTCAGTTGCAAATAACGCAACACGCAGATTTGCAATTTAAGTAAACAACGTTTACCATGCTAGTAAAAGAGTTTATTACTCTGAGTACACAAAAGTACACACCAACTAAACCTACATCAACAACGAAGTTATGTTTCGGAAACGAGGAAATCATGGCAGATAAGATCACCACCGCATCCGCCGCGTGGCTCACCGACCCCACGGTGTTCGCAGTGAATCGCACGCCGGCACATTCCAATCACGTGACCTTTTCTCACATTCCCGCGATCGGCGAGCCGAGCGATTTGAAGCAAAGCCTCGACGGCGAATGGCGCGTGGAAATGGTGCAGGCCTCCGACATCGATCTTGAGGAAGAGCCGTTCGCAGCCGAGGATTTCGACGATTCCGCTTTCGGCCGCATCGACGTGCCCTCCCACCTGCAGAACGCGGGATATATGAACCACAAGTACGTGAATATTCAGTACCCGTGGGACGGCCATGAGAATCCGCAGGAGCCGAACGTTCCCGAAACCAACCATGTGGCACTGTATCGCCGCACGTTCACCGTCGCCGAGCGTCTTGATGCGGCCCGTCAAAATGGCGGCACCGTCAGCATCACGTTCCACGGCATGGCCACCGCGATCTACGTGTGGGTCAACGGCGTATTCGTCGGCTACGGCGAAGACGGCTACACCCCGAACGAATTCGATATCACCGAAGCGTTGCACGACGGCGAAAACGTCGTGGCCGTCGCCTGCTACGAATACGCAAGCGCATCCTGGCTGGAAGATCAGGATTACTGGCGTTTGCACGGCCTGTTCCGTTCCGTGGAACTCGCCGCACAGCCGCATGTGCACATTGAAGATATGAAGGTCGAAGCGGATTGGAATCCGGAAACCGCCACCGGTTCGCTCGACGCGCTACTCGCGGTGCGCAATGCGAAGAATGCCGCCACCGTGTCGGCGACGCTGAAGGATTTGAGTGGCAATGTGGTGTGGGAAACCGCATTGGCCGCATCCGACGAAACCGGCATCGTTTCCGGCTCGTTGGACGTCAAGCCGTGGAGCGCCGAGAGCCCGGCACTGTACGAACTTCAAGTTGTGGTGATCGGCCATGATGGCGCGATCGTTGAAACCGCAACGCAGCGCGTCGGCTTCCGTCGCTTCCGCATCGAAGACGGCATCATGAAGCTCAACGGCAAGCGCGTGGTCTTCAAGGGCGCCG
>ERZ773114.3349-NODE-3349-length-13257-cov-7.660279_pt1 | contig 13257 bp, 8 predicted proteins | sample MGYA00580564_ERZ773114 | MGnify/ENA primary metagenome ERZ773114 (study PRJEB29015, sample SAMEA2737836) | human gut metagenome | biome: human gut; feature: human-associated habitat; material: faeces | place: China | collected 2012 ...
TTGCCACATTGAAGGCTGCTTCAGCAAGCTTTTCCTTCTTTTCGTTACGGAACTGTTCTTCGTTGAAAGGCACTTCCATGGCAAGAGTCTGCAAGAAGTCCCTTTTGCAGTTTTCGTAATCGGGAGCTTCAACGGCTGCGGCAACACGGTCCCAGATCATATTTACGATATCCATTCCGATACGTTCACCCATCAGGGCGTGGCGACGCTTGGTATAGACCACCGTACGTTGCTTATTCATCACGTCATCGTATTCCAGCAAACGCTTACGGATACCGAAGTTGTTTTCTTCCACCTTCTTCTGTGCACGCTCAATGGAGTTGGAGATCATCTTGTGCTCAATCATTTCACCTTCCTTGAAGCCGAGACGGTCCATTACACCGGCGATGCGGTCGGAAGAGAACAGACGCATCAGGTCGTCTTCCAGTGACACGAAGAATACGGAAGAACCCGGGTCACCCTGACGTCCGGCACGTCCGCGCAACTGGCGGTCTACACGACGGGATTCATGGCGTTCGGTACCGATGATGGCCAAACCGCCCGCAGCTTTTACTTCCGGGCTCAGCTTGATGTCCGTACCACGACCGGCCATGTTGGTAGCGATGGTCACTGTTCCTTTCAAACCGGCTTTGGCTACGATGTCTGCTTCCTTCTGGTGCAACTTGGCATTCAATACGCTGTGCTCGATCTTGCGCATGGTCAACATCTTGCTCAGCATTTCGGAGATTTCTACCGAAGTAGTACCTACCAATACCGGGCGTCCGGCGTTCACCAGTTGTTCGATTTCTTCGATTACGGCTTTATATTTTTCACGTTTCGTCTTGTAGACGCGGTCGTTCATATCTTTACGGGCAATCGGGCGGTTGGTCGGGATCACTACCACATCCAGTTTGTAGATGTCCCAGAGTTCGCCGGCTTCCGTTTCGGCTGTACCGGTCATACCGGATAGCTTGTGATACATACGGAAGTAGTTCTGCAGAGTAATCGTAGCAAAAGTCTGTGTGGCAGCTTCCACTTTCACGCCTTCTTTGGCTTCGATAGCCTGGTGCAATCCGTCAGAGTAGCGGCGACCTTCCATGATACGGCCTGTCTGCTCGTCGACAATCTTCACCTCGCCGTCCATAACTACGTACTCGTCGTTCTTGTTGAACATGGTGTAAGCCTTCAGCAACTGCTGCAGGGTGTGTACACGTTCCGACTGTACGGCATAGTGGTTGAGCATTGCGTCCTTCTTGTCGAGACGCTCCTGCTCGCTGAGGTCCTTCTCGTTCTCAAGAGCCGAAAGTTCTGAAGTGATATCTGGTAACACGAAGAGCTCGTTGTCGTTCACCTGACCTGCAAGCCATGCAGTACCCTTATCGGTAAGGTCGCAGCTGTTCAACTTCTCGTCTACAACGAAGTAGAGCGGCTCAACAGCCTCCGGCATACGGCGGTTGTTGTTCTCCATATAGTACTCCTCGGTCTTGAGCATACCAGCCTTGATACCTTCCTCTGAGAGGTACTTGATAAGCGGCTTGTTCTTTGGAAGAGCCTTGTGCGAACGGTATAATGCGAGGAATCCTTCCTCAATCTTCTTCTGATCCTTGTTAGCAGCACCCTCGCTGATGAGCTGCTTTGCCTCAGCAAGATACTGTGTTGCGAGCTTGCGCTGAACGTCTACGAGACGCTCTACAAGCGGCTGATACTCCTCGAACATTTGGTCGTCGCCCTTTGCAATAGGTCCAGAGATGATAAGCGGAGTACGTGCGTCGTCGATAAGCACTGAGTCGACCTCATCGACAATGGCATAGTTATGCTTGCGCTGCACGAGGTCGGCAGGCGAGATAGCCATGTTGTCGCGAAGGTAGTCGAAACCGAACTCGTTGTTCGTACCGAATGTGATGTCTGCCATGTAAGCCTTGCGGCGCTCCGGCGAGTTAGGACGGTGCTTGTCAATACAGTCGACAGAGAGTCCGTTGAACATATAGAGAGGTCCCATCCATTCAGAGTCGCGCTTTGCGAGGTAGTCGTTGACGGTTACGACATGAACGCCGTTGCCGGTGAGCGCGTTGAGGAATACAGGAAGTGTAGACACGAGAGTCTTACCCTCACCGGTAGCCATCTCCGCAATCTTGCCCTGATGCAGTACGGTACCGCCGAAGAGCTGTACGTCGTAGTGAATCATTTCCCACTTCAGGTCGTTGCCGCCTGCTGTCCAGTGGTTGTGATAGATAGCCTTGTCACCGTCAATGGTGATGAAGTCGTTCTTCGGGTTGGCAGCCAGCTCGCGGTCGAAGTCGGTGGCTGTAACCACTGTCTCCTCGTTCTCTGCGAAGCGGCGTGCTGTGTCCTTAACGATGCTGAAAGCTACCGGCATCACCTCATTGAGTGCCTTCTCGTAGATTTCGAGCACTTCCTTCTCCAACTTGTCGATAGCGTTGAAGATGCTCTCGCGCTCGTCGATAGGAGTGTCTTCGATCTTTGCTTTGAGCTCGGCAATCTTTGCTTTCTCCTCGTTAGCAGAGTCCTGAACGTACTTTTGAAGCTGCTTTGTGCGTGCGCGCAATTCGTCGTTGCTCAGCGCCTTAATCTCTGGATATGCCTCCTTCACCTTCTCTACGAGTGGCTGGATAAGCTTCATGTCCTTTGATGACTTGTTGCCAAACAATGACTGTAGAAATTTGTTGAAATTCATTGTATATTATTTTTATTTTTTCCTTAAATACTTATTCGGGTGTAAAATTACTAAAAAAAATCCATATATCACCATTAATATAGGTGTAAGTTGGTTTTTATTGCAATGGCGCAACCGAACAGGCATTAGGCGCACGTATACGAATAGCCTTAGCTACGGTAGGCGCAATGCGATCTACCGTAGCCGGTGTCTTGATGTGCTCTGCCTTTATTCCGCTTCCGTACAGGATGATGGGGAAGGGTACAAAGGCGGCACGCGAAAAATAATTCTCGTTTGTGTCTTCGTTTATGATTTTCCAGCCTGGAGCGGTCTCTATGAGGAGGTCGCCTGATACGGCTGAATTGTATGGACTTGATATAACGCTGCGTACGCCAGACATTTGCGCAAGCAGTTCTTTCGAGCGTGTTATTACGTCGGTGTAGCTCAGATGGCGCTGCTCGAGGAGTTTATGGTCTATGTATATCTGGTTGCGGAAGCTCGCTTCTACGTACTTCGCCTGACCATAGATGGCACCGAGGTACATATTGAGCAAGTTGCACGAGCGGTTCATGTAGAACGTGCCCGAAGGTATGCGGAAACGCTCGTAGTCGGGTCGCTGGTCTTCGGTGTATCCTGTGCTTGTGAGAACAAAGAGTACGTTGTTGCGTCCTACCTTTTCTTCGATGCGCTTGATGAGTGATGCTAAGGTGCGGTCGAGCTTTAGATATACTATCTCCATCTCGGTCTGCCAGTGGGTCACGTCGGTGCATTTTGCTGACAGTGTGACAGATAACATGTCGGTAATATTGTCGCGACCAAGCATTAAGTCGTTGACGCAAGCTATGGAGAGGTCGGCAACAGCGTCGTTGTCTCCATTCGTACGTTTCTGTGTGATACTATTGTAGGCACGCACAAATGCTTGTGCGCCTTTGGGGTAGTATGCGGATGTAGTCCATTGTCCGTTTTCCTCGTTCAGCCAGAAGGCTCCGTCGGCAGCATGTCCTGCAGAGATGACAGCTGCGTCTTTCTCCATAGCTGTAGAGTAGACAAGCGCAGCACCTCTGGTGAATATTTTCAGTTCGTCGCTGACGGTGGTGGTTGCTATTTTCTGTGGTGACACACCATAGGTTTGGTCGTCGGTGCAGAACACGGGTCGTAACGTGTTGCGGTCGAGCCACTTCGTACCAACGATGTTGTTATAGTGAGGTGTGGCACCAGTGGCTATTGTAGCCATTGCTGATGCGCGATCGATGGGCGAGAATGGGTAGCTGGCAGCTTCGTAGACACAACCATGTTGCAATAGTTTGCGGAAGCCTTCCTCACCATAGAGTGGGGAGAAGTGCTCAATGTAGTCGGTGCGCAGCTGGTCGATAGTGATGTTCACCACAAGACGCGGTGCCGACTGCAAAGTCTGCGCTTGCATCTCGGTGCCAGCAAGTGCTGCCAACATCATTATCGTCGATATGTATTTGCTCATATTTGTGTGTCTAATGCTTTATGCTTCGGGCTGTTTGCTGCCCGTATTTTTAAATGTGTAAATATTCGATATGTTTCTTAATAGCAAAGATAATGCCACAATTGTGATGCCCTCTGCATACGACTGTAAGAAAGAGCCTGCGAGGAGCAACAGTATGAGTGCGCTCCACGCCTTAGTCCACCTATGTATGCGGTTTTGGCGTGCTGCTTTCGTCACGCTGTAGAGCATGAAGATGTTAATGGGGTTTAGCAGCAGTATCTGCAAGTTGAGACTTACAGTGGGGTGTTGCGAGAATATCATGGCGAACAAGAGTAGTCCGCATGCACCAGTAGTAAGCATGATGCTTGCATCGAACACCCATATTATGCGTTTGCGTCGATATTCCACGATGGCTATAATCAGCGTGAGTATTGAGAGAATACTAAAAGTAACTAACGGTGAGAATACATCCAGTATGCTCATGTTTGTCTGTTGGATGCTTTGTTGCTTCGTTGTGGGCTCAAAAAGCCAAAACGAACTACTTACCAGATTGCGCTTTGTGCCGTCTGCGGATATGATGTATGCTCGCTCGAAATCGGCGCACAGACGCTCTGGTAGAAATTGTTGCTGCTCGAATGTTGTATTATAGTCGGCTTTCACGCCAAGAAGCAGGTCGTTGCCGAAACGTGCCCAGCGATGCGTCTCGTTGTAGTTGTGTATCAAGTTGCGGAATGTGGGGTATTGTGCAGGGGTGTTGTGATGTTGGGGTGTTGAGGTGTTGAGGTGTTGAGGTGTTGAGCTATCATAAACGATGCGTCCGTTAAGGTTGTTTGCGATGATGTCTCGAGCACGTGTTGTACAATTATCGTAGAAGAAGTTGTAGCGGTACACGCGGTTCTGTGGCTCCATGTTGCGGTCTACGGCTTGCGCTATCGCCATCTTCTCCTGTGCCGTCAGATTGAGCACCTGTTGTCTCACGCCACAGCCCGTGGGGTCATATTCCCACTCGAATATGTCGAAGGGTGCGATACCCATCTCGTAGTCGGTGAGTCCGAACACGAACCGCAGCACGAAGAAGGGCTTGTCGAACGAGAAAACGCCATAGTTGATGGCGATGTCTCTGCCGGTCTGCTTGTCCTGAAAGCGTATCGCCGTATGTCCGTACAAGCTATACACCTGTTGGCGCGGCCCGCAGGTGAGCAGGCTGATCTCTATCGAGTCGGCTTGTAGCGTCGGCTCGTTGTTCGGTGAAGAAGCTGTGGAGGGGACGAAAAAGCACAGCAAAAACGCTAATGTTATGTGTTTAAATAATCTTTCAAATAGTTTCATGGTGCAAAAATAACTTTAATTTCTCACTTTTCTGCTATTATCTCGTTTTTTTTCGATAATTTTGCAAGCATTATCCTGGAAAGGATTGTAAAAACACCTCTATATACATATTATATATATAATAGAATTTCTAAAATCTAATTAGATAAATAAATGAGGAAAGCACTCACAACAGGCTTCTTTGCTGCGGTCTCTTTAGTTGCGGCAGCTCAAAGTGGCACTAATTCTCCCTATAGTCAATATGGTTTGGGTACGCTTGGCGAGCAGTCAGGAGGCTTTAATCGTGGCATGAACGGACTTGGTATTGGTTTTAGTGAGCACAACCAAGTGAACTGTCTTAACCCTGCTTCGTATGCCACCATCGACTCCTTGTCGTTCATCTTCGATGCAGGTGTGTCTGGACAAATTACGAACTATAGTGAGAGTGGTGTTAAGGTGAACGCTAAAAACGCCAACTTCGAGTATGTAATTGCCGGTTTCCGTGTTGCGAAACGTCTTGGCTTGAGTTTTGGTTTGCTGCCGTACAGCAACATTGGCTATTCGTATTCTAACAAGAAGCCGCTCAATAGCACCGATGGCAGTACTACTGTTGTGTATAGTAATAATGCATATTCTGGTTCGGGCGGCTTGCACCAGGTTTATTTGGGTGCGGGTTGGAGTCCGATAAAGGGATTGGCTATTGGTGTAAATGCTGCTTACCTATGGGGCGACTACACACGTTCAGTTGTCAATTCCTATACAGATGTCTATGCCAACACGCTATCGAAGTACTATACAGCGGAAGTGCATAGCTACAAACTTGATTTTGGTTTGCAGTACACGCAGAAGTTGACAAAGAAGGACGCTCTTACGTTGGGTCTTACCTACGGATTGGGTCACAAACTTGGTGCCGACCCTAAGTGTCAGATTATCTCTACCAATGCTCAGACTGCTGTTGCCGACACAGCAACACACACCATTGGCAATGGATTGGCGTTGCCTCACACCTTTGGCGCAGGTTTGATGTGGAACCACGCTAATCGTTGGCGCATTGGTGCCGACTACACCTTGCAGAAATGGTCGTCATTAGCTTATCCGAAGTTCGATATGTCAACAAATAGCTATCAGCTGAAAAACGGTCAGTTTGCCGATCGTCATAAGTTGACCATTGGTGGCGAGTTCTGCCCGGAGGAGCGCGGTCGCAACTTCTTCAAACGTATTCACTACCGCATGGGAGCATCTTATGCCACCGACTATCTGAAGATAAAAGGTCAGAACGGACCGAAAGAGTATAGCGTGAGTGCAGGTTTCGGCATTCCAATCGTTAACGGCTACAACAACCGTTCGTTGCTCAATATCTCGGCACAGTGGGTGCGTCAGGACTCAAAGACTTTTGTCACCGAAAATTCGTTCCGCATAAATATCGGCTTGACGTTCAATGAGCGTTGGTTCGCTAAGTGGAAGATGGAGTAAGAAAACAATACTTTTAAAATAAGCGTTGAGACTATCTAAGTACATAGTAATCATTGTGGTGTGCATCGTGGTGCTTGCCTCGTGCGAAGAGCAGAAGGAGCACACGGCGCCAGCCATACACGACCGCGACTCGGTGTCTATGATGACGAGTTACGGTGTCAACACCCTTATCTCTGACTCCGGGGTCATCAAATACCGCATCGTAACTGAGCGATGGGAAGTGAACACCGTGCGCAACCCGTCACGATGGATATTTGAAAAAGGTGTATTCTTTGAGCAGTTCGATGAGAAATTCCATGTGCAGTCGTACATACAGGCAGACACAGCCTACTATTACGACCAGAAGAAGCTGTGGGAGCTGCGTAGCCGTGTAAGTGTGCTCACTAAAGACGGCTTGAAATTCAACAGCGAAGAACTCTTTTGGGACGAGGCGGAGCACGAACTCTACTCTAACAAGCCATCGAAACTCGTTACCCCCGAGCGTACGCTTGAGGGAACATACTTTCGTAGCGATGAGCGCATGACCAACTATTACGTATCCAACACTTCTGGCTCGTTCGAGAAAGGTCAGCTCTCAAGCGATGGCGACACCATCACTACCGCGCCCGATACAGTGAAGGCAACAATGCGCCTGCAGACAAAACCGCAACGCCGCCTGCGTGATAAATAATAAGAACCAATATTTAAACTATAGTGGAAGTAGACATACCTCTTTTAATTAGCATAGCTGTAACAATGGCACTATCTGCATTTTTTTCAGGAATGGAGATAGCCTTCGTGTCCAGCAACCGAATGCTCGCAGAGATGGATCGCGAGGGAAATAGCATAGCCAAGAATATTATTTCCCGATTTTACAACCATCCCAACGGCTTTGTTAGTACGATGCTTGTAGGCAACAATATCGTGCTTGTTGTTTATGGTATCCTTGTGGCACGCCTATTTGACAATACTATCTTCAGTTCGCTTGACGATGGTATGAAAGTCACGGCAGATACATTGCTATCCACGCTTGTTATTCTCTTCACTGGTGAGTTCTTGCCGAAGATTTTGTTCAAGAACAACGCCAATAGGTTGCTCTCGGTCTTCTCCGTGCCAGCATATCTTTTCTATATAATTCTTTGGCCTATAAGTCGCTTTTCTACACTTTTGTCGAAGTGCTTGTTGCGCCTCGTGGGTATACGTATGGAGACAGAATCCGATGACGATGGCTTCTCTAAGGTCGATCTCGACTATCTCGTGCAGTCGAGCATAGAGAATGCGCAGAGCGACGACGAGATAAACGAAGAGGTGAAGATTTTCCAAAACGCACTCGACTTCTCCGACTGTAAGGTGCGCGACTGCATGGTGCCGCGAACCGAGGTGAACGCCGTAGACGTGAACGATTGCACCGTCGACGAACTAATGCAGAAGTTCGTGGAGAGTGGCAACTCGAAGATTATTGTCTACGATAGCGATATCGACCATATCATTGGTTACATACACAGTTCCGAAATGTTCCGCAACCGCGACAATTGGCGCGAGTGCGTCTGCAAGATGCCATTTGTGCCCGAAACGATGGCTGCACAGAAACTTATGCACATCTTCTTGCAGCAGAAGAAGAGTCTTGGAGTGGTGGTTGACGAGTTCGGCGGAACCAGTGGTATCGTCTCCCTCGAAGACATCGTTGAGGAGATCTTTGGCGATATAGAAGACGAACACGACTCGACGAAATACATCGCCACACAGATTGGCGAGAACGAGTATATGCTCTCTGCTCGACTTGAGATTGATAAGGTGAACGACCTCTTCGATCTCGGTCTGCCCGAGAGCGACGACTATATGACCGTCGGTGGTTATATCCTACACGAATATCAGAGTTTCCCAAAACTCAACGAAGTGATAACTATAGGACGCTACGAGTTCCGCATCATCAAGAGTACGATGACGAAAATAGAGTTGGTAAAGCTAAAAGTTAGTCGCTAAATAAAGCTACAGCACCTAAAAGTAGCCCGATAAACTCAATTTTTCGTGCAAACATGCCCTCGTTTGGCAATAAATTAGTATTTTTGTACGCATTTTGTGGTATCACGCTTAGAGCAGCCTCATGGGGCAAGCTCCGCAACTGGTGCAAGACAGATGCACAAACCTACATCTAACGAAATAATAAATAAAAAATAAAAACAAAAAAATGGCAGCATTAGGAAAAATTAGAAGCAGAGGCGCATTGCTGATAGGCATTATCGGCTTAGGCCTTTTCTCTTTCATCGCCGAAGAGGCGTTCCGCTCATGCGACTCTGCAAGCGCTGATAAACATCAGCAAGTAGGCGAAGTGTTGGGCGAGAAAATCAACGTAACAGAGTTCCAGAAACTTGTTGACGAGTACACAGAAGTCATCAAGATGCAGCAGGGACAGGAGAACCTCAACGAAGACCAGCTCAATCAGGTCAAGGACATGGTTTGGAACACATACGTTCAGACCAAACTCATACAGAACGAGGCACACAAGCTCGGTCTTACTGTAACAGATGCTGAGCTCCAGCAGGTTCTTGCCGAGGGTACTAACCCTATGCTTCAGCAGACTCCGTTCTTCAACCAGCAGACAGGTCGCTTCGACGTGAACGCTCTGAAGAAGTTCCTTGCAGAATACAAGACACAGCAAACAGCCAATCCGCAGATGGCTAAGCAGTACGAGACAGTTTACAAGTACTGGACATTCATCGAGAAGACACTGCGTCAGCAGCTCCTCTCGCAGAAGTATCAGGGTCTGTTCGCTCACTGCTTCCTTTCTAACAAGGTAGAAGCAAAGATGGCGTTCGACGAGCAGAATCAGGAGAGCCAGGTGCAGCTTGCAGCCTTCCCTTATTCAAGCATCGACGACAGCAAGATTACTGTTACTGATGCTGACCTCAAGGCTAAGTACGACGAGAAGAAGAGCATCTTCAAGCAGTACGTAGAGACACGCGACATCAAGTACATCGACGTACAGGTGAAGGCTTCTGCAGCCGATCGTGCAGCTCTCCAGAAGGAGTTCGCAGGCTACAGCGCAGAACTCGCAGCCGCAGCCGACCCGTCTGACGTAGTGCGTAAGAGCACATCGCTCGTTAGCTACCTCGGTGTTCCAGTTAAGAAGGAAGCCCTTCCTTACGACATCGCACAGCGTCTCGACTCAATGGCAGTAGGTTCTACAAGCAAGGTGATCGAGAACAAGAACGATAACACACTCAACCTCGTGAAGCTCGTTGCTAAGCGTGAGCTCCCTGATTCAATCCAGTTCCGTGCAATCCAGGTGGGCGGTGCTACAGCAGCCGAGGCAGCAACACGCGCCGACTCTATTCTCAACGCCATTAAGGCAGGTGCCGACTTCGAGGTTGTAGCCAAGAAGTACGGTCAGACCGGCGAGAAGACATGGATGACAACACGTCAGTATCAGAACGCACCATCGCTCGATAAGGATACAAAGAACTATATCGAGAACCTTAACACAATGGCTACAGGCGAGCTCAAGAACCTCACACTCGCACAGGGCAACCTCGTGCTTCAGGTAGTAGACCGCAAGGCAATGACTACAAAGTACGTAGCAGCCGTTGTTAAGAAGAATATCACCTTTACAAAGGATACCTACTCTGCAGCTTACAATAAGTTTAGCTCATTCGTAAGTGCTAACCTCACAGCCGACGAGCTTTTGAAGAACGCAGCAAAGAGCGGTTACACCGTTCAGGAGCGTAAGGACGTTACAACAGCTGAGCACTACCTCGCTGGCATCCACGCTACACGCGACGCAATGCGTTGGTTGTTCGAGGCTAAGAAGGGTGCCGTTTCTTCACTCTACGAGTGCGGTGACAACGACCACCTTCTCATCGTAGTTCTCAACAACATCAACCAGATTGGCTACCGCTCACTTGAGGATGCTCAGGTTAAAGAGTACATCAAGGCAGAGGTTATCAAGGATAAGAAGGCAGAGCAGCTCCTTGCTAAGGCAAAGGTTGTTAAGTCAGTTGCTGACGCTAAGGCTAAGGGTGCTACAGTAGCTCCGGTTGCTCAGGTTACATTCGCTGCTCCGGTGTTCGTAGCAGCAACAGGCGCAAGCGAGCCGGCTCTGAGCGGTGCTATCGCAGCCACAGCAAAGGGCAAGTTCTCTAAGCATCCGGTTAAGGGCAACGCTGGTGTTTATGTGTTCCAGGTAACAAATAAGACACAGCGTCCTGCTAAGTTCGACGAGAAGGCAGAGATGCAGCGTCTCAGCCAGCGTCAGATGCAGATGGCTGGCAACTTCATGAACGAGCTCTACATCAAGGCAAACGTAGTGGACAACCGCTACCTCTTCTTCTAAGACTAACATAACAATAACATAAAAAGACTTTGGATGTAACGGTGCAGATCGTTACATCCAAAGTCTTTTTTGTAGAAGCCACTAAAGTCAATACCTTATTTCGGCTTCTGTCATTTTATCGGTCTGCACGCATCACGCTTATTTCGTAAGCGGCGTGATGCGTGCAATGTTCTTTCTTACAGAGTCGCTGTTTATGCCGAGTACCCTGCCGATGGCAGCGTAGTCGTAGTTGAGGCGTTGCAGCAGCATGATAAGCTGTTTTCGGGGAGCTATATTGCCGTAGCAGCGTTCTATCTCCGCCATTGTCTCTGCAAACTCTATCTTGCAGTAAGCCATGCACAGCTCGTAGTCTTGCTTGGTCCACGTTATGGTTGTGCCGCCGTTCTTGATATGTAGGTATAGTTCCTTGCCGCATCGTGCGTTCGCTGCGCTGCTTTGTGATGCCACCATTATGTCGTTGTTCAGTTTCTCTATCCTGTCCGATTTCTTTGCACTTTCCTTTTTCAGCGACTTAATCTGCGCCTTTGCCAGCTTCAGTTCTGTAGAGGTTGTTTGTAATTCTTCTGTTTTTTCAGACATTGATTTGTTATGTTTCCGTTTTATGCCCTTTTTGTATAATCGGAATTTTATATAAGCAATAATTGCTATGCACAAAAAAGCGGCGATAATTGTATATATAATACATTCAACATTGCTTAAAAGTCTTTTTATGAAGAAAGAGTTGGTTGCTCCTAACTGTATTTCTCCTACTTTTACCCCGTTGTTTATTTCATAAATCTTACTTTTTTCTTTCACTTCTTTCTCTATATTGTAGGAGTAGCCAGCCATATCGCCATTCTCTTTATGCATTTCTGCCAGTTTCCTGTATATTTGTGCAGTAATAAAATGCTGGTCAGCGTAAACGAGTCCGCTTTTCCATTCTGTTTCTGCCTTTTTCTTGTTGTTTATAGCATAGTAATAGTTTCCTGATCCAAGATAAGTCAGTGCGTCTTTTGTGTAGCAAAACGAACTGTCCAGATATTGCTTTGCAATTCTTTTGTCCTTATCTAAATAGTAATCTGTTAGAATGCTGAATATATATCCTCTGCAATTAACATCGGTATGAGGAAGCAGTGAAACACATTCAGACAGGCAGATGGCTGTACTGTCCAATTGTTTCAGTTGATTATAACATGCCGACATCATGCCTAACTCGTAGGCTTGGTATCTTTTGTCGTCGAGTTTCTTGAGGCTATGCAAAGCCAGTTTTGCATAATGTAGGGCTAAGCGGTATTCACCAAATTGTATATTGATGAAGGCTAAGCCTTCGCATATCTTCTGATATAATATAAGGTTTCTTTTGTTTGTGAGATCGCCTTTTTTAATATGTACTCAGCATATTTTTCATAGAAAAGAGCTTTTTGTATGTCTTTGTTTCTGAAACAGCATTCACCTTTGTAATAGTATGAACGAGCAAGTTTCTCTTTATCATTTTTCTTTTCATAGAATCTTATGCAGTCATTTAGTAGGGTGGTGTCTTGAAAATTGTCGTCAACTATATATTGATACTGCGAATATAGTAGTTTGTAATATACTTTAGACTCTTGTGATGTGTTCAATGTGTCTATACCACACAGCATCTTCTTGACAGAATCTGTTTCCAGTCTATCTAACAAGCTATCTGTTTGTGTTAGTTTGTTCATTGTTTTGTTTTGAGAGCAAGAACAAATAACCGGCAGTAATAGAAGTAAAAATCGGTTGTATTTCATATCTTAAAATTTCTTTTCCATTACAAAACTACATTATTTTCTATAAATGACAAAATGTATTAAAGAAACTTTCGGACATTTTCAGCGCGTTTTTGAAACGCCACTGTTGATTATCAATGCGTTACGTTTTTTTGTTGTCCGTGTTAGTTTTTGTTTTAGTTTTTAAGTATTGTTAATTAAGAAATAATTACTACATTTGCAATGTATTCATACTTTAATCATAACCCACTATGAAGAAAACCACACTCATTACATTATCCTTAATTCCGCAACACTATAATTTAACTTTATTTATAAGTTCCTGAGCAAC
>ERZ773114.3355-NODE-3355-length-13241-cov-4.376915_pt1 | contig 13241 bp, 8 predicted proteins | sample MGYA00580564_ERZ773114 | MGnify/ENA primary metagenome ERZ773114 (study PRJEB29015, sample SAMEA2737836) | human gut metagenome | biome: human gut; feature: human-associated habitat; material: faeces | place: China | collected 2012 ...
GGCATACAGCCACGATCTGTTCTATCAGGAGGCGGTGAACGAGACCTTCCCCGCCGCACTGGTGGAGGCCATTGCCGCCGAGGACATCCAGATCGCCGCCCCTCCCGCCCTGAACGTGGAGACCATCGGCCCAGACGGCTACACCTTCACCGCCCTCATCGACCTGTACCCGGAGGTGAAGCTGGGTCAGTACAAGGGCCTGTCCGCCCCGTGGGAGAATGTCGAGCTATCCGATGACGACACCAACGAGGCCGTCCAGCGTTTCCTGACGGAGCATCTGGTGGAACAGGAGCAGGACCGGGCCGCCATGGGCGACGAAGTCACGCTGGACTTCGAGGGCTTCGTGGACGGCGTACCCTTCGAAGGTGGCAAGGGCGAAGGCTATCCCCTGCTGCTGGGCAGCGGGATGTTTATCCCCGGCTTCGAGGAGCAGGTAGCGGGCATCCGCCCGGGGGAGGAGCGGGATGTCCACGTCACCTTCCCCACCCAGTATGTGCCGGAGCTGGCGGGCAAGGATGCCACCTTCCACGTCAAGGCCCACCGCATCGTCCGGCGGAGCCTGCCCCAGCTGACGGATGCCTTTGCACAGGAGCAGGGCTTCGAGGATGTGTCCCACCTGCGCCGCAGCATCATGGAGCAGGCCATCCTGCAAAAGCAGCAGGCTGCCTCCAACGCCTTTGCCGAGGCCCTGATGCAGCAGGTGGTGGCGGGCATGGAGGTACAGCTGCCCGACTCCATGGTGGAGAGCCAGCTCACCGGCATCCTTCAGGAGCTTCAGCAGCATCTGGAGAGTCAGGGCGCTTCCCTGTCCGATTACCTGCAAGCGGCGCAGCTGACCATGGACGACCTGCGGGACCACGCCCGTGAAAACGCCGTGGCTGCCGCCCGGTATGAGCTGGCTATGACGGAGATCGCCCGTCAGGAGGGCATCACTATCACCGAGGAGGAGCTGGAGGAGAAGTATCAGGAGATGGCCGTCCTCTACGGCATGACCGTTCCCCAGCTGCGGGAGCAGGTGCCTCCCGCCCGGCTCCAGCACGATCTGAAGCTGGCCAAGGCCCGTGCCGTGGTGGTGGACTCCGCCCTGCGGAAGTAACCCCCGCACACTTTCCCACGACACACCGTAGCCCCGCACATAAAAAGCACTCCCGGAGGATGCAGATGCGTCCTCCGGGAGTGCTTTTTTCAGTTCCGGTGCTTACTTCTTATACGGCACGTGCCAGATGGTATCGGCATAGTCCGCCACCGACCGGTCGGCGGAAAAGATACCGCTGCGGGCGATGTTGTGCAGACTCATGCGGTTCCATTTCTCCCGATCCCGGTAGGTGTCCGTCACCCGCTGGGATGCGGCGCAGTAGGAGGCAAAGTCCGCCAGCAGCAGATACTGATCCGCCGGGCAGTCCACACCGAACAGCAGTCTCTGGTACAGATCCTCGTAGCTGACGCCATCCCGGAACCCGGCCTTCAGCTGATCCAGCGCCCGGCGCAGCACTGGGTCACGGGTATACAGCAGATACGGGTCGTAGCCCCGGCTCATGTGGGAGGCCTCCTCCGCCGTCAGGCCAAAGAGGAACATATTCTCGTCCCCCAGCACCTCGTGCATCTCCACGTTGGCGCCGTCCAGCGTGCCGATGGTCAGTGCGCCGTTCATCATGAACTTCATGTTGCCGGTGCCGCTGGCCTCCTTGCCGGCGGTGGAGATCTGCTGAGAGACCTCGCTGGCGGGCATCAGATGCTCGGCCAGAGACACCCGGTAGTTCTCCAGGAACACCACCTGCAGCTTGCCTCGGCAGCGGGGATCATGGGAAATATCATCCGCCAGAGAGTTGATGAGGTGGATGATCCGCTTGGCCACAGCATATCCCGGTGCTGCCTTGGCGCCGAACAGGAAGGTGTGGGGCCGGGTGATGCAGTTGGGATCGTCCTGCAGCTGCTGATACAGGGTGATGATATGCAATACGTTCAGCAGCTGACGCTTATATTCGTGAAGCCGCTTGACCTGCACGTCGAAAATGGCGTTGGGGTCCAGGGTCACACCCTGAGCTTTCCGGGCGTAGTCGGCAAACTTCACCTTATTCTGCCACTTGATCTCGTCCAGACGCTTGAGGACAGCCGCATCGTCCGCATAGGCATCCAGCTTTTTCAGCGCCTGAGGATGGAGCAGGTAGTCGTCTCCACCGGCCAGATCCCGCACCAGACCGTCCAGACCCGGATTGATCTCACTGAGCCAGCGGCGGTGGTCGATGCCGTTGGTGACGTTGGTGAATTTCCAGGGCTCCATGGCATAGGAATTTTTGAATACGTCCTTTTTCAGGATCTCGGAATGGAGGCCGGACACGCCGTTGACGGACAGGCCGCCTGCAACGCACAGGTTGGCCATCCGTACCTCGCCGCCCCAGACAATAGCCATCTTTTCAGTAACAGAGGGATCGTGGAAGAAATTCTCCACCTTTTCCTGCCAGCGGCGGGCGATCTCCTGAATGATCTGCCACACGCGGGGCAGCAGGGTCTCCACCAGCTGCTGGGGCCAGCGCTCCAGCGCCTCGGAAAGGACCGTGTGGTTGGTATAGGCCACGGAGCGGGAGGTGATGTCCCACGCCTCGTCCCAGTTCATGCCCGCCTCGTCCATGAAGATCCGCATCAGCTCCGGGATCACCAGAGCCGGATGGGTGTCATTGATCTGAATGACGTTTTTCTCATGGAAGTTCTTCAGGGTGCCATAGGTCTCCAGATGCTTGGTGACGATGGACTGCACCGTGGCGGAAACGAAGAAATACTGCTGCTTCAGCCGCAGGGACTTGCCCTCGTAGTGGTTATCCTCAGGGTAGAGGACCTTGGCGATGGTCTCCGCCATGGCCTCGTCCTCGGAGGCTTTCAGATATTCGCCGCGGGAAAACAGGGCCATATCCACAGGGCGGGTGGACCGGGCGTCCCACAGCCGGAGCGTGTTGACGTGGTCGGTATCATAGCCCGCCACCACCATGTCGCAGGGAACGGCCAGCACGGTGGTGGAGTTCTCATTGACAATGTGGAGATGGCCGTCATGCCAGAATTCCCGAAGGGTACCGCCAAAGTGGACGGCCTGAGCCTCGTCGGGCTTGGGCAGCAGCCAAGCGGAGCCAACGCCCTTCCAGTCATCAGGCAGCTCCACCTGCTGACCTTCCACGATCTTCTGCTTGAAAATACCCAGCTCATAGCAGATGGAGTAGCCGGTGGCGGGGATATCCAGCGTGGTCATGGAGTCCAGATAGCAGGCGGCCAGGCGGCCCAGACCGCCGTTGCCCAGACCTGCGTCCGGTTCCAGCTCAAACAGGTCGCCGGACTTGAAGCCCAGGTTGCCCAGAGCCTCCTTCAATTCGGGCAGCACGCCCAGATTGTAAGCGTTTTTCATCAGGCTCCGGCCCATGAGAAATTCCAGAGAGAGATAGTGGACCTGCTTTTTCTGCTCCTTTTTCGTTTCCTTGGCGGTCTGTACGCCCCGGAGGGCCATCACATCCCGCAGCACCAGAGCGCAGGCTTTCAGCATCTCCTGATCCGTGGCTTCCCCCGGCTCGGTGCCGAAGTTCAAGGCCAGCTTGGCGGTCAGGGCGTCTTGTAACGATTGCGTGGTAAATGGTACGGTCATACGGGTTTACTTTGCCGCTTTTTTAGCGGCTCCTTTCTTTTTGGGTTGAACAGGCTGCGTGGTTTCCACGGTGTCCGCAGGCGCCATGGTCTTCGCGGCAGTTTTCTTAACAGGTTCTTCGGCCGGCTTCTCAACGGGCTTCTCAGCTGCTTTTTCAGTCGGTTTTTCCACCGCTTTTTCGGCCGCCTTTTTAGTTGTGGCCTTGGCTGCGGTCTTTCTCGTTGTTGTCTTTTTGGCCGCAGGCTTCTTTACAGCCGTTTTCCGCGCCGCCTTTTTTGCAGCAGGCTTTGCAGCGGTCTCACTGACCGGCTCCGCAGCGGAAACAGCAGCTTCCTCGGCAGGAACCTCGATCACCGGCTCCTCAGTGGGGGCGGCAGCCTCCGCGGCAGGCGCTTCCGGGGCAGACTTTTCCCAGGAAAGGCCAGTGACAGCGCCGTAGATCCGCAGGTAGTCCCCGGCGCTGCGGTTCCAGCTGAAATCCTGTGCCATGGCCCGGTCTCTCAAACGGGCAAAGGCGTCGGGATAATCCTTGTAGAGATACACCGCCTCCCGGATCACATGGAGCATATCCGCGCTGGAGTAGTTGGCAAAGGTGAAGCCGGTACCGGCGTCACGCCAGGCCTCATAGGGCTGAACGGTGTCCTTCAGGCCGCCGGTCTCCCGGACGATGGGCACCGTGCCGTAGCGCATGGAGATCATCTGAGAAAGGCCGCAGGGCTCGCTGCGGGAGGGCATCAGGAACAGATCCGCACCTGCGTAGATAGCCATGGACAGTGCCTCATTATACCCCAGACGCACAGCCATACGGCCGGGATACCGCTCCGCCGTCCGGCGGAAGAACTCCTCATATCCGGCATCGCCGCTGCCCAGCACCACAAATTGAGCAGGCAGCTCCATGATGTCGCCCATGACCTCCCGCAGAAGATCCAATCCCTTATGGGATACCAGACGGCTCACCATGGCGATAATGGGGGTGTTTGGCTCTTCGTTCAGACCCATCAGGTTCTGGAGAGCGGTTTTATCCGCAGCCTTGCCGGACAGATCCTCCGCCGTATAGTTGGCAGTGATGCGTCCGTCAGCAGCAGGATCGTAGAGCTTCATGTCGATGCCGTTGAGTACGCCGGACAGCTTATAGCCGCACTGGGTCAAAATGCCCTCCATCCGGTGAGCAAAGTAGGGATTCTTCAGCTCCTGCGCATAGGTGGGGGACACGGCGTTCACCGCGTCAGCGGTGAGGATGGCGCCCTTCAGCAAATTCAGATCGCCGTCCAGCAGCAGGGTGCCGTCATCCACCCAGCCCCGGTCCAGGCCGAACAGGTCGCCCAGGCAATAGGGGTCATAGCGTCCCTGATACTCGATGTTGTGGATAGTCAGCACCGTCCGGATAGAGCGATACCGGTCCTCCCGGACGCCGTCATCCTTCAGATAAATGGGGATCAGAGCCGTCTGCCAGTCATTGCAGTGGATCACATCCGGCCAGAACTCCAGATGGTCCAGCATCTTCACCACGGCCCGGGAGAAGAAGCCGAAGCGCTCTCCGTCATCTACATAACCGTAGAGCTCGGGCCGGTCAAAATACTGCTCGTTATCCAGGAAATACCAGGTCACGCCGTCCTTTTTCATGGAAAACAGACCGCAGTAGGTGTGCCGCCAGGCCAGATCCACATAATCGTAGCACAGGAACATCAGCTGGTCAGCAAATTTTTCTCTGACCCGCCGGTACAGAGGCAGGATCACAGCGGTCTCGGCTCCCTGCTCCGCCAGAGCGGGAGGCAGGGAACCGGCTACGTCTGCCAGTCCGCCGGTTTTACAGAAGGGAACGGCCTCGCTGGCCGCATACAGAATCTTCATATATTGTTACTCCTTTCCTGAGAAGAAAGACCAGAGCTTTTACGAAAAACCGTCAGGCCGTCTTGCTCAGATCACACTGCCCTTGGCAATGACAATGGGATATGCGGTATGGCCCACCATGGTGCGGCCCGGCAGCAACTCCACATGCTTATCCGTGATCACATGGGACAGCCGCGCCTCTTCCCGGACAGTGGTGCCCCGGAAGAGGATGCAGTCCTCTACCTTTGCGCCCTTTTCCACAGTGACGCCGGGGAAGAGGATGGAATTCACCACAGTGCCCTCGATGCGGCAGCCCTCAGCCACCAGGGAGTTCAGGCACACGCCGTCAGGTCCGATGTATGTGGACGCCTTATCGGCACCCTTGGCCCGGATAGGCCGGTCCGACGTAAAGAGGTCCTCCCGGATCTGCTTATCCAAAAGCTGCATGGAGCGGTCATAGTACTCCTGCACGGAGCGGATCTGCGCGGCAAAGCCGCTGAAGGTATAGCTCTGCAAATGCAGCAGATCCTGCTTGGCCTGCAGAACATCCCGGCGGAAGCTGTACTGGTCTCTTGCCTGGCACTCGTCCACCAGAGAACGCAGCAGGTCCGTGGACATCACAAACACGTCCAGGCTCCGGTAGCCTCTGGGCTGGTGCATATTGAACAGCACCTCCCGGATGCGTCCGTCCGGGTCCTTTTCAAAATAGGTGCCGTTTTCCGTGGCGAAGCTGTCATCTCCGCAGACGGCGGTGATGTCGGCATGGGTGCGGATATGCTGCTCCAGAATATCCGCCAGCGGGAGGTTGGCCACCAGGTCGCCCTCCATCAGCACCACATAATCCTGCCGGATCTCGTTCAGGTAGTCCCGGACGCCGGCCAGGGCTTCCATTTTGCCCCGGAAGGGCGTAACGCCCCATTCGTGAAGGTAATTGAAGGGAGGCAGCAGATGCAGGCCGCCCCGCTTCCGGGACATATCCCACACCTTGCCGCTGCCCACATGATCCAGCATACTCTGATACCGGCCGTGGAGTACCATACCCACATCGGTAACACCTGCGTTCAGCAGGTTGGACAGGGCAAAGTCCACCGCCCGGTACCGGCCTCCAAAGGGCATCGACGCGGCGGTACGGCGCTCTGTCAGCTCCCGCAGTTCTCCGCGCTGTTCATAGGCGAAAATAATGCCATGCATCCGGTTCATTTCAGCACCTCCTTACCATGGTGGTCCAGCATAATGCCGGGGGCCACCTCTCGGCCGTCCTCCAACTGGCAATCCGGGGCCAGCACCGTCAGATCCCATTTCCCATCGAGAGCGGAATCCGGTGCGCCGCCCACCCGGCAGTCCTTACCGATGTGGCAGCCCTCGCCGATAATGGCGTATTCGATCACAGCGCCTGTCTCCACCGTAACGCCGGGGAGGAGCACGGAATAGCTGACCTTGGCGCCTTTTTCCACGGTGACTCTGGGGGAGAGCACAGAATTTTCCACGGTGCCTTCAATGTCACAGCCCCGGTTGATGGCGCTGTGGCTCACACGGCTGTCGCCGCCCATGTAAATGGGGGGCGCGTCCACGCTGCGGGCGAAGATGGGCCAGGACTCGTCAGACAGGTCCAGGCCGGATTCCGGAGAGAGCATATCCATGTTGGCATCCCAGAGGGAGGTGAGGGTACCTACGTCCTTCCAGTAGCCCTGGAAGCGGAAGGCTGCCATCCGCTGGCCGTCCGCCAGCATCTTGGGGATGATATTCTTGCCAAAGTCATTTTCGGAACCCGGATCCGCCTCATCCTCCGTGAGGTAGCGCCGCAGCGCTTTCCAGGAGAACACATAGATGCCCATGGATGCCAGATTGCTCTTGGGCTGGCGGGGTTTTTCGGCAAACTCGGTGATCATATCCTCCCCATCCACCGACATGATGCCGAAGCGGCTGGCCTCCTCCCAGGGGACCTCCATAACGGAAATGGTGCAGGCGGCGTCCGATTCCTTGTGACGGCGGAGCATTTCGGAATAATCCATCTTATAGATGTGGTCACCGGAGAGGATCACCACATACTCCGGCTGATACTGGTCGATGAAGCCGATGTTCTGATAGATGGCGTTGGCGGTGCCCTTGTACCAGGTGCCGCCCTTGCTGCCCATATAGGGCGGCAGGATGTGAACACCGCCGCTGCTGCTGTCCAGATCCCAGGGCTGGCCGGAGCCGATGTAGCTGTTCAGCTCCATGGGCCGGTACTGAGTCAGGACGCCGACGGTGTCAATGCCGGAGTTGGTGCAGTTGGACAGGGGAAAGTCGATGATGCGGAATTTACCGCCGAAGGGGACGGCGGGCTTGGCCATGGCGCCGGTGAGGACGTACAGGCGGCTGCCCTGTCCGCCAGCCAGCAGCATAGCGATACACTCTTTTTTCATGGGTGGATCAGCTCCTTTTCCTATTTTTCACTTTTTTCACCTTGGTTGCCGAACCGCGCTTTGTAAAACTGCCCTCTCCCCGGAGGAATACCGCCCCGAACGCGGGGAGCCGGAGAGTGACAGACTGTTCTTTTCCGTGGGAGGGCGTGTCCTTTACCGTCAGCGGCTTCGTATCCGCAAACCCGCTGCCGCCGAATTCCGGCGCGTCGGTGGTAAAGGCGGGGACATACCGCTTGCGGGGCGGTACGCCTACCCGGTAGTTTTCATAATCGTTTGGGGAGAAGTTCACCGCGCACAGCAGCTCGTTCCCTGCCTGATCCCGCCGGAGGAACACCACCACGTTGTTGTGATTGTCATCCGGTACCAGCCACTCAAAGCCCTGCCAGTCAAAATCAATGTCCCACAGGGCACTCTCCGCCTTGTAGAAGGCGTTGGCAGCCTTGAAGAACGCATGGAGCTGCTGATTTTCCTCATGCTCCAATAAGTACCAGTCCAACTGACCGTTGGAGTCCCATTCGTGCCACTGGCCGATCTCCGGTCCCATGAACAGCAGCTTCTTGCCGGGATGGGCCAGCAGGTACGCATAAAAGCCCCGGGTGCAGCGGAGCTGGTTTTCGTAGTCTCCGGGCATTTTCCCCACCACGCTGCCCTTCATGTGGACCACCTCGTCATGGGAGATGGGAAGGACATAATTCTCGGAAAACGCGTACATCATGGAGAAGGTCAGATCCCGGTGGTGGTCCTGCCGGAACCAGGGGTCCAGCTTCAGATAGTGGCACATGTCATTCATCCAGCCCATGTTCCACTTCAGATTGAATCCAAGTCCGCCGACGTCGGCAGGCTTGGTCACCAGAGGCCAGGCGGTAGATTCCTCAGCGATCATCAGCACGTTGGGATCCACCTCAAAGGCCATGGTGTTCAGCTTCCGGAGAAATTCCACCGCTTCCAGATTTTCCCGCCCGCCGTGGATGTTGGGGGTCCACTGGCCGTCCTGCCGCCCGTAATCCAGATACAGCATGGAGGCCACGGCGTCCACCCGGATACCATCGATGTGGTACATTTCCAGCCAGAACCGGGCAGAGGAGAGGAGGAAGCTCACCACCTCCGGCCGCCCGTAGTCAAAGACCCGGGTACCCCAGCCGGCGTGTTCCCGTTTCCGGGGATCGGCATATTCATAACAGCAGGTACCGTCAAACTCGTAAAGGCCCTGCTCATCCTTGCAGAAGTGCGCGGGGACCCAGTCCAAAATCACCGGAATGTTGTTTTCGTGAAGGTGGTTTACAAACCACATGAAATCCTCCGGCGTACCGAACCGGGAGGTAGGCGCAAAGTATCCGGTGCACTGGTAACCCCAGGAATCATCCAGAGGATGCTCCGTCACCGGCAGCAGCTCCACGGCGGTGTAGCCCATTTTCTTCACATAAGCCGCCAGCTGCCGGGCCATATCCCGGTAATCCAGGAACTCGCCGTTTTCATGCTTCCGCCACGAGCCGAGATGGACCTCGTAAATATTCAGCGGCTGATGGTACACCGGCTGCTTATTGCGGCGGAAGTCCTCATCCGTCCAGGAAAAATGCTCAATGTCATAGAGCTTGCTGGCGGTGCCGGGGCGGGTCTCCGTATGGAACCCGTAGGGGTCCGCCTTGTAGTGAACTCTGCCATCCTCGCCGGTAATGGCATACTTATAGCTGGTATAGACGGGCAGGTCCGGAAGGAATCCCTGCCAGAATTCGCCCTTTTGGGTAAGTGGATCAACGGTCAGGTCCCAGCCGTTAAAATCTCCAACTACGGAAACAGCCTTTGCATGAGGCGCCCAAACGTTGAACCACCAGCCGTGGACGTCTCCCTCTGTGGCAGGGTGTGCGCCGAAGAGCCGCCAGCCGTCCGTCAAGCTGCCGCTGTGGTACAGTTGAGTCTGATCTGCCATGGGTCTCCCCTTTCTGCTGCCATATTATTTTTTCTCATACTGAGGGTAGCATTTTAAAACGATTACGTCAAGGCAGCCGCAAGTCATTTTACAAATGTCATACTTTAATTTCATATTATACCGCCGGATAGCCGAAAGCGTCAAGGTAAGAGGGTGTCGAAAAGAAAAGACACTCTTTGTCCGATTTGTCTTACTTTTCCAGTTTTTGTTCCCGCTTCTTGTAGAATATGCCGGTGCACAAGGCGTTTAAGGTCTGTTAAGATGAGTACATTCCATCTGTCGGACCCACTGGCCTGACAGCAAAATTCAGGCCCCGCGGGCCGTAAACAAGGAGTTTTCATGATTTCCTTCCTGACTGACATCACGGTGGACGGCGTAGCCCTCTGGGTGGTACTGCTGATCTGCGTCGGCGTTTTCTTAGGCGCGTTTATGGACGCCATCGCCGGAGGCGGCGGGATCATCACCGCCCCTACCTATCTCATGGGCCTCTCAAACCTTCCCATTTATAACGCTTTGGGGACGAATAAACTCTCCTCCGGCATCGGCACGATTTTTTCCACAGCCCGGTTCATCCATCAGGGACTGGTGGACTGGAAGCTCTTTGCCCCGGCGGTAATCTTATCCCTGACCGGCTCCGTCTGCGGCACCTGGCTCCAGCACCACACCCCTGCGGTAGTGCTGAAATACCTGCTGCTGGTGGTGCTGCCGGTGGTGGCGTTCATCACCCTGCGGACCCGGAAGTGGCCGGATGAAACAGCGCCGCTGGACCCTTGGCTGCGGCGGCTCATCATCTGGGGCTCGGCCTTTGTCATCGGCGGATATGACGGGTATTACGGCCCCGGCACCGGCACCTTCATGATGATCGCGCTGGTGCGTTTCGCCAAGCTGGATACCCGCCACGCGGCCGGCGGCGTAAAGGTGGTCAATCTGGCCTCCAATCTGGGCAGCCTGTTCACCGCCCTGCGGGCCGGGTATGTGCTGGTGGGCGTTGGCCTGATCTCTTCCGTGGCATCCATTCTGGGACACTATATCGGTGCGGGTCTGGCTATCAAAAACGGCAGCAAGATCGTCCGGCCCACGGTGATCGCAGTCCTGCTCCTGTTGACCGTAAAGGTAGGCAGCGAGCTTTTATTCCCGGAATTCTGGAGTTGAGGTGCGTAATATGTGTGAGAAAAAGACCATCGGTATTTTAGGCGGCATGGGCCCTCTGGCCACCGCCGACCTGTTTCAGAAGATCACTCTGCTGACGGAGGCGGAAACGGACCGGGATCATATCCGGGTGTACATCGACAGCAATGCCAACATTCCCGACCGCACCGCCGCCATCCTCAGCAACGGCCCGGACCCGGTACCGGAAATGGCAAGCGCCCTCCGGAATCTGGAAGCCTGCGGTGCAGACTGTGTCATCATGCCCTGCAACACCGCCCATTATTTCCTGCCCCGGCTCCAGGCTATGACAGAGATCCCCTTCCTCAGCATCCTCACCGCCGCTGCGGAAGCCTGCAAAGCCCAGTTCCCCGGAATGACCGTGGGAATTCTGGCCACAAAGGGGACGCTTTCCACTCAACTGTATCAAAATGCCCTTGGGGAAGCCGGTGTGCCGTACCTGATCCCGGAGGCAGCAGAGCAGGACGCCCTCATGCGGGTCATCTATGACGGCGTCAAGGCCGGAAAAGGTCCGGACGCTTACCGGGCGGATCTTTTGACCGTGGTGGAGCATATGATGACCCGTGGGGCCGGTGTGTTCCTGCTGGGCTGCACGGAACTGCCCTTGGCTGCGGAGGCCGTGGGCCTGACGGTCCCCGTGGTGGATCCCACGGCGGAGCTTGCAAAAGCCGCCATCCGTTTCTGCGGCTTCCGTGTACGGGCAAAATAAGCAAAAAACGCCCATAGAATCTCTGTTTTGACGAATGACCCAGTGAAATAGATGGGATTTTGCACAAAATAAACAACTTTATTAGTGCGGACTTTACAAGTTCCCGGCATACCGCTATAATATCTCCAATCATATTTGCGTAAATTTCTGCGAATTTTACGCACAGCGTATTAAAAAGTGTGAAAGAGGGAGCGTATTCTATGGAAAAAAAGAAAAAACTGTCCCTGCCGGTACAGATCTTTATTGCTCTGGTACTGGGCATTGTTGTCGGTCTGGTGTTCTACTTCACCGGCGCAGCTGGCTTCACCACCAGCTACATCAAGCCCTTCGGTGATATCTTCGTCAACCTGCTGAAGTTCATCGTGGTGCCTGTGGTGCTGCTGTCTATGATCGACGGCATCATCTCCATGGGCGACATGAAAAAGGTAGGCGCTGTGGGCTGGAAGACCATTCTCTACTTCATGGTCACCACTGCCGTGGCCTGCGTCATCGGTCTGGTTCTGGCAACGGTGTTCAACAACGCGGGCCTGTTCCCCAACCTCAGCGAGGCTGCCCAGGCTGCCGAGTACGAGGCCAAGGAATACGCCGGCTTCATGGCGACTCTGGTTGCCATTTTCCCCACCAACATGTGGAAGGCGTTTACCGAAGCCAACATGCTTCAGGTCATCGTCATCGCCCTGCTGTTCGGCGGCTCCATTCTGGCTGCCGGTGAGAAGTCCAAGCTGGTCCGGGACATGGTGACCTCCGCTTATGCCGTGGTTGAGCGGCTGATGGAATTCATCATCTCCCTGAGTCCCATCGGTGTGTTTACCTACATGACCTGGGTGGTTGCCACCCAGGGCGCTGAGATCCTCGGCTCTCTGGCGCTGGTCATTCTGTGCGCCTACATCGGCTACATTCTCCACGCCGTGCTGGTCTATTCTGTTTCCGCCAAGGCGTTTGCCGGCATCAGCCCCGTCAAGTTCTTCAAGAACGCTTCCGCGGCTATGATCTTCGCCTTTACCTCCACCTCCTCCGCCGCGACCCTGCCGGTCTCCAAGGAGTGCGCCGATGCTCTGGGCGCTGAGGACGATATTTCCTCCTTCGTGCTGCCTCTGGGCGCCACCATCAACATGGACGGCACCGCCATCTACCAGGGCGTCTGCGCCATCTTCATCGCCCAGGTGTTCGGCATCGACCTTTCGATCGGCCAGCAGCTGACCATCGTGATGACCGCCGTGCTCGCCTCCATCGGCACCGCCGGCGTGCCCGGGTCCGGCATGATCATGCTGGCCATGGTGCTGCAGTCGGTGGGCCTGCCTGTAGAGGGCGTGGCTCTCGTAGCCGGCGTCGACCGCATCCTGGACATGATGCGCACCACGGTGAACGTCACCGGCGATGCCGCCGTGGCTACCTGCGTCGATGCCATGCAAAAGCGCGCCGCAGCTCGCCACGCCCGCAAGGCCGAGAAACTGGCGAAAGCGGCGTAGAACTTTCGTGCCGGGCTGGTATAGGTCGCCTCATTCAAACGTCCCATAAGCTGCCGAAAAATCGCGCAGGTTAAGGCTTCGCAACCGTTGCCGGGCGCTCTCCTTGCAC
>ERZ773114.3359-NODE-3359-length-13236-cov-26.963205_pt1 | contig 13236 bp, 10 predicted proteins | sample MGYA00580564_ERZ773114 | MGnify/ENA primary metagenome ERZ773114 (study PRJEB29015, sample SAMEA2737836) | human gut metagenome | biome: human gut; feature: human-associated habitat; material: faeces | place: China | collected 2012 ...
CGGGCACATAGCCGTCATCCGGTATCCGCACGGATTTCAGGCGCAGAGGCGCGGTGCGCGCGAGCAGCTGCCGCGCGACCTCCGGGCACGCGAGGGACAGCCCCCGCTCCACCCGGTCACACAGCAGCACCTCCCAGCGCGGAAAATCCCGGCAGGTGCGGCACAGGCTCTGCGCGCCGAGCGTGCGCTGCAGCTCGCACAGACCGTCCGCACACAGAAACGGGCAGCGCCCGTCCGTCTGCGCAAAGTAGGTGTCGCCGTCCGCGTCCACACGCATCACGCGCCGGAGCTTTTGCGCCAGCGGATGCCGCAGGCGCAGATAGGCATCCTGCGCATCGGGGTCAACAACGATCTCCCACGCGGCGCAGCACGTCTGCGGACACGCACCGGCGATGCACCGGAACGCATCATAGTCGTCGGGTCTGGTCTGGTACATGGCGGCCTCCTCACGTTGATCGATTTATTGTAACACATTCCGCCACGCAGGGAAAGGGACGCTTTGCCGCCGGTGCGCAAAAAAACACTTTGCCGCCGGTGCGCAAAAAAACAGACGGACACTGGAGTGTCCGTCTGTTTTTCATGTTTTGGCAGCTTACTGCTTGACCATGTCAAGCAGGTTGATGATGCCGCGCGGGCAGATATCGGCGCAGTGGCCGCAGCCGACGCACTTGTCATAGTCGATCTTGGACACGAAGTTTTCGATCTTGATGGCGTCCGCCGGGCACTCACGCTGGCACTTCATGCAGCCGATGCAGCCGACGTCGCAGATCTTGCGCGTGACGGCGCCCTTGTCCTGATTGCGGCAGGCAACGAGCACGGCCTGCTTGTACGGCACGCGCTCGATGATCTTCTTCGGGCAGGCATCGGCGCAGGCCATGCAGCCGACGCACTTGTCGCGGTCGACCTTGGCGACGCCGTTGACGATGTGCATCGCGCCGAACTTACAGGCTCTGGCGCAGTTGCCGAGGCCGATGCAGGCGAAGCGGCACTCCTTGTTGCTCTTGCCGCCGAACAGCATGGCGGCCTGGCAATCCTGCGGGCCGGAGTAGTTGAAGCGCTTGACGGCGACGCCCTCCGCACCGGAGCACGGCACGAACGCGACCATCTTCTCCTCCGCACCGGCGGAGACACCCATGATCTCGGCGATCTGATCGGCAGCGGCCTGACCGCCGGCCACGCAGCAGTTGACCGGAGCCTTGCCGGCCGCGACCGCAGCGGCATAGCCGTCACAGCCGGGGTAGCCGCAGCCGCCGCAGTTGGCGCCGGCGAGACACGCACGGACGGCTTCCTGCTTGGGATCGACCTCCACATAGAAGATCTTCGCGGCGAAGGCCAGCAGCGCGCCGAAGATGGCGCCCATGGCGCCGAGGACAGCAATGCCCTCGAGAATCAATTTAAAATCCATATTCATGCCCTCCTTAGCCGATCTTCATGCCGGAGAAGCCCATGAACGCAAGGGCAAGCAGGCCGGCAGAGACGAGGCAGATCGGGAAGCCCTCGAAGCACTCCGGATAGTCGGCAAACTCGAGCTTCTCACGCACGCTTGCAAACAGGCAGATGGCGAGCATGAAGCCGAGACCGCCGAACACACCGTAGACCACGCTCTGCACAAAACCGAAGGTGTACTGCGTGTTGAGCAGCACGACGCCCAGCACGGCGCAGTTGGTGGTGATCAGGGGCAGGTAGATGCCGAGCGCGGAGTACAGCGACGGGATGGACTTTTTAAGGAACATCTCGATGAACTGCACGAGCGCGGCGATGACGAGGATGTAAGCGATCGTCTGCAGGAACTGGAGACCGAGCTGCACGAGCAGCAGGTTGACCAGCCAGCAGATGGCGGACGCGAGACCCATGACGAACGTAACGGCCAGACCCATGCCGGCAGCGGTGTCGATCTTGCTCGAGCAGCCGAGGAACGGGCAGCAGCCGAGGAACTGCGAGAAAATGAAGTTATTCGTCAGGACGGCGCTGAGGATGATGGCAAAAATACCGGTCGATGAACTCATGTTATGCCGCCTCCTTTTCCTGCGCAGCGAGCGCTTTTTCCTTGGCTTCCTTCTTCTCGGCGGACTTGCGCAGCGCATACTGCATGAGCGCGATCAGGCAGCCGAGCGTAATGAAGCCGCCGATCGGGAGCGTGAGCACGAGCGCGCCGTACTCAGCCGGGAAGATCTGAATGCCGTTGCCGGTGCCGATGACACCGTCGATGGTGTTGAAGATGCCGGTGCCGAACGAGCCCTTGCCGAGCAGCTCACGGATAACGCACATGGCGATGAGCACGAGCGTGTAGCCGAGACCCTGGAAGATGCCATCGAAGAACGACGGGCCGACGGGGTTTTTCTGGCAGAACGCTTCGGCGCGGCCGATGATGATGCAGTTGACGACGATCAGCGGGATGAACACGCCCAGAGACGCGCTCAGCGCGGGAACGTAAGCCTGCAGCACCAGGTCGACGATCGTGACGAAGCTCGCAATGACCAGCACGAAGATGGCCAGACGGATGTCATTCGGGATGACCTTACGGATGAGAGAAATGACCACATTGCAGCACGTCAGGATGACGAGCACGGACAGGCCCATGCCGATGCCGTTGAAGAGGCTGGTCGTGATGGCCATGGTCGCGCACATGCCGATGAGCTGCACGAGAACCGGGTTGTTGGTAATGAGGCCTTCCTTGAACTGTTGTTTGATATTCATGCTTCAGCCCTCCTTAACCCAGCGACTTGGCCGCGTTGATGACGACCTGCACTTCGTTGACGACGGCGCGGGACGTGATCGTCGCGCCGGAGATGGCTGCGACCGTGCCCTTGTCCTTCGTCAGCGCAAGGCCGTCGCCCTGGCCGACGAGATTGTCGCGCCAGGCACCGTCGGTGGTGTCGGCCGCCTTGGCGCCGAGGCCGGAGGTCTCGGAATGCTTGGTGATGTACACACCGGTGCAGTTATAGTCGCTGTCGAGACCGACGACCATGGTGATCATGCCCTGTGCGCCGGAGAACGTGGTCTCGGCGACGTAGCCGGTCTGCTCGCCGCCGGTGGTGGCGACGCTGAGCTTGGTGATGGTGCCGTCGTTCTCGAAATCGGCCTGCTGTGCGTAGTCGTCAGCCTGGAGAACGTTGGCGTATGCGTTTTTGGTCGTCTCGGCTGCGCGCATGGCGATGGTGTCCTTCGTCACCTCATAGATGAGGCCGAGGGCGAGCGCCATGATCGCGGACACGGCAAAGAGCACGAGCGCGAGCTTGATGATCTGGCCGCCGCCGGATTTCTTTTCAGTCTTTTCAGCCATTTGCAGCAGCCTCCTTTGCTTCTTTCTTCGCAGCCTTTGCAGCGGCCTTCTTGGCCTTGACGTCCTCGCGGCTGACGCCGAACTGACGGCGCTGGGTGTGCTTGTCGAACATCCACGCGCAGCAGTTCATGATGAGGATGGCAAAGGAAACGCCCTCCGGGAAGCCGCCGAACACGCGGATGAGCACGGTCAGCGCGCCGCAGCCGATGCCGTAGATGATGCGGCCGGGAGCGGTGACGGGGCTGGTGCTGTAGTCGGTCGCCATGAAGAACGCGCCGAGCAGCAGGCCGCCGGTCAGGAGGTTGTCGAGCATCCACTCGACGTGGGTGTAGCCGCCGCCGTTTTTGCTGCCGAAGATGAGCGTCAGCAGGGCGACGGAGCCGATGAACGACACGGGGATGTGCCAGGTGATGACCTTGCGCGCCAGCAGATACACGCCGCCGATGAGCAGCGCGAGCGCGCTCACCTCACCGAGGCAGCCGGGCATCGTGCCGAGGAACATGGACTTCAGCGTGAAATACTGCGGCAGCGCCTCGCCGGCCTTCATATAGCTCAGCGGGGTAGCCATGGTCTCGGCGTCCACAACGCCGGCCAGACTGCCGGGCACGACCCACGTGGTCATGAACAGCGCGTAGGACGCGAGCAGGAACGCACGGCCGGCAAGTGCCGGGTTGAGGAAGTTCTTGCCGATGCCGCCGTAGAGCTGCTTGACGACCACGATGGCGAAAAACGCGCCGATGATCGGCAGCCACCACTTGCAGTTGGCGGGCAGGGTGAACGCGAGCAGGATGCCGGTGACCACGGCGGACAGATCGCCGATGGTGTCGGGCTTTTTCAGGAGCTTGCGGTAAGCCCACTCAAAAAACACGCACGACACGACCGACACGGCCAGCGGGATGAGCGCCTGCGCGCCGAACTGCCACACGCCGACGCACAGAGCCGGGAGCAGGGCGATGATCACATCGAGCATGATCTCGCGCGTGCCGCGCTTGGCGCGAACCTGAGGCTGATAGGCAGCGTCAAAGGTAAATTCTTTCGGTGTCATTTCGTTTCAGCCTCCTTTGCAGCGGCTTCCGCGCGGGCCTTTTCTTCCGCCGCGCGGGCGGCGAAGAGGAGCTTTGCGGTCTTGAAGGTGTGGGTCAGGGGCAGACGGCCCGGGCAGTTGTACGAGCAGCTGCCGCACTCGAAGCAGTCGAGGATATGGTACTTCTGCATGTTCTCGAAGTCACGGTTCTGGAAGTACTTGTACATGTACAGCGGCTCGAGCTTCATCGGGCAGACCGTCAGGCACTTGCCGCAGTGGATGCACGTCGGGTTTTCGACCGAGCGGTCTTCCTTATCGGTGAAGAACAGGATGCCCGCGGTGCCCTTGATGTTGGGCGCCTCGAGATTCGTGGCGATCAGACCCATCATGGGGCCGCCGAGCACGATCTTCTTCGGCTCGACGACAAAGCCGCCGCACTGCTCGACGATGTAGCTGAACGGGGTGCCGAAGCGGCACTGCAGGTTATAGGACTTATCGCCCATGGCGCTGCCGGCGACGGTGAGGACACGCTCGATGCTCGGCATGCCTTCGTAGCAGGCGCGGTAGATGGCGTAAGCCGTCTGGGTGCTGATGACGTTGCAGCCGACGCCGGACGGCAGACCGCCGGGCTTGACCTCACGGTTCGTGATGGCCTTGATCTGCATCTTCTCGGCGCCCTGCGGGTACTTGACGTTCTCCGGCACGATCTCCACGCCGTACTGCGCGGGGTTCTTGGACAGGAGCAGGTCGATGGCGTCCTGCTTGTTCTTCTCGATGCCGTAGTAAGCCTTATCGAGACCGGACGCGATGCGCGCCAGCTCGATGCCCTTGAGCAGTTCCTCAGGGTGGTTCTTCATGGTCAGGTGGTCGCCGTTGAGGTACGGCTCGCACTCTGCACCGTTGATGATGAGCGTGTCGACCTTGCCGAGACCGCCGCGGATCTTAAACGCGGTCGGGAACATGGCGCCGCCGTGGCCGACGATACCGGCCTCGCGGATGCGCTCGAGAATGGCCTCAGGATCCTTCATCTGCTCGGGCGTCAGCGGCGCGAGATCCGTGCAGGGGGTGTCCTGGAAGTCGTTTTCGATCACGATCGCGGGGACCATGTCGCCCAGCGGATGGGGTCTCGGCTCGATGGCAATCACCTTGCCGGAGACAGTCGCATGGATGGGGGCGGAGACGGGTGCGGGATTGTCAGCGATCTTCTGACCCATCTTCACATAGTCGCCCACTTCGACCAGCGGCTTGCAGGGTGCGCCGATATGCTGCATCACCGGGAGCACGACCTGCGGCGGAGGAGCAATGACGGTCACCGGAACGTCCGGCGCCTTCATGTAGTTGGGATGAACTCCGCCATGAAACTTAAAGGGCATTTGCATCACCTCTCTATTTTTTGACCCACATATCTTAGCACACCACCCCATTTTCGTCCACCAAAAACGGTGGAAAAACATCAAATTGTACTAATTTAAATATTAACGAACCTGAAAAAATGCTGACAAGACCGATCTTTGCGGAAAATTTGCAGCATTTTGTGCATTTTGGCCCTTTTTTCCCGTTTCATCCGGAAAACAGGCATGCGCAGACGCGAAAAAAATCCGCGCGCAGGGGCTTAACAAGCGCGCAAAAATCCTGTAAAATAGATCACAACTGTTCTGCCGGCGCGCCGCCGGCGGGAAAAGGAGGCCACGTTATGCTGACACCCTGGGCAGACACGCTCGACCGCGCGCAGCCGCTGCCGGAGTATCCCCGGCCGCAGATGGTGCGCGACAGCTACCTGAATCTCAACGGCCCGTGGAGCTATGCGATCACGACGAGCGCGCAAAAGCCCGCGCAGGCCGACGGCACGATCCTCGTGCCCTTCTCGCCCGAGAGCGAGCTGTCCGGCGTGGGACACATCCTGCAGCCGGAGGAATACCTGTGGTACATCCGCACGGTCACGCTGCCGGACGGGTTCAACATCGGGCGCGTGCTGCTGCACTTCGGCGCGGTCGATCAGACCGCGACCGTGTGGTGCAACGGTGTAGAGCTGGCCACGCACACGGGCGGCTACCTGCCGTTCACGGTGGACATCACCGAGGTGCTGGCCAAGGAAAACACGATCCTCGTGTGCGTGCGCGATGCGACCAACAAGTCCCAGCTCCCGCGCGGCAAGCAGACGCTGCACCCGCACGGCATCTGGTACACGCCGCAGAGCGGCATCTGGCAGACGGTCTGGCTCGAGAGCGTGCCGCAGAATTACATCCGCTCCCTGCGCGTGACGCCGCTGTTCGACGCGCATCAGGTGGAGATCACCGTCGAGGGCGAGGGGCAGTGCACGATCGACCTCGAGGGCCGCCGCTACACGTTCCCGGCGGGCGTTCCGGCGCACGTGCCGGTGCGCGCCTTCCGTCCCTGGTCGCCGGAGCAGCCGACGCTCTACCCCTTCAGCGTGACGCTCGGCAGCGACACGGTCTACAGCTACTTTGCCATGCGCAAATGCAGCGTCGAGACGGACAAGGACGGCGTGCGCCGCCTGTTTCTCAACGGCAAGCCGTATTTTCACAACGGCCTGCTCGATCAGGGCTACTGGCCGGACGGGCTCTACACCGCGCCGAGCGACGACGCGCTCGTCTACGACATCCAGCTGGCCAAGGACATGGGCTTCAACATGCTGCGCAAGCACATCAAGGTCGAGTGCGACCGCTGGTATTACCACTGCGACCGGCTGGGCATGCTCGTCTGGCAGGATATGCCCTGCGGCGGCAGACACTACGACCCGCTCATCGTCTCGACCCCGCTCGTGACGGGCTGGCACCTCGACGACAGCTGGTATCCCCTCTTCGGCCGCACGAACGTGACGGCGCGCAAGGCGTTTTTGAACGAGCTGCGCGACATGGTCACCACGCTCTACAACCACCCGTGCATCGCCATGTGGGTGCCGTTCAACGAGGGCTGGGGCCAGTTTGACAGCCAGACGGCCGTGCAGGTCATCCAGTCCGTGGACAAGACCCGCACGATCGACCCGGCCAGCGGCTGGCACGATCAGGGCTTCGGCGATGTGCGCAGCCTGCACGTGTACTTCCAGAAGTACAAATTCCAGCCCGACAAGCTCGGCCGCGCCACGCTGCTGTCGGAGTTCGGCGGCTATGTCCACCGCGTCGAGGGGCACGCCATGGGCGGCAGGAGCGTCGGCTACAAGACGTGCGACGCGCCGCTCTCGCTCGAGTATGCGCTCCAGGCGCTCTATGACGAGCAGATCCGCCCCGCCATCGCGCAGGGTCTCAGCGCCGCGGTGTACACGCAGCTGAGCGACGTGGAGCACGAGGTCAACGGCCTCGTGACCTATGACCGCAGCGTCGTCAAGCTCCCGGTGCAGACGCTGCGCAAGATCTTCTACATCGAAAACGAATAAACAAAACCGCCCGCTGCGATCGCAGCGGGCGGTTGATTTTTGCGTTTCGGGCTCGGCTCAGTATGCCACGCCCCAGTAGATCATGCACTTGGCGGGCTTGCCGCACACGGGGCAGACATCGTCGATGTGCTCCTGCTCGAACGGGATGCAGCGGCTGGACATACCGGCCTTTTCCTTCATCTCGAGCTCGCAGGCGAGGTCGCCGCACCACATGGTCTTGATGAAGCCGCCGTTTTTCTCCTGCAGCTCCTTGGCCTCCGCGAGCGAGTGCGCGGCGTAGGTGTGCTCGTCAAGGTTGCGCTTGGCCTTGTCGAACAGGCCCTGCTGCACATCCTCGAGCAGCGCGGGGATGCGCGCCTCGAGCTCATCGAGCGCGACGGTGATCTTCTCGCCGTTGTCGCGGCGGACGGCGACGCAGTGACCGGCCTCGATGTCCTTCGGGCCGATCTCGACGCGCAGCGGCACGCCCTTCATCTCCCAGTTGGCGAACTTCCAGCCGGGGCTGTTGTCGCTGAAGTCGCCCTGCGCGCGCAGGCCGGCGGCCTTCAGGCGCGCGACGAGCTCCTCGGCCTTCTCGGTCACGCCGGGCTTGTGCGCCGCGATGGGCAGCACGATGACCTGGATCGGCGCGATGTGCGGCGGCAGCACGAGACCGCTGTTGTCACCGTGGGTCATGATCAGGCCGCCGATGACGCGCGTGGACATACCCCACGAGGTCTGGTGCGGATAGGCCTGCTGGTTGTTCTTGTCGGTATAGGTGATGTCGAACGCGCGGGCAAAGCCGTCGCCGAAGTAGTGGCTCGTGCCGGACTGCAGCGCCTTGCGATCGTGCATCATGCACTCGATGGTGTAGGTGTTCACCGCACCGGCGAACTTCTCCTTATCGGTCTTGTTGCCGCGGATAACGGGCATGGCCAGCTCCTGCTCGCAGGTGTCGGCATAGATCTCGAGCATCTGCAGCGTCTCCTTGCGCGCCTCTTCCTCAGAGGTGTGCAGGGTGTGCCCCTCCTGCCAGAGGAACTCGCGGCCGCGCAGGAACGGGCGCGTGGTCTTTTCCCAGCGCATGACGCTGCACCACTGGTTATACAGGCACGGCAGGTCGCGCCAGCTGTGCACGATATGGCTCCAGTGCTGGCAGAAGAGCGTCTCGGACGTCGGGCGCACGCACAGGCGCTCCGGCAGCTCCTCGCTGCCGCCCATGGTGACCCACGCGCACTCGGGCGCGAAGCCCTCGACGTGGTCCTTCTCCTTCTGCAGCAGGCTCTCGGGGATCAGCATCGGCATGGACACGTTCTGGTGACCGGTCGCCTTGAACTTGCCGTCGAGCACCTTCTGGATATTCTCCCAGATGGCGTAGCCGTAGGGGCGCAGAACGAACAGGCCCTTGACATCGGAATAATCCACAAGCTCCGCCTTGGTGCACACGTCGGTGAACCACTGGGCGAAATCCACTTCCATATCGGTGATCTGCTCGACCTTTTTTTCTTTGGCCATAAGCGCAACTCTCCTCTGTATGCCGCGCGAAGCACCCGCGCAGCCGTAATTTATAATGTATTGGGCAACTTTTATATTTTATGCAATCGCCCGCCGTTTGTCAAGCGCGCACGGCGATCAAAGCAGCTGCTCGGCGACAAAAATGCCGATGAGCACGGCGATCACGCCGTAGAGCGCGACACCGGCGGCAGAGTGCCGCTCCGGTCGGCGGTCGAACAGCTGTCTCACGCACAGCAGTGCAAGCAGCCCCGCACCGACCCAGTACGCCGGGTGGACGGCGATGGCCATGACCGCCGCCTCGACGATCATGAGCGCGAACACCGCGATCTGCCATGTGCGGATGCGCCGCGCGCGGCTGTTGCAGTAGATCTCGCGCCAGGCGTCGGAAAGCTCGCGGCGCTGGCGGCGGAAAAACGATTCGCGCGGCTTTTTCGGCGCGGCGTCATCCGCACCGTCGTCCCCGCGGTAGAAGATCACATGCAGGCACAGCGTGATGCCGGCCACGACGATGAACACGTCCGCCAGATTGAACACGGCGAAGCGCACGAAGAGGAAATTGAACATGTCCACGACGTAGCCGCTGAGGATGCGGTCGATGCAGTTGCCGACCGCACCGGCGAGCACCAGCACGACCGACCAGCGGCCGACCTTGCCGTGCACGACGTTGCGCCGCAGGCAGAACACCGCGATGGCGGCGAACACGAGCGTGAAGATGATGAAGATCCAGTGCGGCGCGTGCTCGAGCATGCTGAACGCAGCGCCGTTGTTGTGGATGTTCGTCAGCTCCAGCACGCCCGGAATGAGTGTGACGTGCCCGGTGTCGAGCGCGATGTTGACGGTGACCCAGTATTTGAGCCCTTGGTCAGCGATGAGGATCAGGATGGCTACGATGGCATACCACATAGCGGTTCCTCGCTTTCGGATCAGGATTTTGGGATCGGGTGATTACTCCGCCTGCTGCGCGGCCACGACCGCAGCGCAGCGCGGGCACAGACCGGTCTCGGGGTCGGCCTGCTCGGAGTGCATCCAGCAGCGCGGGCACTTGGTGCCGGGCGCGTTGCGCACGGAGATGTGCAGACCGGGGAAGTTCGTGCCGGTGCCGGTGACGGCGTCGGCCGGCACATCATCGCCGATGAGCGCCTGCGATACGATCAGCAGCTCCGGCAGGTTCATGCTCTGCACGTCGTCGAGCGCGGCCTTGGCGGCGTCATCGTCGGCGCGCAGCGTCACGGCTGCCTCGAGCGGCTTGCCGATGCGCTTTTCGGCGCGGGCGGCCTCAAGCACACCGTTGACGTCCGTGCGCACGCGGATGAGCTGATCCCACCGGGCGAGCTCGCTCTCGCTGAGCGCGTAGGCGTCGAACGGCTGGTTCATGACGTTGAGCAGCACGTTGCGCGCGTCGTCCTCGGCGCGGTGCGGCATGGCCTGCCAGATCTCGTCGCAGGTGAAGGCGAGGATCGGCGCGAACATCTTCGTCATGCTGTCGAGGATGAGGAACAGCGCCGTCTGCGCGCTGCGGCGCTCGAGTCCGTTGCGCTCGTCGCAGTAGAGGCGGTCCTTGATGATGTCGAGGTAGAAGCTCGAGAGCTCCACGACGCAGAAGTCGTTGATCGCGTGCGAGACCACGTGGAACTCGTAGTTGTTGTACGCCTTGGCCACGCGGCGGATGAGGTCGTTGAGCTTCGTGATCGCCCAGCGGTCGAGCGGGAGCATATCCTCCGGCGCGACGAGGTGCGCGGCGTCGAAGCCGTCGAGGTTGCCGAGGCAGTAGCGCGCAGTGTTGCGGAACTTGAGGTAGTTTTGCGTCAGCTGCTTGAAGATCTCCTTGGAGCAGCGCATGTCGGCGTGGTAGTCGGCGCTGCCCGCCCAGAGGCGCAGCATATCGGCGCCGAACTCGTTGATGATCTCGGCCGGGTCCATGCCGTTGCCGAGGGATTTGTGCATGGCGCGGCCTTCGCCGTCGACCGTCCAGCCGTGGGTCAGGCACTCGCGGTACGGAGCGCCCTTGCCGAGCGCGCCGACGGCCACGAGCAGGGACGACTGGAACCAGCCGCGGTACTGGTCGCCGCCCTCGATATACATATCCGCCGGCCAGAAGCCCTGGTCGCGCTGCATGGCGGCGACGTGGGTGGAGCCGGAGTCGAACCAGCCGTCGAGGGTGTCGGTCTCCTGCGTGAAGTGCTTGCCGCCGCAGTGCGGGCAGGTGAAGCCTTCGGGCAGGATGTCGGCCGTCGGGCGGTCGAACCAGGCGTTGCTGCCTTCCTTTTCAAAGAGCTTGGCCACTGCCTCGATGCTCTCCTCGGTGCAGACGGGCTTGTGGCAGTCGTCGCAGTAGAACACCGGGATCGGCAGACCCCAGCGGCGCTGACGGGAGATGCACCAGTCGGCGCGCTCGCGGATCATGGCGGCCATGCGCTCTTTGCCCCACACGGGCAGCCAGCGCACGTTCTCGCACGCGGCGACCGCGTCCTCCTTAAAGGAGTCCACGGAGCAGAACCACTGCGGCGTGGCGCGGAAGATGATCGGGCTCTTGCAGCGCCAGCAGTGCGGATAGCTGTGCACGATGTCCTCAGACGCGAAGAGCAAGCCAGCCTCCTTCATGTCTGCGAGGATGATGGGGTTGGATTCCTCCGTGGTCAGACCCGCATACTTGCCGGCGTAGTCGGTGTGGCGGCCCTGATCGTCCACAGGCACGACCATATCCATGCCGTAGCGCTTGCAGGTCTGATAGTCGTCCGCGCCGAAGCCGGGCGCGGTGTGCACGCAGCCGGTGCCGGAATCCATGGTGACGTAGTCTGCCAGTACCAGACGCGAGGTCTTGGGCAGGAAGGGATGGTCGGCGAGCATGTTCTCAAAGAATGCGCCCGGGTGCTGCTCGAGCACCTCGTAGCTGTCAAAGCCGCCGATGTGCATGACCTTCTCGGTCAGCGCGTCGGCCATGACGTACACCTCACCGTTGGGCGCCTGGACGAGGTTGTACAGCTCGCGCGGGTTGAGCGCGATGGCGAGGTTGCCGGGCAGGGTCCAGATCGTGGTCGTCCAGATGACGAAAAAGAGCTTGCTGTGGTCGACGTTCGGCAGCTTGCCGAGGTCGTCGTGCATCGGGAACTTCACGTACACGGTCGTGCACGGATCGTCCTGATACTCGATCTCCGCCTCGGCGAGGGCGGTCTCGTCGTGGGCACACCAGTACACCGGCTTGAGCCCCTTGTAGATGTGGCCGTTGCGGTACATCTTGCCGAACACGCGCACCTCTTCGGCCTCAAAGCCCTTGTTCATGGTCTTGTAGGGGTGCTCCCAGTCGGCGACGACACCCATGCGCTTGAAGCCGTCCATCTGGCGGTCGATGTATTTCTGCGCATAATCATGGCAGGCGCTGCGGAAGTCGGCGATGCTCATGGCCTTGTGGTTGAGCTTCTGCTCCTTGATGATGGCGCTCTCGATGGGCATGCCGTGGTTGTCCCAGCCGGGGATGTAGGGCGTGTAGTAGCCGCGCATGGCGTAGGAGCGGACGATGAAGTCCTTGAGCGCCTTGTTGAGCGCGTGGCCCATGTGGATGTTGCCGTTGGAGAACGGAGGGCCGTCGTGCAGGCTGAAGCGCGGCTTGCCGTCGTTCTTTTTGAGCATTTCGTTATACAGATCCATGTCGTTCCAGCGGCGGAGCATATCGGGCTCACGCTTGGCGAGGCCGGCGCGCATGGGGAAGTCTGTTTTCGGCAGGTTGATCGTGGCGTTGAAATCGTTCTTGGACATGGTAAAAATCGTTCTCCTCTCAGAGTAGTTTTCCGTTAAAATTGTGCAGGGCGGTACGGCACCGGCCGTCCCGCCCTGGTTGATTGCTGTTCACTCAGCTGTTGTGCAGAAAGTGATAGAGCTGCGTGGCGTCATCTGCTGCACTGTCGGCCGCGGCATCGTCAGCTTCCACGGGCTGCGCCTCCACGGGGGCGGCGGACACGGTTTCTGCTGCATACACGGGCTCTGCCTGCACAGGCTGCCCGGCGGCCGGAGCTTCCGGCTGCGCGGCAGGCACAGGCTCGGCCG
>ERZ773114.3364-NODE-3364-length-13227-cov-3.918312_pt1 | contig 13227 bp, 9 predicted proteins | sample MGYA00580564_ERZ773114 | MGnify/ENA primary metagenome ERZ773114 (study PRJEB29015, sample SAMEA2737836) | human gut metagenome | biome: human gut; feature: human-associated habitat; material: faeces | place: China | collected 2012 ...
CCATAGAGGCTTTTTATGTCAATCGGAAGACACTGATTCCAGACTACTGCTGTAAGGCCTGTCGCAGCGCAGCCTGCAAGAAACGCTACCTGGATTCACGCTCCGTGAATGACATACGCACGTATCCCTTGATAACCGATATCAAAGACCGCACGCTCCGCATGGAACTGATTCTTCATGCCCGCCAGGTGGTGAACGAAAGCGTGGCGAGGAAGCGCAGAAGGCTGTGGGAAACAGTCGGCGAGTAATCTTAATTGTGCAATAACCCATAATTTTACCGCGGATTGCACGGGTTCACACAGGCCTAATTTAGTAAGAGTCAAAATATAAAATCTTAATCTGTGCCAATCTGTGTAATCTGTGGTGAACCAAAAAACATTAATAACCAGACAACATGTCCAGAATAAAAAAACGGGGTCTCGATTATTTTCCCCTTGATATAGATTTCCTACAGAATCGCCTGGTTCGCCGCATAATGAAACGCGAAGGCGACGGCGCGCTTGCCACCTTGGTGAGCGCATTCTCCTGCATCTATGGTGGTGAAGGCTACTATGTTCTCACCGATGCGTTCTTTTACGAAGATATCTCCGCCAACCTCTATCACCAGACCGCGGAGGACGTAAAGCGTATTCTTACACTTGCCGCTGAATACGGCATTTTTGATGTCACGCTCTTCAGAGAGTGCGGTGTGCTGACCAGTGCCGGGATACAGAGGCAGTATCTCTTCAGTACCAAACGCCGCAAAAGTTCCGCGATAGACAATCGCTTCAATCTCATCACCGACGAACAGGAAGATGATGACGCCGGGAAACAGGAAGAGGCTGCCGGGCTATTTCCCGAAACTTCAGGGAGCGAAACGGAAGTTTCCGCTGCACTTCCCGAAGTCTCCACTACGCTTCCCGAAAGCGCAATGGGTACTTCCCAAAATGTAACATTAATCCCCGAAAATGTTGCATCCGGTACACATAGCATAGCACAGAATAGCATAGCACAGCAAAGCATAGCACAGCAAAGCATAGCACAGCGGAGCATAGAATTCCCCCTCGGGGAGAACTCAGGACGCGGACCGGGAGTCCGCGGAGGGGGACGGAGAGGAGGAGAATTTTCTTTCTTCACCTGCGACTCCCGCTTCACTTGCAGCCTTTGCTACTTTTGCAGCCCCTGCTGCTTTTGTGGTTCCTGTTTCACCTGCGGTTCCTGTGTCATCGGTAGTTCACGCCTCCTCGGCAGTTCCGCCATCAGTGCCTCCTGCTTCCTCGGTAGCCCCTTTGCGCCATCCCCGCAAGGAGTGGACAGATGAGGATATTTGCCGGATGCAACCGCCCCCGGATGGGGTGAACCGCAATCTTGACGGGTTGCTCTTCAATCTCCGCCAGTTACGGATCTCCCCTCCGGAACAACGCGCCATCATCCTCAAAAGCAACTTCGGCGCCATCGGCCATCCCATGTGGAAAGGTTTCTCGACGATACGCGAAAGCTGCGGGAAGATACGTCAGCCGGGAAGGTTTTTGCTGAGCTTATGCAATAAAACAGGTGTTCACGAGGAGTAAATGATACACTTGCATTTTATGATAAAAACGAAGATTTTTATTTCTCCGGTTATGATATAAGGTTTATATTTGCAGTGTGATTAAGCTTAAGACACGAAACTAAATTATTCTATTAATGAAAATAAAACTATTCTCTGATTATGGCAGTATTGTATAAAACAGTCCAATCTATATTGGCAAACAAGGCAGGAGTTAAAGTATTTTATCCTCGCGTGGTCCTGAAAGGACACGTCTCCACCGACCAGATCGCCCGTGAAATATCGGAATACTCTTCTCTGAGCAAGGGCGACACGAAAAACGTTATCGACAACCTGGTGCGTGTATTGACCACCCACCTTCAATCTTCCGAGAGTGTGACTCTGGATGGCTTCGGCACGTTCCGCATGGCTATGAAGACCAACGGCAAAGGTGTGGAAAGCGCCGACAAGGTATCGGCTGCACAAGCCATAATGACCGTGCGTTTTCTGCCCTGCTACACGAAGAATCTTGACCGTACGACGGCGACCCGCTCCATGGTGACCGGCGTGAAATGTATTCCTTACGAAACAAGTCAGGCAGGAGGCTCCGGCAGCGGTGATGGTTCCGGTAGCGGTTCCGGAGGCGGCGGTCTGGACGAGAATCCGTTAGGATAAGGACGTTGAACGCAGAGGTGCGGAGGCGCAGAGGGCTTCCCGGGTATCAGATTTAAACAGGCGCTGTGTGGCTCCGTACTGGAAACTGACTAAACTATTCATTTTTAACGACTAAACGACTTTATTACTCACAGGGCAGCTTATTGCCCGCCGGACTTATTATTCACTAAACTAATTTCATTCAACTTATGAGAAGTATCAACATGATTGTGGTGCATTGTAGCGCCACCCGGGCAGACTGTGCCCTTACCACAGAAGATTTGGAAACCATTCATCGCCGTCGCGGCTTCCGCGGTATCGGCTATCACTATTACATTCGCCGGGACGGAACAGTTGTCAACACCCGTGCTTTGGAACTCGTAGGTGCGCATGCCAAGGGACACAATGCTCACTCGATAGGTATCTGCTACGAAGGCGGACTGGATGTCCAAGGGTGTCCTGCCGATACCCGCACGCCTGAGCAGTGCTCGGCACTCCGGTTACTTGTGCATCAACTTCTGAAACGCTTTCGGAACAATGTCCGTATCTGCGGGCATCGTGATCTCAGCCCGGATCGGAACGGTGACGGGGTGGTGGAACCGGAGGAATGGGTGAAGGAGTGTCCGTGCTTCGAGGTAAGCAAGGCGCTGTGAGGTATTGAAACATGAAAATTAAAGGATGCCGAAAGGAGGTGTTGAATTATGGCAATTAAGAAATCCGTTTGGGATATGATCCTGAAGTTGGTTATCGCAGTGATTTCCGCGGCTGCGGGCGTGCTGGGGGCTAATGCGATGACGCTATAAGAGTGATTTCGCCTCACTTCCGCCATTCTGAGCATTATTCTCCCCTCTTTACTCTCCTGTTAACGGGGGAGAATAATGTCAGTATGGCGGAAGTCTCAATCTATAAACTAATTATAACTATCTATTTTAAAAGAAAAATAATCAATCAATGAAACAACTATTATTATCTCTTGTTTTTTGTGGACTGGCTCTAAGCACCCATGCCCAAAATAGCGGACAAGACTCTTATGTCAAATTCCAGGCTCCTACGGTAGCTTCGTTTATGAAGTACATAGATCATCCTGTGGGGCTTTTCCACGGTAATCCGGAAATCTCACATACACTTTATACGTTAAAGGACGGCGCAGTGGAACTTCCAATCACCTTGCAATACAACGCTTCGGGCATCAAAGTAACAGAAGAAGCGAGCCAAGTAGGTCTTGGTTGGAACTTGAGTGCCGGCGGCATGATTGTGCAAAATGCTGTGGGCAAATTGGATAAGGAAGAGGATTATAACATCACTTATATCAGCGATTATCCGCAAGGAAGCTTTCCTGCATATACAAATTCATTTAGTCGTCTGGGTGATATACGAAAGTATGAAACTTACTATAAAAAAGCAATAGAATCTCGTCTGCAACCCGATATATTTTACTTTTCTTTTCCCGGTGGAAGTGGCAAATTCTTTATTGACTACCGCGATGGTAGCGCACATCAGATAGACGCCAGTCGGCCGCTGAAGATAGAAAACATGGGCGGCTATGAGCAGTGGCAAATTACTACAGAAGATGGCACACAGCACCTTTTCAATGCTCTCCCTAACGACTGGCAAGAAGGAGATGGCGCAATGAACCTTGTAGCTCGTACTTTCCTTCTGGACAGTTCTGAATACCCTAACGGGCAAGTTGTTGGATATGAGTACGAAACAAGGGACAACATGACTTTCAGCAGGTCGGAGAATGGCGAACATATCGTTCAGAGGTGTGGAAGCTTGGTAGCTGATATGCAATGCGGCATTCCCCCTAAGGTGACTGTTTGGAAAACTCAATCGAAAGAAGTTCTACTGAAATCCATTACTACCGACAACTATATTACGGAGTTCAAGATGAGCGATCGAATCGATTTGTCAACCAGCCAGAAATTAGATACGATTGTGATAAAGGCCCGTTCTGCTTCTCAATGGGGCAGTCCCGAACGTAAGATATGCTTCGGTTACAGTTATTTTGAGTCTGCAGTGGGCGGTAACACCTGGCTTGCTCCCTATATGAATACGGGTGATTTCTTTAAACCGAACCACTTGAACAAGCGCCTGAAACTGGATACCGTGTATGAAGTAGACGCATCGGGTAAAAAGACAAATCAACTTTCGTTTGACTATAACAACCCTACCGGTCTTCCTCCCAAGACTTCTTTTGCGGTAGATTATTGGGGGTACTACAATGGGCAGACAAACAATAAGTATATGATACCGGACTTTACCAATTTGCATTGGGAGCGGAACACTTCCGCTGCACTGCATCAAGTCGGCTATGTAGGAAACCGTGCCTGCAATCCCGCATGCTTGTATAACGGTATGCTGAAGAGCGTACAGTATGCCACTGGTGGCATGACGACTTACAGTTATGAACCACATGAATATCAAAGCGATCGGTTTGTGCCTACTTGTGATGAGAGGCGACTGTTGAGTTTCAGTGATGCTCAGTCTATATTGAGCTTGCGCGACCGCAATGTACCGACAGACAAGACTAACGGTTATTTTAGAGTGAATATCGGCGATAAAGTAAGAGTCAGCTTACGTATATTCAATGGATTGAATACTTGGAGTGAAATGGCAGGAAGTAACTATGCGCTACTGTTTACTCCCGTCGGTGGTGCGATGAGAACCTTTCATGCGGAAACTTTTGATCTAAGCAATGTATCAGAACCCTATCTCAACAGGGCGTATGAATTTACTGCGCAAGAAGCGGGAAGTTTTCACTTCATAATTTCACTTCCCAATGCTTTGGGAGACCAAAGCGACATGCATTCAAAACATGCCGATTTTACAGGAGATGTGTATGTGGTAAACTCTTTAATAGAGACGCGCGGTTATAATCGCGGTGGTGGCGTACGTGTTACGTCAGTGAACCATTTTGAAACTTCCAGCATGTCCGTCCCTCCTGTATTGAGCTGCACTTATAAATATCCCACTACCGGAGGGGTATTGTTCACGCCGCTTGCCTTTCATCGTGAGTATAAAAATCTGAATTATTATCAAGCGACATACACGAATGGGCATGAGAATGGTAACTATGGATCCAACGGCATTGAATTGAGCCTGTCAAGCAACAATTTTCACTCGGCTCCTTATTCCACCGTAGGAGCAGCCGTCTGTTATCCCAGCGTAACGGTACGCAAAACACGTTTTGGCACTTCGCAGGGGTATACCATCCATACTTTTCGTATAGCCAATGAGATTTCCACAGAGTGTTCCTACCAATTGCCTGAAGTAGGCAGTGGTCAACCTCTCTCCACCGAATACTATAGCGAAAACGATACTTTGTTGAAATCGGAGAGTTACCATTATGGTGTAGTACAAAAGCACTTCTATTCGGGTGTTACTATTATGGATCAATTCAATCGAAGTCCCAAGTTTTATACAACGGGAGGTTATTATCTTGTACGAATGGTAGGAGGATTTGTATATGACGATTATTGGGGACGTTACATATCCTTGATTTACGGTATCAAGAGCCAAAGTCATTTACTCAAATCGAAAACTGTTTATCAAGATGGTGTAACCACTACCACCACCTATGAGTATGATGAGCATTGCCAGCTCAAAAAAGAGAGTGTGACGGGCAGTGATGGTAAAGTACTCAGCACATGCTACACCTATCCGTATGATTTCAACTTTGCCCCCTACACCACGATGGCTGCTAAGAACTTCTTGGCCTATCCGGTGGAGGTGAAACAACTGGTGAATGGCAAATTGGCAAATGGCAAGTTGACACAATATGGAATTTTCGGTAACAAATACCTGCCCAAATCGGTGACTCGCAGTAAAATAGCTGGTTTGGTGAATGATGTGGTTACCTTCTCCTCTTCAGGGGCATCAAGCGCATATTACCCGGTTGCGGATGTCACATTCCTGAAATATGACACTTACGGCAATCCGATACATATCAACGTAAAGCGTGAAGACATTATCTACATTTGGGGATATGCATACCAATATCCGATAGCGGAAATTCGCAAAAGTAGCTATAACGCTGTACAGTCGGCCTTGGGACGCACTCCTGAAAGTCTCTCCTCAATGGTGGTTCCATCCGCTTTGGTAACGGCATTGCGTACCAAGCTATTTGAAACACCAGTCACGACTTACACCTATACGCCGTTACTGGGCATGAAAACGATGACTACCCCAAATGGCGAAGTGACAAGCTTTGAATACGACAGTTTCGGTCGTCTGAATAAGATACTGGATAATGACATGAAAACAGTAGAAGAATATGATTATCACTATAAGAACTAAGACATTATGAAACGATTTATAGTATTATTAATTTCAATGATAGCCGCTTGCACCGTCAGTGCGCAAGTCAGCACACAGAATTATATCTGCAGCCGCAAGATGTTGAACAATACAGGTAGTTCTCACGTAGACGACATCAGCTACTTTGATGGCTTGGGACGACCATTTCAGTCGGTGAATAAGACTGTACAGAACAATGTAACGAAGCAACGCCTGGCAACGCTTCTGGAATATGATTATTACGGTCGCGAAACGAACATGTGGCTTCCGACATCCGTTATGGCTGACTATGTGGAGGTAAGCACTTTCAGGAATACAGCTGTAGGAAGCAGCGGTTACAATGATAGTTATCCTTACAGCCAATCCATTTACGAAGCTTCTCCGCTAAACCGTCCATTACAACAGTACGGGGCAGGCAAACTGTGGCACAGTAACAATCGCGCGGTAAGGACAGAGTATCTGGTCAATGCTTCCGATAGTGACCGAGCGTGCAAATTTTATACGGTGAACGGTACTTCTTTAAGTGGAGGCACCGAATTCTATGCCGCCAATCTACTGAATGTAATCAAGACTACGGATGAGGGCAACAACGTGAGTTACACCTTCACTGATAAGCTGGGGCGTATCGTATTGACCCGCCAGATGAATGGAACGGAGGCACATGACACCTACTACGTCTACAACGATAAAGGAAATCTCTGCTTCGTACTTCAACCGATGTATCAGACGACGGCTGACATCGAATTATATGCTTTCGAGTACAAATATGATGGTCACGGAAATTGCATCTGGAAGAAGCTGCCCGGAGCGGAATATATAGAATATGTGTACGATAATTATGACCGGATGACTTACTCGCAGGACGGGAATCAACGCAAAAACAATCGATGGATGTACTATCAGTACGATGCGATGGGGCGACCATCAGGTCAAGGAGAGTGTACGGAAAAGAATCGTGATTCCAATCCGGTGCAGCATATTAGAAGCTATTATGATGGCTATTATATACTAAGCCAAAGTGGTTTCAACAACCCCGATTTTCCCAAAGGAAATACTTCCTATATCAAAGGTCGCTTGGCAGGTAGCATCATAAGTGTGCCGGGTAGCGGCAGTAAGATTTATATTGCCTATTTCTACGATATCAAAGGGCGCGTAATGCAGGAGACACGTAGCAATTTGCTCGGAGGTCATGATGTGACAATTACCACTTATACATTTACCGATAAACCTGCCACAGTAACTCACATACATACGGCAAGCGGTAAGAACACATGGATAGAAGTATATACTTATTCCTACGACCATGCTGACAGAATCAGTAAGGTACAACACACGCTTGGTGGAACTACAATTACTTTGTATGATGCTACGTACGACGATCTTGGCCGTTTAAAGACCAAGTCCTTGCATGGCTCTACCACGAATAAGCTGACTTACACCTACAATCTGCGCGGTTGGTTGACAGGGATCACCGGTACCCGCCTCACTCAGAATCTGTACTACAATACAGGTGTCGGCACAGCGAAGTATAACGGCAGCATCAGCAGCATGACGTGGAAGGCGGGTAATGAAAGCACTGTGAGAGGTTACAAGTTCACTTACGACGGTCTGGATCGCCTGCTGAATGGTACTTATGGAGAGGGTGAGCAACTCAATAGCAATTCCGGCCGATATTCTGAAAATGTGACCGGCTATGACAAGAATGGCAACATCACCGGTCTGGAACGTTATGGTCGTAGCGGTTCTTCTTCTTACGGTATGTGCGATGCCTTAACCTACACGCTGAATGGCAACCAGATGATCCGTGTGGACGACCTGGTGTCCATCGGTGCAGGTAATGATGAAACGGACTTTAAGGATGCCGTGAAGCAGGCGAACGAGTATACTTACGATGCCAACGGTAATTTAACTAAAGATTTAAACAAGGGAATAACAGGAATTACGTATAATTGTTTAAATTTGCCCAATGCAGTAACATTCAGTGACGGCAGTACTATTACTTATATTTACAGTGCGGATGGTACAAAACTTCGTACGGTTCATAAGATAGGAAGTGTCACCACCACTACTGATTACTGTGATAACGTGATCTATGAAAACAATACTGCCAAACTGCTGTTGACAGGAGAAGGATATATCTCTTTGAGTGATAAGAAGTATCACTATTATTTGCAGGATCATCAGGGGAACAATCGGGTAGTTGTAGATAAAGATGGAAATGTGAAGGAAACAAACCATTACTATCCATTTGGTGGTGTGTTTGCAAGTACGGGTAGTGTACAGCCTTATAAGTATAACAGTAAGGAACTGGATACAAAGAAAGGTTTGAACTGGTATGATTATGGGGCGAGAATGTATGACCCGGCACTGGGGAGATGGCATGTGGTGGATCCGCTGGCGGAGAAGTATTGTGGAGTGAGTCCATATACGTATTGTAAAAATAATCCAATTCTCAGGATCGATATTGATGGGAAAGATGACTATGTAGTGAATAAGAATGGTTATGTGCTTTTTTGGAAAAATACAAAATATGAAGATAAGGGAGATCGAGTTTATTATTTTGATGGAGAACATAAACCGAAGCAGGTAAGCGGAAAACCGATAACTATAATGGATAATAAATTAATGCCTAGAATGGTTGAAAATCAAGGTAAAGAAGGACAAACTACGACTTACGGACAAACCAGCAACATTCATGATGCTGCTAATCTCTTTAAGTTTGCAGCGGATAATAGTGTTGTTGAATGGAAATTGGATGTATATGAGAATGAAAATGATGGGCCAACAGCTATTATTATTACAGATCATAAAGAAGGCTCTGTGGAAAGAGGAAATAATGCAAAAAAAGGACGGCTGTGAATGGTCACAAAAAAATAGATATTCATTCTCATCCTGGTGATGAAAGTCAGGGAGCTTCTGCTTCTGATATGAAATATATTAATAGCAGAAATAATGCAGTTTATTTAAAGAGGGACCGAACGTTACATGATTATAATTCAAAGAAAAGCAATATAACAACTATTCATATAAATACGATCGAAGATTTGCAGAAGTATATACAAGACAGACTAAAAAAATAGCTTGTATGAGAAATGTATTATTAATATTATTACTTATTTCTTTGCCGGGTTGTCAACCCGGCAAAGAATCTCCTGCTCGTTCTACTGCTTTACGGGAAGTTAAGCGGTTGATTGATCAAGATTCTTTTCCTGCGAAGTATATCATTATGTATGAGGAACCATCGAATGACATCGGTTCTATCTATATGATAACACCGGCTAACTCTCCATTGGTGGAAGGGAGTTTGGAAAGACCGGAAAAAGTGATAAAGTACAGGGATAGGTATATTTGCTTAATGAATCCTATGGAATCAATTGATATGCCCAAAGAAAAATTGATTGAGATAACGGATTATCCGAATGATACAACAACAGGTCCTGTATATGATGAAATATGGTATATAGGGGTGTCAAAAAATGGGAAGAAACATTCCTTAGTTTCTGCAACATATAAGTCTTACCTCACTTATCGTTATTATTCTTTTCCTCAACTCTTGGAATATACATTCGAAGATTATGATTCGACCCATTTACCACGCTTTATATTGTCTTCATATTCTTTAGTTGTGGATACTTCATATGTTCCCAAAGGAACATTTATTAATCATATCCAACGCATTGATGGAGAAATATATTATTCCGATGTTTTAGATGAGTATTTTAAAGAAAACAAAGATAGTATACATAAGGACTTTTTTGCAGTATTAAATGGAAAAGATACACTTAAACTAAATATTGTAGATACGATAACACAGCATCTTTTCTTTGAGAGTGCGAATAATGCTGCTTTCTTTAGATCGCTAACAAAAGAACCTTGGGATAAATTATACGATTTGTTTCGTGACTCGACTTTTTACTTTTGTAATGAAAAAGGAACATATACAAGGTGTTCCATTCCGTATAGTGACTTTTTTGGCCTTTTTAGTATAAGAGTTAGTATAAGAGATGGCTCTTATATTGTAGATTGGCTTTATAGAAGGGGGATAAAGCAGAGTCTGAAAGATTTAGACGGTAGCTATAATGAATGGGATGCAAATTGATTTCATTTATAGGATTCAATGATGGTTTTGTTGGTATGATATCCCCTGTCTCTTACTCCGAAATATGGGTAGAGGCAGGGAATATTTATTCTCCTCCCTGTCCTACAATACGGACGGCTTGAACGGCATGAGATGTTACAACGGCAATATCCTTGGACTGAAACGCTACGGACGGACGGGCGCTTCGACCTACGGCCCGATTGACAATCTGACACTGACGCTGAACGGTAATTGGTCGAAAGCAGTGAATGATGCAGTTACAACTGCGGCCTACAATAATAGTTTCGAATTCAAGGATGGTGCCAAGCTTGCTACAGAATATATGTATGATGCCAATGGCAGCTTAATAAAAGATTTGAATAAGGGAATCGAAATTCAATATAATTTATTAAATTTGCCAAGCCAGGTCAAGTTCTCGGATGGAAGTACCATCACTTATACTTATGGTGCGGATGGAGTAAAGCTTCGCACGGTGCATAAAATAGGAGGTGTTACTACCACTACCGATTACTGCGACAATGTGATCTATGAAAATGGTACGGCTAAACAATTGCTGACCGAAGAAGGATATGTCTCTCTGTCTGATAAGAAATATCACTATTATCTGAAAGATCATCAGGGAAATAATCGGGTGGTAACTGATCAGGCCGGTGGGATGGAGGAAGCCAACTACTATTATCCTTTCGGAGGTGTCTTCTTAAGTAACGGGAATGATGTTCAGGCTTATAAGTATAACGGGAAGGAACTGGATACAAAGAAGGGACTGAACTGGTATGATTATGGGGCGAGAGAGTATGATGCGGTGCTGGGAAGATTTACGACGATGGACCCTGCTTCAGAGAGTTATTATTCTACCAGCCCTTATGCGTATTGTGGCAATAATCCTGTTAATCGTATAGATCCGACCGGTGCAGACTGGTATGAGGATAAAGACGGTAACTTGTATTGGCAAGAAGGCCATGGAGAGTTAGAAGGTTATACTCGACTCGGTACAAGTGTTTCAATTCAATTAGGTAAGAATTCTTACTTAAATGCTTATCAGAATGCCGGGATAATAGCGAATCAGGCTGTGAGTGCCTTTGATTTAATTGCTATGAGCCCTAAGTTGCAGAATCAGTTTTTGGGTGACAATAGCCCGTTATCTGAAACTTCTAAATCTGAGCTGTTTAATGGACTTATTGGTCGGGAGATGGATGCTATCGCAAGGCCGATAGGAGAATTTTTAGTTTGGAACGGTGCAGGAGAGTTAGCAGGGCCTTTAATAGGTAAAACAGTAAGCTGGGCATGGGGACAGTTTGCAGGCTTATTTGCTGGTAAAGGCTATGAAAGCTTTAGTGCCTTCAAAAAGGCTTATGGGGCAGCTGGTCAGGGAATGGCTTGGCATCATATCGTAGAACAGAATGCGGACAATATCGCGAAATTCGGAGCGGAAAAGATTCACAATACGAAGAATCTGATAAAGTTGCCGCACGGAAAAGGGAGTATTCATGCAAATATTTCGGGATATTATTCATCAAAACAGAAATTTACTAATGGTTTAACTGTAAGGGAATGGCTTAAAATGCAAAGTTATGCTGAACAATATAAATTCGGAATAAGTAAACTAAAAGAATTTGGATGGAAACCATGAAAATAGAAAATGTAGATGAGGCTTTATGCTTATTTGAAGAGGCTGCCATAAAACAGGAAGAAGCAGTAAGATCTGGTAAAAGTAAAATTGCCAATCGTAATTACGATAAGATAAAGTCTATTGTGATTTTTCTTAAAAACAATAAGAGTTTGGGGAGATTGGCAGTTTATTATGTGCATCCTAATTTGTCGGTGCGTGCTTGGGCTGCTTCCTACTTACTACCTTTATATGAAAAGGAAAGCATAAGAGTTTTAAAAGAAATTGTGAACATGAAGACTTTTGGTTCTCTGGATGCTGAAATGACCATCAAAGAATGGAAAAATGGTAATTTGCGTAATTTCTATACATTATAGTTGTTTACCTGTTCAGCCGGATATTAATATCCGGCTGTTTCAAGTAATGACCTTAGGCCATACGATCAAAACTCACTCTTTAGAACTATAATAAGTTTGTCTGCAAAAGCAACCCTTGATTCTTTAAAAAAAGAGTAGGTAAGTTTTGTTGTAGTAGAGAGGATATATTAATTCATTTGAGTGGCATGAAAGCAATAACGGAAATGATAAATCAAATTTTAATGGAATGGGACCCTATTGGAGTGGGACCTGAATTAGCAATAGATGAATATCAAGGGTATATTCCAATAATTCTTCGATCTTGCTTTGATAAGAAAAAACTTCTAGATTGTTTGCAGAATATTGTAATACATGAAATGGGATTGGAATATGATTTAAATAATGAAAAACACAATAATGATATTCAATTAATTTGCGATAAAATAATTCAAGTGTACTCCGTTCAGTCGGATATACCATCCGTTTGATTCTGAACATAAGGATTTTTAATCCGTTATCTGATTTTCCCTGTCTCTGAAAGCGAAATGATTTTAGAGGCAGGGCTTATTTATTGTCCTTTGTTGGAAAATCTCAACTAAATAGTTTATTTGTCCTTACTCGTTTATATGTTTACATTTGTATTCGTTATCCAATAATTTACATAAAAAGATTCCAACAGAGTGCTATTCCCAAGAAAAATAGTATTTTT
>ERZ773114.3373-NODE-3373-length-13206-cov-4.391301_pt1 | contig 13206 bp, 8 predicted proteins | sample MGYA00580564_ERZ773114 | MGnify/ENA primary metagenome ERZ773114 (study PRJEB29015, sample SAMEA2737836) | human gut metagenome | biome: human gut; feature: human-associated habitat; material: faeces | place: China | collected 2012 ...
TGCGATCCGTAATAAAAACAACATTTCCACCACGGAATTCCGTGAGAAATACCGTAACAACGATGTGCTTTTGATCGACGATATTCAGTTTATTATCGGTAAGGAAAGCACCCAGGAGGAATTTTTCCATACCTTTAATACCCTCTATGAAGCCAAAAAGCAGATCATCATCTCCTCCGATAAACCGCCGAAAGAGATCGAGACACTGGAAGAGAGACTCCGTTCCCGTTTTGAGTGGGGTCTGACCGTGGACATCCAGTCTCCTGATTATGAAACAAGAATGGCGATCCTTCGCAAAAAAGAAGAGATGGAAGGCTACAATATTGATAATGAAGTCATCAAATACATTGCCACCAACATCAAATCCAACATCCGTGAGCTGGAAGGCGCGCTGACCAAGATCGTTGCCCTCTCCAAGCTGGATCACAACAAGGAGATCAACATCGCTCTGGCTGAAGAAGCATTAAAGGATATCATTTCTCCGAACGCGGAGCGGAAAGTGACGCCAGAGCTGATCATCCAGGTGGTTGCAGACCATTTTGGCATCACCCCTCTGGATATCTCTTCTCAAAAACGGAATAAAGAAGTCGTTTATCCACGGCAGATCGTCATGTACCTGTGCCAGAGTATGACCGGAGCCTCCTTACAGGAGATCGGCCGTTACCTTGGCGGACGTGACCATACTACCATTATTCACGGGCGTGAGAAGATCGCAGCGGACTTAAAGACCAACGAAAATCTGGCCAACACCATTGAGATTTTGAAGAAAAAGCTCAGTCCACAGTAATTTGTGGAAAACCTGTTGGCAGACTGTGGATAACTGCAGTGGATTTTTCGCCGGATTTTCTCCTGTGGATAATCAAAAAGTTGTTCCATGGATTTTCGGTGGTTATCCACAAGGTTTTTCCCAGTGGATTTTGAAGCAGTTCAAAGGGTTTCTTAAGTTTTACACAAATTCACAGCCCCTACTACGAATGCTACGGAAAGTATTTCTTTATACATGTATTTATTTTGGATTTTCCAGCAAAGGAGTTATCAACAATTATGAAACTGACATTCCAGAAAGACGACCTGTTAAATGGCATTAATATTGTTTTAAAAGCAGTTCCATCCAAAACCACCATGCCGATCTTAGAATGTATCTTAATTGATGCATCCGATAACCAGATCAAATTAACGGCCAATGACATGGAACTTGGTATTGAGACGAAGGTAGAAGGTTCGATTTTATCCAGAGGTAAGATCGCTCTTGATGCAAAATTATTATCTGAGATCATTCGTAAATTATCTGGTGGTGAATCGGATATCACCATCGAATCTGATGATAAGTACAATACCACCATTACCTGTGACAACTCTGTTTTCCACATTCAGGGAAAAAATGGCGATGAGTTTTCCTATCTCCCATTTATTGAGAAGGATCATTTCATCTGTCTGTCTCAGTTCACCTTAAAAGAAGTGATCCGCCAGACGTTATTTTCCATCTCTGTCAATGACAGCAATAAGATGATGACAGGTGAGTTATTCCAGGTGACGGACAATGAGTTAAAAGTGGTTTCTCTGGACGGACACCGCATGTCTATCCGCAAGGCTGAGTTAAAAGATCATTATGAAAATATAAAAGTGATCGTTCCTGGCAAGACTTTAGGTGAGATCAGCAAGATCTTAAACGGTGACAACGACTCTGAGGTACAGATTTTCTTCAGCACCAACCACATCATGTTTGAATTTGACGACACGATCGTGTTATCCCGCCTGATTGAGGGCGAGTATTTCCGGATCAATCAGATGCTTTCCTCCGATTATGAGACGAAAGTTACCTTGAACCGCCGTGATTTCATGGATGCGATCGACCGTGCGAGCATTCTCGTCCGTGAAAATGATAAGAAACCTTTGATCTTAAACTTTACCGATGAAGAAATGGAGTTAAAGATGCATTCCGCCTTCGGTACGATGGATGCCCGTCTGGCGATTACCAAGTTTGGAAAAGACCTGATGATCGGCTTCAACCCGAAGTTTTTGGGTGATGCGCTGCGAATCATCGATGATGAGGAAGTGACTCTGTACATGATGAATCCGAAATCCCCGTGCTTTATCCGGGACGAGGAGGAGACTTACATCTATCTGATCCTGCCGGTCAATTTCAATGCGGCAGCGATCTAACCTGCCATTTTTAGACATGGCAGGTGCAGGCAGACAGTGACAGAAAGGATCTGAAATAAGATGGAGATAAAACTGAGAGATGAATTTATAAAACTGGGTCAGGCGCTTAAGGCAGCTGGTCTGGTAGAGTCTGGCGTGGATGCTAAATTTGCGATTCAGGACGGGCTTGTGAAGGTCAATGGCGCGGTGGAGATGCAGCGCGGCAAGAAGCTTTACGACGGGGACAAAGTCGAGTATGACGGAGAGACCGTAACAATCACCAAATAAAGGATGGTTTCATGTTTATCGAATCGATCGAACTCAAAAATTACCGCAATTACGGGGAATTACATATGGATTTTGATCCGGGGACGAATGTTCTCTACGGAGACAACGCGCAGGGTAAAACCAATATTCTTGAAGCGGTCTACGTGTGTGCGACGACCAAGTCCCACCGCGGCAGCAAGGACAGGGAGATCATCGAATTCGGAGAGGACGAGTCCCACATCAAGATGCAGCTTCGCAAGGACGATGTGCCGTACCGGATTGACATGCATCTAAAGAAAAATAAGACGAAGGGCGTGGCGGTCAACGGGATCCCGATCCGGCGGGCGAGCGAGCTTTTCGGCATTGTTAACGTGGTGTTTTTTTCGCCGGAAGATCTGAATCTCATTAAGAACGGGCCGGCGGATCGGCGCCGTTTTATTGATCTGGAATTATGCCAGTTAAACCGGCTCTACGTCCATTCGCTGGTGCAGTACAACCGGGTGGTGATACAGAGAAATAAGCTCTTAAAGGAGCTGTTTTTCCATCCCGAGTACGAGGAGATGCTGGATATATGGGATATGCAGCTTGCTTCCTACGGGCGGGAGGTGAGCCAGTACCGGCGGGAATTTATCGGTGAATTAAACGAATTGATCCGTCCGATCCATCAGAAATTGTCGGGTGGAAAGGAAGAACTCGTCATCCAGTATGAGCCGAACACGGAGGCAGATCAGTTGGAAGCGGCAGTCAAAAAGAGCCGCGAGGCGGACCGGAAGCAGAAGACGACGCTGGTCGGACCACACCGGGATGACTTAAGTTTCTATGTCAACGGAATTGACATCCGGCGCTTCGGTTCACAGGGACAGCAGAGAACGGCGGCATTATCGCTCAAACTGGCGGAGATTGAGCTGGTTAAAAAGATCAAAAAGGAGTATCCGATCCTGCTTCTCGACGATGTTTTGTCGGAGTTAGATGGAAAACGGCAGGATCATCTGCTCGCCAGCATCCGCCACATACAGACGATCATTACCTGTACGGGCTTGGATGATTTTATCAGCCACAGCTTCCAGATAGATAAGACCTTTCGGGTCGTGAGCGGGACGGTCACCTGTGAACGTCCAAACAAGACAACTAGTCAGACATAAAACAGCAAGTGAAGGAGGAACTATGGGTTCAGAATACAGTGCAGATCAAATACAGATATTGGAGGGATTGGAGGCGGTCAGAAAGCGTCCTGGTATGTATATAGGCAGCACATCTGTAAGAGGCCTCCATCACCTGGTGTATGAGATAGTTGACAACTCCGTGGATGAGGCGTTAGCCGGATTCTGCAGTCACATCGAGGTGCAGATCAATGCGGACAATTCCATCACGGTACAGGATGACGGTCGTGGTATCCCGGTTGATACTCAGAAAAAAGCCGGACTTCCGGCGGTTGAGGTCGTATTTACGATCCTGCATGCGGGCGGCAAGTTCGGCGGCGGCGGATACAAGGTATCCGGCGGTCTGCACGGCGTAGGCGCATCGGTTGTAAATGCTCTTTCCGAGTGGCTGGAGGTTGAGATCTGCCGCGATGGAAAGGTATATAAACAGCGCTATGAGCGCGGCAAAACGATGTATCCGCTGAAAGTAGTCGGTGAGTGTGCTCCGGATAAGCACGGCACACGGGTCGTATTCCTGCCGGATAAGGAGATTTTCGAGGAAACGGTCTACGACTATGATACGTTAAAAGTACGCCTGCGTGAGACGGCATTCCTGACGAAAAACTTAAAGATCACCCTGCGGGATGACAGAGAAGTGAAGCATGAGAAGACCTTTCACTATGAGGGCGGTATCAAGGAATTTGTCACCTACTTGAACCGGAGCAATGAGAAGCTCTATGAACCGGTTATCTACTGCGAGGGCATCAAGGACAAGGTATTTGTCGAGGTGGCGATGCAGCATAACGATTCCTACACGGAAAATATCTACACATTCGTCAACAATATCAATACCCCGGAGGGCGGTACGCATCTGGCTGGTTTCAAGAGTGCTCTGACGAAGACTTTTAATGACTATGCGAAGAAAAATAAGCTTCTGAAGGAAAATGAGCCGGCACTCAGCGGTGAGGATATCCGCGAGGGCCTTACAGCGATCATCAGCGTTAAGATCGAGGAGCCGCAGTTTGAGGGACAGACGAAGCAGAAACTCGGCAACAGCGAGGCCCGCGCGGCGGTCGATGCGATCGTGAGCGAGCAGCTGACATATTTCCTGGAGCAGAATCCAACGGTTGCCAAGATCATCTGTGAGAAATCAATTCTTGCCAAGAGAGCCCGCGACGCAGCCCGCAAGGCCCGCGAGATGACGAGACGTAAATCAGCGCTTGACGGCATGGCGCTTCCAGGAAAATTAGCCGATTGTTCCGACAAGAATCCGGAAAACTGCGAGATCTACATCGTAGAGGGAGATTCCGCGGGTGGTTCTGCGAAAGAGGCTAGAAATAAATCCAATCAGGCTATTCTGCCTCTTCGAGGCAAGATCTTAAACGTAGAAAAAGCAAGACTGGATCGAATTTACGGCAATGCGGAGATCCGTGCGATGATCACGGCATTTGGTACCGGTATTCATGAAGATTTTGATATTTCAAAACTTCGTTACAACAAGATCATTATCATGACCGATGCCGATGTGGACGGTGCTCATATCAGTACCCTGCTTCTGACGTTCCTGTATCGTTTTATGCCGGATTTGATCCGGGAAGGACATGTATATCTGGCACAGCCGCCGCTTTATAAGATCGAGAAGAATAAGCGTGTCTGGTATGCATACAGCGATGATGAGCTGAATTCGATTCTGACTGAGATTGGCCGTGACAACAACAATAAGATCCAGCGTTATAAAGGTCTGGGCGAGATGGATGCGGAACAGCTTTGGGAGACGACTATGGATCCGGAGCGCCGAATTCTTCTCCGTGTCCAGATCGACAGTGAGACTGCTTCGGAGGTTGATCTGACATTTGCTACCCTGATGGGGGATCAGGTTGAGCCGCGCCGTGAGTTTATCGAGGCAAATGCGAAGTACGTAAAGAACCTGGATATTTAATTAAATTTAAGTCACTTAAATCCTTTTGAGGACGAAAGGAGTATAGATGGAACCAAATATATTTGACAAAATTCATGACATTGATCTGAAAAAGACAATGGAAACGTCTTACATCGATTATGCGATGAGCGTTATTGCTGCCCGTGCACTTCCGGATGTTCGGGATGGCTTAAAGCCGGTACAGAGACGTGTTCTGTATTCCATGGTCGAGCTGAATAACGGGCCGGATAAGCCCCACCGTAAGTCAGCCCGTATCGTCGGTGATACAATGGGTAAATACCACCCGCATGGTGACAGTTCAATCTATGGTGCGTTGGTAAATATGGCTCAGAAATGGGCGACCCGTTACCCGCTTGTAGATGGACATGGAAACTTCGGTTCCATGGACGGTGATGGTGCCGCAGCGATGCGATATACCGAGGCGAGACTGAGCCGTATTTCCATGGAGATGCTGGCAGATATCGGCAAGAATACCGTTGATTTTATGCCAAACTTTGATGAGACTGAGAAAGAACCGACGGTTCTTCCGGCTCGTTTTCCCAATATTCTGGTAAATGGCGGCACCGGTATCGCCGTTGGTATGGCAACGAATATTCCGCCTCACAACCTGCGTGAGGTGATTGCTGCCGTTGTCAAGATCATAGACAACCGGGTGGAGGAAGACCGCCCGACTACCATCGAAGAACTGATGGAGATCGTAAAGGGACCTGATTTCCCGACAGGAGCAACCATCCTTGGAAAAGCAGGCATCGAAGAAGCGTACAGAACCGGACGCGGCAAGATCCGTGTACGGGCTGTATACAATATCGAGGCCATGGCAAATGGCAAGAGCCGTATCATCGTGACAGAGCTTCCTTATGCAGTGAATAAGGCTCGTTTGATCGAAAAGATCGCAGAGCTTGTAAAGGATAAAAAGCTTGATGGAATCACGGATCTGCGTGATGAATCCAACCGTGAGGGACTTCGGATCTGCATTGAACTGCGCCGTGATGTGAATGCCAATGTCATCATGAACCGTCTGCTGAAGCATACACAGCTGCAGGACACCTTTGGTGTGATTATGCTGGCGCTGGTTAATAATGAGCCGCGTATCTTAAATCTGCAGCAGATCCTGGAATATTACTTAAAGCACCAGGAGGATGTGGTAACCAGAAGAACCAAATATGATCTGAACAAGGCAGAAGAGAGAGCCCATATTTTGGAAGGTCTTTTAAAGGCACTGGATCATATCGATGAGGTTATTAAGATCATCCGCGGTTCTGTCAATGTTCAGGCGGCGAAAGCTCAGTTAATGGAGCGTTTTGATCTTTCGGATGCACAGGCACAGGCCATCGTAGATATGCGTCTGCGTGCTCTGACCGGTCTGGAACGTGAGAAACTGGAAAATGAATACAAAGAGCTGGAGGCAAAGATTGCAGAGTTGAAAGCGATTCTGGCAGATGAGAAGAAACTTCTGTGTGTTATCAAGGAGGAGATCTCCCTCATCGCTGATAAATACGGAGATGACCGCCGTACCGCCATCGGATATGATGAATACGATATGTCTGCGGAGGATTTGATCCCGGATGACGATATCGTTGTGACCATGACCAATTTTGGCTATATTAAGAGAATGTCCAGCGATAATTTCAAGAGCCAGAACCGCGGAGGCAAGGGAATCAAGGGCATGCAGACTATTGAGGAAGATTATATCGAAGATCTGCTGATGACCACAACCCATCATTATGTGATGTTCTTTACCAACAAGGGACGCGTATACCGTCTGAAGGGATACGAGATTCCGGAGGCAGGACGCACTGCCAGAGGTACTGCCATCGTGAATCTGCTTCCGCTGATGCCAGGCGAGAAGATCACATCCATCGTTCCTATGAAGGAGATCGATGATGAGAAATATCTCTTCATGGCAACCCGCAATGGTATGGTTAAGAAGACTCCGATGAAGGAATACAGCAATGTCCGCAAGAACGGTCTTCAGGCGATTGTACTTCGTGATGACGATGAATTGATCGAAGTTAAGGCTACCGATAATACCGAAGATATTTTCCTGATCACAAAGAAAGGTATGTGTATCCGATTCCATGAGACCGATGTCCGCGTGACAGGCCGTGTTTCCATGGGGGTTATCGGCATGAAGTTTGATGAAGGCGATGAAGTCATCGGTATGCAGATGGCCAGCCAGGGAGAATGCCTGCTGGTAGTATCGGAAAATGGTTATGGAAAACGCACTCCGATTGATGAATTTACAGCCCAGAACCGAGGCGGCAAGGGCGTGCGCTGCTATAAGATCATCGACAAAACCGGTGATTTGGTGGGTGCAAAGCTGGTAGATAATGAGCGCAAGATCATGCTGATTACCAATGAAGGCATTATCATCAAGATGGCAGTCAGCGACATCTCGATTATCGGACGCAATACCTCCGGTGTGAAGCTGATGAGTATTGATGCTGAATCCGGCATAGCAGTTGCAAGCATCGCCAAGGTGCGGGAGAGCGACAAGGATGAGGATGAAGAAGACGAATTTCTGGAGGAACAGGACGGAGAAGAAACCGAATCTGAGAATACGGAAGAATAAAAGTTACAGTTCAGCCATGCGCTGGTTTGAATGAGAAAGTGTGTTGCAAGCTTGCTTGCATAAGCACTTTTTCATCCAAATCAGCATATGGTGGACCCACCATGCTTCTTGTTTTCATGAATATGGAAACAAGAAGATGTCATGGCTGAACTGTAACGAATAAAAAGTAAAAAAGATCAGATATCCTTGATCTTTGAAAAGAAAATCATAAAAAAGAGAACATCCGGCAATTCATAAACTGGAATTAGCGGGTGTTCTCTTTTTGATCTTTATAAGGCGCAGTATTTTAACAGCGTCACAGCGTCGTTTCTCTCTGAATGAGTCGGCACTTGAATTCCTGGTAGGTAAATTCAGATTCACGGTTTTCGATCATAGCAAGAAGAAGTTTGGCAGCATACTCGCCCATTTGATCGTAGGGAATATCAATGCCGCTGATAGAAGGATAGTCCATTTCATAGAAATTCACCTCGTTCAGGAAGATATGGCGAATTCTCTGAGGGATGGAAAAGCCTGTTTTTAATATTTCACGCTGCAGCAGCAGTCCAATGTCGTAGTTTTGAGAAATGGCAAGATCAAAACTGCGGTTTTCCATGTATTTAGCTAAAAATTGCTGCAAATGAATCAGATCACGATCCTTGATAGGACAGATCACGTGCTCCAGATGGCAGTTCGGTGCCGTCCGGCGAAGCAGGGATTCAAAAAGCGGATATTTATTATTGACTAAAAGACCGTCATTGCTGATGGAAAAATACCGCACTTCGCGGATTCCCTTTTCCAGACAGAAGGAGGCACATTCCTGCAGGGCATATTCAAATGCATGGGGGAACGGCGTTTTTTTTGAGAAAACCCCGTCCATACAGATAACCACATAAGGAATATGATTTTCATCGGCCGGTTTTGTAAAAGCAGCGTGATCATCGTTGGAAATAAAAATGAGTCCATCGATCACGTTGGAATAATAGCTTTTGACATAATCCGGAGAAGAATCTATATCATCCATTTCATTGAAAATCGTGATGGTATAGTCGATCTGGGACAGGTACTGGCTGATTCCGGTAAAAGCATTTAAGAAAGCCTGGCGGCTGTAATCCTTTGCACATACAATTCCGATGGATGTACAGTTTTTGGTCCGCATGCTTTTGGCGGAAGCATTGGGATAGTAGTGAAGTGCTTCAACGGCATCTAAAACCTTGCGTCTGGTTTCCTCACTGATCTTCTGATTCTGGCGATTATTGATCACATAAGATACAGTCGCCTGAGAGACTCCGCAGAGTTTTGCGATGTCTTTTGCAGTAACATTTTTTTTCATAATTTTGTAGACTCCTTATAACACTTTTACAGTTTATTAAATTTCTCTAAAAATGTCTATAGAAATTCACTAAAATACACAATAATTTAATATTACTAAAAAAACAATTGAAATGCCGATCCTTTTGTGATATTCTAACAATACAAAATTTACTTATACGTATAAGTTAGGAATGGAGGAAAAAATGGGAAAAGCAAACGAACAAGCAAAAGATAAGCCTTCGTTATTAAACCGCTGGCTGAACGGAATTGAGAAAGTCGGAAATAAACTTCCGCATCCGATTTCTATTTTTGCAATTTTAGTTCTCTTTGTTATCGTTCTTTCTGCTGTCTGTGAGATGGCTGGAGTTTCGGCAACAGGTGAACTGGTTAACCGTTCTAAGGGAGTCGTAGAGACTCAGACGGTTCAGGCTGTCAGCCTTTTGAATGGTGAGGGGCTTGTGTATATGCTGACACATGCAATCACTAACTTTACAGGATTCGCTCCTTTGGGAGTTGTCCTGGTAGCTATGTTTGGTATCGGACTTCTGGAGGACAGTGGTTTAATCGGAGGCGCATTAAAGTCTGCTGTAGAGGTTACTCCGGCTAAGTTAATTACTCCGATGATCGTATTCTTAGGCGTTATGTCCAACCTGGCCGATGCAGTTGGATACATCGTTCTGATTCCGATCGCAGCACTGATGTTCATGGCATACAATCGTCATCCGGTAGTTGGTATGGCTGCAGCATTTGCAGGTGTATCCGGTGGTTTCTCTGCAAACTTATTAATCGGTACTCTGGATCCGCTTCTTTGCGGTATTACCAACGAGGCTGTAAAGATGGTAGACCCGACTTATGTAGTTGAGCCGACCGGAAACTGGTACTTCATGATGGTGTCTACCTTCCTGATCACAATTTTAGGTACTATCATCACTGAGAAAGTCGTTGCACCGCGTTTTGGTGAGTATCACGGCAATGGGGAAGAGAATGAAACAAGCTCTGAATATAAATTAAACGACCAGGAAAGAAAAGCTCTGAAAGTAGCTGGTTTAACCTTACTGGTTATGGTAGCTTTCTGTCTCCCGGCTAACTCTGTTATGAGAGCTGAGGATGGAACACTGTTAGGAAACTCTCCGTTTATGGAGGGCATCATCCCGATTATCACTGTACTTTTCTTCGTACCGTCTGTTGTATATGGTCATATGACTGGTGTATACCACGGAGAGAAGGATGTCTGCAACGCTATGGGACGTGCCATGGGAACCATGAGCTCCTACATCGCTCTGACCTTTGTGGCAGCACAGTTTATTAACTTCTTTGGTTATACCAAATTAGGAACGATCCTTGCATTAAAGGGAGCTGAGTTCTTTAGAAACTCTGGTATTGGAACTATCCCGACCATGATCTTATTCGTTCTTTTTGCAGCATTCATCAACCTGTTCATGGGTTCTGCATCTGCAAAATGGGCTCTGATCGCGCCGGTATTCGTACCGATGTTCATGCTGTTAGGTTACACACCGGAGTTCGCTCAGGTTGCTTACCGTATCGGTGACTCCTGTACAAACGTTATCACTCCGATGATGTCCTATTTCGCAATGATTATCGTATTCATGAAGAAATATGATAAAGAGGCTGGTATCGGAACTCTGGTTTCCACCATGCTTCCGTACAGTATCTGCTTCCTGATTGGATGGAGTATCCTGTTAGTATTATGGATCGTACTTAACCTTCCGTTAGGACCGGGTGTTGGAATGTTTCTTGGCTAATGGGGCTGAATTGTTACGATAATTTAAATAACTAGAATAAGATGTACTCTGGGAATGTTTTATGCGGAATGCATAGACATTCCAGGAGTACATATTTTTTCAAAAAAATCGTATGAAGGAGGAAATAATGAACCAGACAAATATAAAAATTGGACAATTAAGAGATCGCATGAAAGAACTGGGAATCGATGCATACCTGGTTCCGACTGCGGATTTTCATGAATCTGAGTATGTAGGCGAATTCTTTAAATGCCGTCACTTCCTGACCGGTTTCAACGGAACCGCTGGAACGGCTGTTATCACTATGGACAAAGCCGGACTCTGGACAGACGGAAGATACTTTGTACAGGCAGAAGAGCAGCTTTCAGGCAGTGAGATCAAATTATACCGCATGGGTGAACCTGAATTCCCGACTCTGGACGAGTTTTTAGAGGAGGAGCTTCCGGTTGATGGATGCCTTGGATTTGACGGCCGTGTTGTAAACTCTGAGCTGGGGTATGGTCTTCAGAACTTACTGCAGGAAAAAAATGTAACAATCAACTGCAGCAAGGATCTGGTAGGTGAGATCTGGACTTCCCGTCCGGCCATGTCCTGCGAGCCTATCTGGAGCTTGGATGTAAAATATGCCGGAAAGAGTACCGTAGAGAAACTTTCTGATCTTCGTGATGCCATGAAGAAAAATAAAGCACAGATTCATCTGATGACGGCCCTGGATGAAATCGCATGGTTATTCAATCTCCGTGGAAACGATATTGTAAATAACCCGGTATTTCTGTCCTATGCACTTATTACACAGGATGAAGCCTATTTATACGTACAGAAAGAAGCTATCAAAGAAGATACTAAGATGGGAAAAGAGGTTTGTGCGGCTTTAGCTGAGGCAAAGGTTCAGGTAAAAGAGTATGCGGAATTCTTACAGGATGTGGCAGCCCTGAAGAATGAGAAGGTTCTTCTGGAACGCAAGAAAGCAAGCTTTGCTGTATGCGAGAGCCTTGATGCTTCCTGCCGTATCATAGATGAGATGAATCCTTGTGCGACCATGAAGGCTGTTAAGAATGCGACCGAGATCGAAAATATGCGTAAGGCCCATTTAAAAGATGGTATAGCTGTTACCAAGTTTATGTACTGGCTGAAGCATACCATCGGAACCTGCGATATGACAGAGATGACAGCGGCTCATAAAATTGAAGAACTGCGAGCAGAGCAGGGCAATTATATCGAGCCAAGTTTCGTAACCATTGCAGCTTACAAGGAAAATGCAGCAATGTGCCATTATCATCCAAGCGATGAGGTATGCAAGAAATTAAAACCGGAAGGTCTTCTGCTGGTAGATTCCGGAGGACAGTATTTAGAGGGAACTACTGATATCACAAGAACCTATGCGTTAGGACCTCTGACCGAGAAGGAAAAAGAGTACTACACAATCGTAGCAGCCGCTATGCTGAAGGTATCAACCATGAAGTTCCTTCACGGCTGCCGGGGAATCAACTTAGACTACACCATCCGTGAAGCATTCTGGAAACGTGGTCTTGATTTTGCACATGGTACCGGACATGGTGTTGGATATCTTTCTAACGTACATGAGAGACCGAACGGACTGCGCTGGAAGGTTGTTCCGGAGCGTCAGGACAGCGCTGTGATCGAGCCGGGCATGATCTGCTCCGATGAGCCGGGTCTGTACTTTGCAGGCGATTTCGGAACCAGAACAGAGAACCTGATCTTATGTGTCGAGGATGAGAAGAATGAGTACGGACAGTTCCTGAAGTTCGAATTCCTGACCAAGGCGCCGATTGACTTAGAGGCACTGGATACACGTTTCATGGATGACGCGGATATTGAGCGCTTAAATACATACCATAAAGACGTATACGAAACCATTTCTCCGTACATGAATGACGAAGAAAAAGAGTGGTTAAAACACGTGACAAGAGAAATTTCAAGATAATATGATGTTACAGTTCAGCCATGCGCTGGTTTGAATAAATATGGAAACAAGAAGATGTCATGGCTGAACTGTAACAATATAATACCTCCTGAATAGATAGAGATAAATTCAAGTCGAACGTCCGTGAGACTTGGCGCGTGATTCTGGTC
>ERZ773114.3394-NODE-3394-length-13150-cov-2.676594_pt1 | contig 13150 bp, 10 predicted proteins | sample MGYA00580564_ERZ773114 | MGnify/ENA primary metagenome ERZ773114 (study PRJEB29015, sample SAMEA2737836) | human gut metagenome | biome: human gut; feature: human-associated habitat; material: faeces | place: China | collected 2012 ...
AGCCGCTGACGCATCCACTTGGGTGAAGGTGCAATTTTGACGTTGCGCACCATGCGCGCGGTGTAGCGCAGGCAGAGATCTTCGGCAGGAACCTCGACATCCAGCAGCTCGGGCAGGACGCCCTCCGCGCCGCCCTTGACGACCGGCTCATGGTGCCGCATCGGGACATTGAACGCTGCGGCGGTCTCGCGGGCGAGGCCCAGCAGGGAATAGCAGTCCGGGCGGTTGTTCGTGATCTCAAAGTCCACAACGGTGTCATCGTTGCCGATGACGGTGTTGATGTCGTCGCCGGGCTTGCAGTCCTCCTGCAGGATCCAGATGCCGTCCTCAATGGCATAGGGGAAGTCGTTGAGCGTCAGGCCGAGCTCCTTCAGGGAGCAGAGCATGCCGTTCGATACTTCGCCGCGCAGCTTGCCCTTTGTGATGTGCACGCCGCCGGGCAGCCAGGAATTGTGCTGGGCCACGGGGACAAGGTCGCCCTCGTGTACGTTCTGCGCGCCGGTGACGATCTGCACGGGCTCGCCCGCGCCGACGTCGATCTGGCAGACCCACATGTGGTCGGAGTTCGTATGGCGCGTGATGGACACGACGCGGCCGACGACGACATTGCGCAGCTCGGCATCGAGCCGCTCATAGGTCTCGACCTTCTGACCGGCGATGGTCATGGTCTCGACAAACTCCCGATCCGGCACGCCGGAGAGATCCACGAATTCTTCGTTGAGCCATTTTCTGTTCAGTTTCATTGCTCTACCTCCTCAGAACTGCGAAAGGAACCGCACGTCGTTGTCAAAGATCAGGCGCAGGTCGTTGATGCGCAGACGGCCCATGGCCATGCGCTCCAGACCGATGCCGAAGGCAAAGCCGGAGTACTTCTTCGGGTCAATGCCGCAGCCCTCGAGCACCTTCGGGTGCACCATACCGGCGCCCAGCAGCTCGATCCAGCCCTCGCCCTTGCAGGTCGAGCAGCCCTTGCCGCGGCAGTTGAAGCACTGCACGTCAACCTCGCAGCTGGGTTCCGTGAACGGGAAGAAATGGGGGCGGAAGCGCACCTCCGTTCCGGAACCGAAAAGGGCGCGCAGAAAATATTCCAGCGTTCCTTTCAGGTCGCCCACGGAAACGTCCGTATCCACATACAGGCCTTCAAGCTGATTGAAGGCGGAAAGGTGCGTGGCGTCAATTTCGTCGCGGCGGTAGGCGGAACCGGGAGCGATGACACGCACGGGCGGCAGCTGCTTTTCCATGGAGCGGATCTGCACGGAAGACGTGTGCGTACGCAGAAGCTTGCCGGAATCAAAGTAAAATGTATCCTTCTCATTGCGGGCCGGGTGATCTTCCGGCGTGTTCAGCGCGTCAAAGCAGTGGAACTCGTCCTCAATCTCCGGGCCGTCCGCCAGGGCAAAGCCCATGTGGCGCAGAATGCGGACGGCTTCATCCCTCACGATGGTGAGAGGATGCAGACCGCCAAACGGCAGGGAGCGGGCCGGAAGCGTCAGGTCCACACCGGCCACGGCGGCCTTGTCCGCCTGGGCCTGCACTTCCTCCAGCTTGGCGTCCAAAGCTTCCGTAATGGCCTTGCGGGCCTCGTTAAGCAACTGGCCGACGGCGGGCTTTTCCTCTCTGGGAACGTCCTTCATGCCCGTCTGGGCCAGGGTCAGTTCCCCTTTTTTGCCGAGGATGGCCACGCGCGCGTCTTCCACGCCGCGCCTGTCAGACGCCTGGGCGATGCGTGCCAGGGCGTCCCGTTGGATGCGTACAATCTCTTCCTTCATAAAATTTGACGGGCAAGAGCTTACCCGTCCCCCCCGCCAGCGTCAAGCCCTTCGGGCCGCGGGGAGGTCACTCAAAAGAAAATGGCGGACCCCGGAAAGGGGGGAAAAGAACAATGAACCTCTCTTCCTAGTCACTAATCCTTAACCATTAAATCTCCCCAGCAAATTACACGTATCCCGGCCGGGCGGACATGCGGCCGGAAACCATGCCGAGCACGCAGAAAAAGGTATAAACCAGGCAGAACGGCAAAAAGGAGCCGCCCTGATGCAGGAAGGAGGTAAACAGCAGGCTCAACAGGGCGCCCATGGTAAAGCCGATTCCCTGGGACATGCCGGAAAGCCTGATTGATTCGGAAGGGGTCCGGGCCCGTTCCACCATCAGCGCCATTCCGCGGCTGAATACGGTTCCCGTCGCCAGGCCGAACAGAATAGCCATCCAGAGAGCCCAGTCCGGCGGGAGATACAGGATGCCCCAGCAGGAAAGGGCCGCCAATGCCATGGCCATCACGATGAGGAGCCCCCGGCCGCCCGTAGCCTTTTCCAGCACGTGCGCGGAAAGCGTGGCTGGCAGCTGGGCGAACATGGCCACGGAAAGGATGAACCCGGCATCCTCATAGCTCATGCCCCGCTGCCTCAGAAAGATGGGAATCCAAGTATAAAAGAAATAGGCCGCCCCAACGCGGCTCAAGTAAAAAACGGTAACCTGCCATGCTTTGCCGCTGCGCAGCAGGTTGTGACCGGAAGCCGCCGGATCGCTTTGAAACACGCCGGCCGGGTGCCTGAGAAAATAAGCGCCCCATACCAGCATTCCCAGCAGAATGGGGATAATCCAGATCCCCAGGCCGAAACGCCAGCCTCCCAGCATGTTGGAAATGGGAACGGACAATCCGGAAGCCGCAGCGCTGCCCACGCCGATCATGGCGCTGTAAACCCCCATCATGGCGGAAGCATGGTCAGGAAACTGGTGCTTAATCAGTCCGGGAATGGCCGCCCCGGCAATTCCCATGCCCAGCCCCATCAGAACCATGCCGCCGTATAACCCCGCTACGCCGTCCCAGCTGCGCCAGAAAATTCCGGCCACCGCCAGAAGCTGGAACCAGAAAATGATTTTCCACGGCGTCATCCAGCGTGCCACGCGTGGAGAAATGGGAGCCGCCACCCCCAGCACAAAGACGGGCAACAGGGCGAACAGCCCTGAATTTTCCAGGGAAAGCCCCATATCCCTTTCAATCGTTCCCAGCAGCGGATCGGGAGAATCAAACCCGGTACGCAAATTGAAGCACACGATTAAAAAGGCGACAAACAGCAGCATCTTTCCCCTGATGCCTCCGGAAGTCCCTGCCTTATCCATCCCATGTTATACATCCTTGCCCCCGCCCCTGTTCAAAAGTAACAGCCTTCCGGCTGTCAGCGGTCCGGAAACACGGCATGGCGGAAAGACCATCAGGGGAAACAATCTCCCTGCGGCTTTCCATCCCCCCTGCCATGAAAAAGCGCCGCCGTCCCGGAGAACGGCGGCGCCCGAACACGCTAACCTCTTAAGCTTTCATTTGGCAGGGCGTTTGCCGTACACCAGCGTCCGCCTGCCGTCCCAGGAAACGGCTTCAATCCGCGTAGAACCTTCCGGATAGGGAACCGTGGTGGAGGAATTATCCCTGGAATCCGTCCCCACCATGGTGATGCGGACCATTTCCCTGTCTTTGTATGTTTCAAAGACGACGGCGTTTTTCCACACGTCATGGGAAACAATGCGCCTGTTGCCCTGCTCCGTAACGCCCTGGTTGTAAACGCCGCGGACAGGCAGGCGGTTCTTATATGCTTCCGCACTATTGACGGAAATATAGTAAATGACGGGGCTTTCCGGCTTTTTGTACTTCCTGGCGTAGGCAATCAGGTTCTTGCAGTCGGCCTCCGTGATGGTCATGCGGGCGCAGGTGTAGTCGTCCAATTCCTGGTCAATGGGCTTGAGCATGCCCGTTTTCCGGAAAAAATCCGTCAGGTCCTGTCTGGCGGCGTCGCAGGCGTTCTTCATGAACGCAAGCTGGAGCTCGCCGTCCTTCTTGCCCCTGGTATCCATCTTGATGGCCTTATAAAAGATATCCGGATAAAAGTCGGGATTACCCTTCCCGGCTACCTTGAAATACAGCTCAAGCTGCCACAGGGGGGCCAGCTTGACAAAATGGTCGTGCACCATCGGACGGTTATCCCCGCCGGAACGCTTGTCCGGCCCGCTCTGGACAAGCCAGTTTTCCCCCTTCAAAATGCCGTTGTTCAGATAGGCGTTGAAGCGTCCGCCAATCATATTGCCGTCCCCGCCGTTGATGCGTTCATGCTCCAGGCGCATGCTGGAGGGATTCAGCATGTAATTCACGTAAGCGGAGTAAATGTTATTGGTCACTTCTCCGGTGGATACCCATTTCATGGCGGGGCGCACCTGGTTGACGTGGCCGAACTCATGGGCAATCCCCCAGGCGCTGCCGGGAATCCTGTCCGGATTGCCGACCTCCTTCATGGTACCGTTATGAAAGGCGGCCCCCGTGCCGTCCGCGTGCATGAACCCGTTCCAGATCACACGGCCGAACATGCGGTTTTTGGGCAGCATCCTGTACTTGTACAAGCCCATGATCTGCTGCTCCATGCCGATAATCCTGTCGTACAGGGCAATAAGCTCCTCCCCCTTGTCCGGACAGAATTGTTTAAGTTCCTCCACCGGATACACCAGATGCACGCGGCTGCCCACGATGTCCACAACTTCCGTGGGGGAGTTTTCCAGCATCTTCTTCCAGTCGCTGTTTTTGCTGACTCCTCCCACGAAAACTCCGTTCACCTTGCCGGACAGAATGGATAAATGCACCTTGGGGGCCTTCTTATAATTGGGGGTGAAATACTCAATGTAGCCAAGCCCCTTGTTCTTCGCCCTGATGATATTGACCCCCTCCTTCAGCGGATAGGAGCTGTGGCCTCCGTCCCGCCCGAAGTTGTGGATAACCAGATTCAGCTTCTCACCTTTGGGATCCCCCATGACCAGCAACACGTCCTCCCCCTCCTCAAAAAAGATGCCGGTGGGATTTTCAAATTTGCTGTACTGGCTGGTACGCAGGCGTTCCGCCAGATCCTTGACCGGTTCATACGGTTCCGCCGTAAGGGCGCGGGCCTTGCGGTCAAATTTCTTCTCCGCCATCCGCGTGGCGAGCCCGCGCACAAAGGGGTCCTTGATTCTGGCGATGCGGTCGCGCGTGACATTGGGCTTCAACGCCAGCATGTATTCATTGGCGAACACGTTGGAATCCAATGCTTTCAAACCCTCCTCCGTAATCGGCGCACCCCCTGCTTCCTGGGCGGAAAGCACCCCGCCGCCCAGCACGCCGCAGAAGGCCAGTAAAAGAACCCCCTTTTTCAACAATGGTGAGAAAATCATATTTGTTAAATAATACTGTTCAGTTTCCGGAATTGTTTCAAGGAAAAACGCCCGGCCCCTCCCATGCCCGGGAAAAAGCCCCTTTGTGTGACATGGAACGCTCAGGCCCAGGGAGAAAAACTGTCCATCCCCCTTGACGGGGGCCGTATAATGACGCTCGCAAAACATTTTTCCATATGAATACAGAAACACATCAATTTCAGGCGGAAGTCCGGCAGCTGCTGGACATTGTCATCAACGCCCTTTACAGCGACCGTGAAATCTTTGTCCGCGAACTTGTCTCCAACGCTTCCGACGCCCTGGAAAAACTGCGCCTGAAGCAGCTGACGGACTCCAATATTTACCAGCCGGACAAGCCCCTGGAAATCACCGTAGCCACGGATAAGGAAAACAAAACCATCACCATCGCGGATACCGGCATCGGGATGACGGAAGCGGACCTGGTGGAAAACCTGGGAACCATCGCCCACTCCGGCACCAAAAAATTCATGGAAGCCCTTAAGCAGAAGCAGGAAGGCGGAGCGGACCTGATCGGCCAGTTCGGCGTGGGTTTCTACAGCTCTTTCATGGTGGCGGACCGCGTGGAAGTGTTCACCCGCTCCTATGAACCGGAAGCCGCCTCCCTGCGCTGGTCTTCCGACGGACGGGAAGGCTACAGCATCGAAACGCTGGCGGAACCGCTGGACCGGGGCACCCGCATCGTCATCCGCCTGAAAGACGAATATGAAGAATTCTCCCAGGAATACCGCGTCAAGGAACTCCTGCGCCGCTACTCCAACTTCGTGGGGTTCCCCCTCAACTTCAACGGAGAACACATCAACACCGTCCAGGCCATCTGGTCCAAGTCCAAATCCGACGTGAAGCCGGAGGAATATGACGAGTTTTACCAGTTCATCTCCCATACGGATGAAAAGCCCCTGTCCTACATGCACTTCAGCGCGGACGCCCCTATTGCCCTGAATGCCCTGCTTTTCATCCCCAGGCGCAATCCGGAAATGTTCGGGTTCGGCCGCGTGGATGCCAACGTGTCCCTGTACTGCAAGCGCGTGCTGATTGACGCCAAGCCGGAAGGCCTGCTGCCGGAATGGCTCCGCTTCCTGAACGGCGTGGTGGACAGCGAAGACCTGCCCCTGAACATTTCCCGCGAAATGCTTCAGGACAATTCCCTGGTGCGCAAAATCAGCGACATCATCACCAGGCGCTTCATCAAGCATCTGGAAAAACTGGCTAAGGACGACAAGGAAACCTACAGGGAATTCTACGCGCAATTCTCCCGCTCCCTGAAAGAAGGCGTCGTCACCTCCTGGCCGAACAAGGAATCCCTGGGCAAGCTGCTCCGTTTTGAATCCACGTCCACGGAACCGGGGGAAACAACCTCATTTGAGGAATACCTTACCCGCATGAAGGAAGGGCAGACGGCCATTTACGCGCTTACCGGCCCTTCCCGCTCCCATCTGGAAAACAGCCCGTACCTGGAAGCCTTCAAGGCCCGCGGCTATGAAGTGGCCTTCTTCACGGACCACGGGGACGAATTCGTGCTGGACTCCCTGTCCAGCGTGGACGGCAAGCCCGTCACGATGATCGACCGCGCCGACGTGGAACTCCCCGCCCTGGAAGAGGAACAGAAGGACGCCCTGCCCCAGGAGGAAGCCGCGGCCCTGGAAGAATGGCTGAAAGGACTGTACCCGGACAAATTCTCCAAAGTCACCCTGGGCAAGCGCCTGGTCAGCGGAGCCGCCGTAGCCCTGCAAAGCGGCAATGACATGGGGCCGGAAATGAGGGCGTACATGAAAGCCATGGGGCAGGAAGTGCCGGAAAGCCACCCGCAGCTTGAACTGAACCCCTCCAACCCTCTGGTGAAAAAGCTTTCCGCCCTGCGGACGGAAAACCCGGAACTGGCGCAAATGGTGGCGGACCAGATCGCGAATACCGCCCTGCTCCGCGCCGGCATGCTGGACGATCCCGCCGTGCTGGCCCAGTCCTCCCAGGCCCTGATGGAACAGCTCCTGCTGAAGTAGGGGCCCGGAAGAAACAGCTTCCTTCCCCAAAGCCGCTCCCTGCCCTCCCCGCCGGGGGCGGCTTTTTCATTTCTCTTCCCGCCATGAACGCGTTACGCCACATGCCCCGCCATGTTCTATTCCTGAGGCTGGCCTATCAAGCGGGCATGTGCCTGCTGGCCCTGGTCGCCGTAACGCTGACCGCCATTGACCTGACAACGGAAGCGGCGGAATGGGAAGTCACGGCGGACCGCATCATCTACTGGATTTTTGTGCTGGATTATGTGATCCGCTTCTCCATCAGCCGGTCCAAATGGCTCTTCGTTAAGGAACACCCCTGGGATTTGCTGGCCATTATTCCCTTTGACGCCCTGTTCCGCCTGTTCAGATTCGCCTCGCTGGGAGAAATCTTAAGGCTCGCCAGATATCTGGACCTGTTTTCCTATGCCATGAGGTTCACCACGCGCATCCGGCGTTTCTTCAACACGAACGGATTCAAGTATATCTGCATCGCCGCCCTGGTCATCATCCTGCTGGGGGCCGTAGGCATCCATCTGGCGGAAGGCATGAGCCTGCCCAACGGCATCTGGTGGTCCTTCGTCACGGCTACCACGGTAGGCTACGGGGATACCTATCCGGTCACCACTTCAGGCAAATTCCTGGCTGTATTCCTGATGCTCACGGGCATTGGATTCGTGGGAACGCTCACCAGCACCATCACTTCCTTCTTTCTGATTCCCCACGGCGGAGAAGCGCTGCCGTACCGGGAGGAGGAAATTGAGGCCATCAAAAAGAAACTGGACGACCTTTCCTCCATGACGGATGCAGACATAGACACCATGGCGGCCCTGCTGAAGACCCTTCGGGACGCTCCCCATCCCCACGCTGAAGCAAAGGAGGAAACATCACCTTCCGGCTCTTCCACAATCTGAAAACAGGTCATCTTCAGGAGCGTGACAACTCTGTGGAGTTATGAAAATTCCCTATTCCCTCCTTCGGCGCCACAACGCCGCCGCAAGTCCCAGCAGGGCTAACCCCGCCGCTCCAGGTTCCGGGACCTGGGAACCCGGATGGTTATAATATAGGGACAACATGCCATTGCCATATTCCTCCACTTCAACGTGGGGATTCTTCCAATTAACTAGGTGAAGCACTGATGCAACTGTTGATTTTGTAGTTGTAAATAGCAGGTAACGCCCCGTCTCCAAATCGGCAGAAGCCGTTATATCCCATTTAATTTCCGCCCATTCCATAAGTACTGGATAATATCCAAAAAATTCAAAAGACAAAATAGCTTTATTCAAATTTTGCTTTCCCAGCTCTGCATGCAAAGTTAAACCAGCTAACAGTAAATAGGGATTATGGTAGGAGTCGCCATTATAATGATTCCCCAGATATATAGTATTGCATCCTTTCAAATACCAATCCGAATCATTATTTATTACCCTATCAATATCCTTATAAACAGCCTGATCATCATTCCAGATACTTTTCTCTATGTAAATTTCACTTGCCTGGCCAATTCCTCCGCAAAAAACAAAGTGAAAAAAAACACTTAGAAGAGCCGTTTTCGTCATTTTTCCTAATAATCTTTTGCAGCATTGTTCCATGGACAAAGAAATAACGGATTCCTAATCCGTACACATTTTTCAGTAATTTAGAACAAAATCCAACATATTTTTCCTTATACTCTCTGTAATCATTGTCCCAAATATTTTCGTTTTTATCTGATTTTCATATCTATCTAAATCACATTTCAGACTTGCATACGGATTAGGAATCCTCTGCTACAACGTTCCTCATGAACATACCTACTTCCTCTTTCCCAACTGACGCAGACCAGGCCGGAATCTTCCTCATCCGTTCCCTGGGCATTCCGCCCATGGACGCTTTCCTTCTTTTAAAGGATCTCCTGGACACCAGCCGCGGAAGAGGCGACAGAATAACCCGGGCCAAACGCTGCATACGGCTGGGAGGAGAGGCTCTTGCCGACAGGGAAAAAAGCGTATCGTTTTCCCAGGCTGTCCGCGCCAGCCTGGAAGCAAGGAAACACCGCCGTCCCCGCACGCTGCAGGAAATCCGCTATATGGCCGCCCGGATGATGAAAAAATGCCCGGAACTGGCAAGGAAGCAGGTCCGTTCCATCACTCCGGAAGATTGCGGGCGTTATCTCCGCAAAAGCTTTCCCACTCCCCGCCAGCGGCACAAGGGGCGGCTGATCCTGAGCGGCATCCTGAATTATTCCCTGAAGCGCGGATGGTGCCGCAGAAACGCGGCCTTTCTGGTTCCTCCCCCCATCCTCAGGGAAAAACGCATCAGGGCCCTTTCCCTGTACGAGGCAAAGCGGCTTCTCCACACTGCGGAACAGTTGTTCCGAGGGGAATGCCTGCCGGCCTGCGCCCTGATGCTGTACGCGGGTATACGCCCCCACGAGGTCAAAAGGCTGACGTGGAAGCATATCAATCTGAAATCCGGCCTGGTTTCACTGGCGCCCACCCATACCAAAACGGGAGGGAGCCGCCATGTTTCCATCCTTCCCGTGCTGGGTTCCATCCTCAGCCGGATGTCTTCCGCCGGTTCCCCCGCCCGTTCCGTCTGCCCGCCCAACTGGGAAAAGAAATGGAAGGAAGTAAGGCGCCGGTCCGGCATCCTGAAGAAAAGCGGATGGGTTCAGGACGTGCTGAGGCATACCTACGCCTCCTACCACCTGGCCCATTTCTGCAATCAAAACCTTCTCCAGAAGGAGATGGGACACTCCTCCCCCTCCCTGCTGCTGGCCCGCTATCTTAATATGGAGGGTATCACCTCCGCAACCGGCGCCATGTTCTGGACGCACAGCTTTGTTTCTCCCGCTCCGTTAAAGGAAGACTGACAAAAATCCGTCTGGAATTGCGCGGCCAAAGGCGGAGCAATCCCCTGCGCCATCAGACCGGAGGCGCATTTGTTTTGCCTTGAATCCAAAATAAGGCACAGTACAATCACCTCCGCCTATGTGTCCAACCTGTCCAGGTTTTGCCTTGAATCCAAAATAAGGCACAGTACAATAGTCTACCGGGCTAGCTGTAGTAAAGTCAAGTTTTGCCTTGAATCCAAAATAAGGCACAGTACAATGAGGAAGGATACATCGTCACCTCCGAACGCGTTTTGCCTTGAATCCAAAATAAGGCACAGTACAATTGGAACCCGGCGTCATCCTGTCCGATTTTGGTTTTGCCTTGAATCCAAAATAAGGCACAGTACAATAGATACTGTGCCTTATTTTTATGTTCAGCGACTTATAAAAAAATACGGCGTCCGATATTTTTACCAGAGGAGCATCTGCTGAGTCAGGGAAACCTCCTGTCGGGGACAAGACCTGCCATGAAAAACGAACATCTTATCCCACTGGATATTCGTAACGAAAAGACAGCGGACAGAACCATCAGGCGGTATCATTTTCTGGATTCTGCGGGAGTGGGTAGCCATTCTTTCCTGAGTAACGCACGCGCGGGCATAGACGCTATACTGAATCATCGTATAGCCGTCTTCTAAAAGAGCCTTACGGAAATATTGATAGTTTTTTTTATCTTCCGGCGTGGTTGTGGGAAGATCAAAGAACACAACTAGCCAGCCCATTTTATAGTTGTCATAAGCCATGGTTCATACGGTCCGGATTGTCCGGCAAGAACTGCTTTGCGGAAACTGCGGCAAACGGCCTCTACCGCCGCTTTCAACGGCAGCTGTTTATCCCGGTACATGACAGAAGCCTGCAAGGTGGCTGTAATATGTTGCCTGAACTCACGGGTGATTTCTCCTGCTCTCTCTTCTGTTTTTCCTTCCCGCAGGCACAAATGAATCCAACGGGCCACATTGGCGTCAAAGGCAGGCCTGAAGGGTTCCATCAGATCATAAGCCAAAGGCGCTGCATGTTCCCGGGATTGATGAAAAATGCCGAAGCAGGGATCCAGCCCCAGAGCAAAGAGATATTGCAATATGCAAGACAACAGAATAGCGTACGCATAGTTGAAGAGGTTATTAAACCCCTCCTCATGACGTCCCCTGCGAAAATCGGAGTTTGCCCATGTATCCGCAAATACGCTCCAGAACAGGCGGGCGCACTCTGCTTCCCTCGCCGTCTTTTCCGTCACGGCCATTCTCTTCAGCTCCGCAATGGCGGGATGATGCGGATTCCATGCTTGGGCCAGAGCCGTCTGATTCCCACACTTGGCATCCAAAGTCTTTTGCCAAAGGCGGTTCCGCAAACGGGCCGGCATATCCGCCAGATGTCTTAGCAGACCGGTATCCGTAGACCGATCCGCTGGCAGGAGCAGCACGGCAGGCCTGTAGCTTTCACACAGCACAAATCCTATTCTCTTCCTGGCCAGTTCTATCAGCAAATTGCTCGTGAGCGTCGCCTTAAAAGAACTGAGCACAACAGCCCCCACATCCTCCAGCGGAATCGTTCGGGGAGAATTCTCTCCATCCGCGCATCTGAGTTGGCCCTTGTCGCAGCTCAGATGGCATGTATAGGCATCTATGCTTAGAATATGGTATGACATGTAAAATGCCTTATCGTGGAGTTCCCGTATAAGAAGTAGGGTATCTTTTCATCTGGTATTTTTTTAATAAAGAAATGAGATCTACTTCACGCCAATTACATTTATGCGTCTTATTTTTAGGTACAGCGCAATGCGCTCTCTGAAGATCTAATTTTACGCCACCTTTTGAATCCTGTATGGATTCAATTCTCCATACACCTGCATGCTTGGGATCTTTAGACGAGGTTAAATGAATCAACATGCCTTTTTTCAAAATGCGCACCGGCTTGCCGCCGTTCTGTTCTTTCAGGGCCATGATTCGCTTAAACACCTTAATATGTCTGATCACCACCGGCTTGGGATCTAACGCCACTCCATAATTGCCATCAATTTCTATGGCTGCCTTAAGAGCCTTCAATTTTGACGGGCCTTCCGGAAACACTCCGACCAATTTGCTTGCTTTTACCTGATTTTTTTCCTTCTTCCCATCTTTCTTTTTGGAAAGAGAAACCATGGCATCCTCCCCGCTTCCATCAACAGAAAGCACTCTCTGCATGGTTTCCTTGAGTAAAGCGCCGCCCATGTCTGCAGGGACATGCTGAATGACCCTCTGCTCCTAAAGAAAATATTCGTGAACAATTGAATGACCCTCTGCTCCATCAATTGTTCACGAATATTTTCTTTAAGAGAGGCGGAAAGATCACGCAACATCATGCGTCCATCATCATTCAGGACATAATGACGCTGATTCGCAACAGGCCTGACTTGAGGTATCAGTTTTTCCGGAATTCGGCGCATGGCAAGAACACGTCTCAGCAAACCATTATGATGAGCGGGTATGATATAGGGAATAAGCCCCAGCACACAGGCATCCAAGGCATGATGCAAATGAGTGAGAGAACGCAGGTTTTCCTTAAGAATCTTGCCGGAGTCCGGGTCGGCAGCTTCCGGGCATAATTCCTTAAAGACCCCAAAAACATCCCACGCCTTGCGAACTTCAGCAGTAACAGCGCCGGGAATCATGTCGATGTGCGCATCCGGCAGAGAGGTTTTAATAGACTTGCATGCCAGTTTCATCAGGTGGGAACTCTGCGTCATCATGCCTTCCGTCATGCCTATTTCCTTCATGGCCTCGTGATTTTGTGATTGATGTTTATGAGACAATCCCCTCACCATCAGTAAGGCTTTGCGCTTCTTTTTGCGCCTGCGGTCATCTTCATGCCCCTTCTTGTCATCCAACTTTTCAACCAATTCCCTGTAATTATTCAGGGAACAAATATGCAGGTTGGGTTTATCCGGCACAGGATTCTCCTGCTCCTGCTCCACAAAGTCGTACCCGGTGCGCTGACCTTTCATCCTGTTGACTCCCGGCCAGGTAAGAACCAGAGAAGAAAGCGCGTTAGACTGCCGGAAAGAATGGGGCACGATATGTTCCAGCTCCAGATTTTC
>ERZ773114.3400-NODE-3400-length-13144-cov-19.056994_pt1 | contig 13144 bp, 12 predicted proteins | sample MGYA00580564_ERZ773114 | MGnify/ENA primary metagenome ERZ773114 (study PRJEB29015, sample SAMEA2737836) | human gut metagenome | biome: human gut; feature: human-associated habitat; material: faeces | place: China | collected 2012 ...
TTGCTGTGTATTTGGGCCCATGCGGCTGCGTCATGGTCAGCCACTATATCACATAGTCATACCCGCCTGGGTCACTGTGGGTCAGATCCGCCAGGGTGATATTCTCAAAATATTCCGTAATAAGCTTATCCAGGCCCCGCCACATGGGAAGCGTGCGGCATTCGGCGGAGTGAGGGCAAGCATCCGCATCGGGATCCAAGCAGGAAACAGGAGCGATAGAATCCTCCGTAACGCGCAGGATGCTCTCCACCGTGTACTGCTCGGGTGCCTTTGCCAGCTGATAGCCGCCGCCCTTTCCCCGCACGCCGGTTAGCAGCTTTGCTTTCACGAGCAGCTTGATGATGTTCTCCAGATACTTTTCGGAGATATTCTGCCGCGCCGCGATCATCTTCAGAGGAATGAATCCGTCCGTCGAATGCTCGGCCAGATCGACCATGACCCGAAGCGCGTACCGCCCTTTGGTTGAGATCAGCATTTTTCGTTCCTCCCTTGTGTATAAATCCTATTATATAGCAGGGAAGTAGGTAAATCAACAAAAAATCTTCCTTTTGCTATTGACAAATGCGCGGCGGCGATTTATAATCCGCACAAACCTACAAGAAAGGTTGGTTATTAAATGAGCTTTATATGGAGATACCGATGTTGCCGCTGTCAGTGAGCAGGCATACAGATAACCGGGAGCAGAATACTAAATAAAACAATAACTACTTAGGAGGAAAATACGATGAGTAAGGTATATACATCCGCCGATCAGCTGGTCGGCAAGACCCCGCTGCTGGAGCTGGTTCACATTGAGAAGGCCGAGGGGCTGGAGGCCAATGTCCTGGGCAAGCTGGAGTATTTCAACCCCGCCGGCAGCGTGAAGGACCGTATCGCCAAGGCTATGATCGACGATGCGGAGCAAAAGGGGCTGCTGAAGGACGGCTCCGTCATTATTGAGCCCACCTCCGGCAATACAGGCATCGGCCTGGCTTCTGTGGCGGCCGCCCGTGGCTATCGCATCATCATTGTCATGCCCGAGACCATGAGCGTGGAGCGCCGCCAGCTGATGAAAGCCTATGGCGCGGAGCTGGTCCTGAGCGAGGGTGCCAAGGGCATGAAGGGTGCCATTGCCAAGGCCGATGAGCTGGCAAAGGAAATCCCGAACGCCTTCATCCCCGGTCAGTTCGTCAACCCGGCCAACCCCAAGGCGCACATTGAGACCACCGGCCCGGAGATCTGGGAGGACACCGACGGCGAAGTGGACATCTTTGTAGCAGACGTCGGCACCGGCGGCACCGTCACCGGTGTGGGCCAGTACCTCAAGAGCAAGAACCCCGGCGTCAAGGTCGTGGCCGTGGAGCCTGCATCCTCTCCGGTGCTGAGCCAGGGCGTTGCAGGCGCACACAAGATCCAGGGCATCGGTGCCGGTTTCGTTCCCGCTGTGCTGGATACCAAGATTTACGATGAGATCATCCCCGTCACCAACGAAGACGCCTTTGCGACCGGCCGTCTGATCGGCCACAAGGAGGGCGTTCTGGTGGGCATCTCCTCCGGTGCGGCCGTCTGGGCTGCTCTGGAGCTGGCAAAGCGCCCCGAAAACGCAGGCAAGAAGATCGTTGTCCTCCTGCCCGATACCGGCGACCGCTACCTGTCCACGCCGCTGTTCGCCGAATAACCCGCAAGATAGATCGATGCCGCTGCGCAAAACAGATGCGCGGCGGCATTTTTTGTGCTACAATAGAGCCATTCTAACATTGTGAGGTCTTCTATGAACTATTACGCTGCCCCGATGGAGGGGCTGACCGACCGCATCTGGCGGCAGGTGCACCAGAAATGGTTTGGCGCAGCCGATGCGCCCACGCGCTACTATGCGCCGTTCCTGTCGCCGCCGGAAAACCGCGTCCTCATCCCGAAAAAGATGGCGGAGCTGGTCCCGGAGGCCAATGCAGGCACGGTCGTGATTCCGCAGCTGCTGGCCAGAGACGGCGAACTGGCCGCCTGGATGATCGGCGAAGTGCGGAAGCTGGGCTACACGGAGATCAACCTGAACTTCGGCTGCCCCTCCGGCACGGTGACGGCCAAGGGCAAGGGAGCCGGGATGCTGCGGGACCCCGCCCGGCTGGACGCTTTTCTGGACGCCGTCTTTTCGGCGGTGGAGGGTCCGGTCTCGGTCAAGACCCGCATCGGTGTCCAGAATCCGGAGGAGTTTGCGGTTCTGCTGGATATCTACAATCACTATCCCATCTGCGAGCTGACCATCCATCCCCGCGTGATGAAGCAGCTGTACCGGGGCGAGGCCGACCGTGCCGCCTTTGCTGCGGCGCTGCCGGAGTGCCGGATGCCGGTCTGCTACAACGGCGATGTCACGACGCCGGAAGAACTGCACACGCTGGAAGCGGAGTTCCCGCAGCTGTCGGGCATCATGGTGGGGCGGGGGCTCATCGCAGACCCGGCCCTGTTCCGCCGTGCGCGGGGCGGCGCACCGGCTTCCAGAGAGGAACTGCGCGGCTACTGCGACGACCTCTACCACGGCTACACCGAGGCCTTTGGTGCGGCCAGCTGTGCCGTCAGCCGGATGAAGGCGCACTGGTTCTATCTCATCCATCGGTTCGAAGGGGCCGACCCGCTGGAAAAGCCTCTCCGCAAGGCCCGCGAGGGGTGGGAGTATGAGACGGTGGTGAACCAGATCTTCACGCGGCAGCTGAACTGAAAACAGCCCGCTGTCTTCTGCGAGACAGCGGGCCGGAAAGGACAAAGCGGATCAGACGTTCAGGTAGCTGCGGAGCAGAGCCTGCAGCAGGTCGTCCCGGTCAACTTTACGGATGAGGGAGCGGGCTCCTTTGTAGGTCGTGATATAAGTGGGATCTTCGGACAGGATGTAGCCCACCAGCTGATTGACCGGATTGTAGCCTTTTTCCTTCAATGCGTCGTACACTTGCTGTACGATCTCATGAATTTCGTCGTCCTTTTTGTCGTGGATCGAAAAAATAGCAGTTGCGTCGCCCACGCAGTACACCCCCTTCGGTATTTCTATCCACGCCCAAAGCGGAAGTGGAACTAGAACTATAGTTCATTGTACACGAAGCGAGTGTAAACTTCAAGATTCCAGACTCTATTTGCACATATTCACCAAAATCAACGGAAATTTTAAGTCAAAACAACGGGGCGTTTGCCCTGGAAAGGGGAGGATTTCATGCTGTTCGGGGTAGGATGTGATCTTTGTGAGGTGGCACGGATGGAAAAAAGCCTGTTTGGGGCGCACGGGACGGCGTTTGAGGCGCGGGTGTTTGGCACCGGGGAGCGGCAGGCGCTTGCGCTGGCCGAGTGTCGGGCCGACCCTTCTGCCCGCAGGTGCACCCACAGAGCCGCCAGCGCCGCTGCGGATTTTGCGGCGAAGGAAGCCTTCCTCAAGGCGGCGGGCACCGGCCTGCGGGAGCCGTTTTCGCTCTGCGAGATCGAGGTGCTGCGCCTGCCCTCCGGGGCACCGGTGTATCGCTTCTCCGGGCGAACGGCGGCCTGGGTGGAGGAGCATCACGTGACGGCCCGCCTTTCCCTCAGCCACGACGGCGGGATGGCGCTGGCGTTCTGCGTCCTGGAACAGGCGGAAACCTGATCCGCTCCGCTGCATAAAATGGAAGAAAGCCCCCGCGTGCATACCGCCGCCCGGCACAGCCCATACTAGAGGCAGACAGGGAGGGTTGATTCCATGGAAGTACACAGAGGAGAAGTTTTCTACGCAGACCTTTCGCCGGTGGTGGGGTCCGAGCAGGGCGGCATCCGGCCGGTGCTCATCGTGCAGAACGAGATCGGCAACCGCCACAGCCCCACCGTCATCGCGGCGGCCATTACATCCCGGCTGGACAAAGCCCGCCTGCCCACCCATATCAATATCCGGGCAGCGGACACCGGCCTCGCCAAGGACAGCGTCGTGCTGCTGGAGCAGATCCGCACGCTGGACAAACACCGCCTGCGGGAGCGCGCAGGGCAGATCACGCCGGAAGACCAGAAACGGGTCGATCAGGCACTGGATGTCAGCCTGGGGCTGGATGCCTACTGAAGATGTGAAAACAGAAAAGGGACTGCCGGTTCGGGCAGTCCCTTTTCTGTTTTTGGGTCAGTCTTCGTTTTTCAGGGTGCTCTCGGCGTCGTGGAGCAGGGCGTACTCGCGGATCTTTTCCAGCGTCTGCTCGCTGAGGATATGCTCTGCCTTGCAGGCATCCTCTGCGGCGATGCCCTCTTCCACGCCCAGCTGCACGAAGAAGTGGGTCAGCAGCCGGTGGCGGCTGTAAATGCGCTCGGCGATCTCGCGGCCCGGTTCCAGCAGGGTCAGGTTGCCCTCACCGTCCACCGCAATGTAGCCGTTCTCCCGCAGCTTTTTCATCGCGATGCTGACGCTGGCTTTGGTGTAGCCCAGTTCGTTGACCACGTCGATGGAACGGACGCGGCCCATCCTCTGATTCAGCATCAGGATCGTTTCAAGGTAATCTTCTGCGGATTGGTGGATCTGCATGGTTGTCGGCCTCCTGCCTTTCTTGATTTCCGGCCCGGAGCAGAAAAACGCACATCGGCTCGGTTTGTTATAGGATACCACATTCTGCCGGGGGATGCAAGTCGTTCGGCGGAAGTTTGCCAAAGCAAACCGAGCTTCTTCTGCATGATTTTGCTATTTTGACCGGAAACAGGGCCTGAAATCTTGTGGAACGTGCTTATCTGGACGCGCGGTAGGCTTCCGGGCCGGAGAGATAGAGGTCGCCGCCGTGGGCATCCAGAATGACGGTCAGGGGCATCTGCTCCACGGTCAGGCGGCGGACGGCTTCGCAGCCGAGGTCCGGCCAGGCGATGACTTCCAGCGTTTTGACGCTCTTGGCCATCAGGGCACCGGCCCCGCCCAGCGCAGCCAGATAGACCGCGCCGTTGCGTACGACGGCTTCCTTGACGGCGGCATCCCGCTTGCCCTTGCCGATCATGACCTTGTTGCCCAGGTCCAGCAGGCGGGGGCTCATCGCGTCCATCCGGCCGCTGGTGGTGGGCCCGGCCGAGCCGATGACCGCACCGGGGCGCTCCGGTGTGGGGCCGACGTAGTAGATGGCGCTGCCTTCGAGGTCGAAGGGAAGCGGTTCGCCCCGGTCCAGTGCTTCCAGCATCCGTTTGTGCGCCTGGTCGCGGGCCGTGTAGACCACACCGGACAGCAGAACGGTGTCGCCCGCCTGGAGCGGGGCCAGGTCCTGCGCGGTGCAGGGGGTGGTCAGTTCGTATTGCATGTTCATCAAGCCTCCTAATAGGCTCACGCCTTTGACGGAAAGGGGAGCGTTTACAGCGTCGCGCTGGCACGGCGGGTGACATGGCAGGAAACGTTCACGGCCACGGGCAGACCCGCCACATGGGTGGGCATCTGCTCGATGGCAAGGCCCAGGCAGGTGGTCCTGCCGCCGAAGCCCTGCGGGCCGATGCCGGTCTCGTTGACGGCGGCCAGCAGTTCGCGTTCCAGGGCAGCATAGTAGGGGTCCGGGTTGGGGATGTCCAGCGGGCGGAGCAGAGCTTTTTTGGCCAGATAGGCGACTTTGTCGAAGCTGCCGCCCACGCCGATGCCCAGCACGATGGGCGGGCAGGGGTTGGAGCCTGCCAGCGTGACCGTCTCCAGCACGAATTTCTTGAACCCCTCCACGCCGTCGGCCGGTTTGAGCATCTGGATGCGGCTCATGTTCTCGCTGCCAAAGCCCTTGGGGGCCACGGTGATGGTGCAGCCGTCGCCGTCCACGAGGTGGACTGTGATGGCGGCAGGGGTGTTGTCGCCGGTGTTGCCCCGGCGCAGGGGGTCGGCCACGATGCTCTTGCGCAGGTAGCCGTCGGTGTAGCCCCGGCGGACGCCCTCGTGGATGGCGGCCTCAAAGCTGCCGTCGATGTGGACATCCGTTCCCAGCTCCACGAAGACGCAGGCCATGCCGGTGTCCTGACAGATGGGCAGAGCCTTCTCCTGCGCCGCACCGAGGTTCGACCACAGCAGGTCGAGGGTGGTTTTCGCCAGCGGCCACGGCTCTTCCTCCCGCGCTCTGGCCAGAGCCGCTTCCACGTCTTGGGGCAGGCGGGTGTTGGCTTCGATGCACAGGCGGGCGACGGTATCGGTGATGGACTGTGCGGAGATCGTCCTCATGCCGCGCCTCCTTTACAGACGGGCCACGCCGGTCTCGCGGGCAGCTTTTGCCACGGCAGAGGCCACAGCCTCGGCCACGCGGGGGTCGAATGCGCCGGGGATGATGTTCTCTTCGCTGCGGTCCTCATCCGTGATGAGGTCGGCGATGGCGTAGGCTGCGGCCAGCTTCATGGCATCGTTGATGTCCCGTGCGCGGACGCTCAGGGCACCCTTGAACAGGCCGGGGAAGCAAAGCACGTTGTTCACCTGATTCGGGAAGTCGCTGCGGCCGGTGGCCATGACCCGTACACCGCCTGCCTTGGCCTCGTCGGGCATGATCTCCGGGGTGGGGTTGGCCATGGCGAAGACGATGGCGTCCGGATTCATGGTCCTGCACAGCTCGGTGGTCAGGATGCCGGGGCGGGACACGCCGATGAAGACATCGGCCCCCTCGATGGCCTCCTTCAGGCCGCCCTTGATCTGGCGGGGGTTGGTCACTTCGCCCAGCCAGTTCTTGTGGGCCTCGGCGCTGTTGCAGCCCTTGTACAGGGTGCCGAACTGGTCCACCGCCACGATGTCTTTGGCACCGGCGGTCATCAGCATCTTGATGATGGCCGTGCCGGCGGCACCGGGGCCGTTCAGGACGATGTGGACATCCTCCATCTTCTTGCCCACCACGCGCAGGGCGTTGATGAGCGCAGCCGTCACGACGATGGCGGTGCCGTGCTGGTCGTCATGGAAGACGGGAATGTCCAGCTCACGCTCCAACGTTTCTTCGATCTCGAAGCACTCCGGGCTTTTGATATCTTCCAGATTGATGCCGCCAAAGGTCGGGGCGATGGCCTTGCAGGCCGCGATGACGCTGGCGGCGTCGTGGGCGTCGATGCAGATGGGGAAGGCATCCACGCCGCCGAATTCCTTGAACAGCACGGCCTTGCCCTCCATGACCGGCAGACCGGCTTCGGGGCCGATGTCGCCCAGGCCCAGCACGGCGGTGCCGTTGGACACGACGGCCACCATGTTGCTCTTGAAGGTGTACTTGTACACGTCGTCGGGATTCTCTTTGATCTTGCGGCAAGGCTCGGCGACGCCGGGGGTGTAAGCCGTGGACAGGTCGTCGCGGGTCTTGACCTCGACCTTGCTCACGATGCCGACTTTGCCGTGGTGGCTCTCGTGCATTTCGAGAGCGGCTTTGTTGTAATCCATGGATGTTCCTCCTTGTGTTGATGTGCTTCTCTTATTATAATAAAGCCGCAGGCCCGGTAGCGCAAGAGGATTTTTGCGTGTGCGGGGCGACAGCTTGACAAACGACGATAGAACGATTATACTACAAATAGAAAAGGCGCTGGCCCAACAAACGGCTAGCTCCCTACCAGCAGATCAAAAGAATGACCGCCAACGGGTGCTAAACGTGGGGCGGTCATTTCTTTTGTCCATTTTTTGTGCGAAACTCTCGGAATCGGAGCACGATGTCGATCGTGTCGTAAACCGTTGTGACGAGGAACGTCAACAGCGCAAGAATCTCGGTCCATGTCATGGGTACATTCCCCCTTTCGGCCAGAGCCTCCGGGGAGAAACGTTCAAAAGTCGCCCTCCCGGCGCCCTGTTTATGGAAACAAAGCCATCCGGTAGGGAGTTGCCGCCTGCGTTCTGGACACAGCGCCTTGCCGCTTTGCTGCGGCAATTATAGGATATCACAGCTTTTGACAAAAAGCAACGACCTCACGTGGCAGGCAGCGTGAAACTTGTGGAAATTTCGCAAAATCCTTTTCTTTTTCATTTTTACCCTTTATAATAAGATTTGTCTGAAAAAATTGCAGTTCCCGGCGGCGTCCGGGATACAGGAGGTATCCACTTGAAACGAATCATCTCGAAGGCAGTCTGCCTTCTCTGCGCCGGTGCGCTGGCGCTGATGGCTGCGGGCTGCTCGAAGTCTGCGGCGTCCTCTTCCACATCGGCCAGCTCGGAGGCGTCTGTCTACGGCAGCGCTTCGGATTATGACTACCAGAATTTTGCCTACAGTGACGGTCTGGACGAGAACGGCTACTGGTCCGGCATCCGCGCACTGGATTATGTGACCCTGCCGGAGGACTACGCTTCCATCCCGCTGAAAAAGGCGGACATCGAGCCGACCGAGGAGGACGTCCAGTCCCAGATCGACAGCCTGCTCAGCCAGAACACCACGACGCAGCAGATCACCGACCGTGCCGCTGCCGATGGCGACACCGTCAACATCGACTATGTGGGCACCGTGGATGGCGTGGCCTTTACCGGCGGCACCTACAGCGGCTACAGCCTGACGCTGGGCAGCGGTTCCTTCATCGACGGCTTTGAAGACCAGATTGTGGGCCATAAGCCCGGCGAGACCTTTGAGGTCAACGTCACCTTCCCGGACGGCTACAGCGACTCCACCGACGCCGAGGGCAATGCGGTGGTCCTGAGCAACAAAAAGGCAGTCTTCTCCGTCACGCTGAACTACATCAGCGAGGAGATCCTGCCGGAACTGACCGATGCCTGGGTCGAGGAGAATTTCAGCAGCACCGACGGCGTCCACACCGTGGAAGACCTGCGGGCCGAATACCAGAAGATGCTGTATCAGAACAACCTGAACACTGCGGTGATGAATTATCTGCTGGCAAACTCCACCTTCAAGGACCTGCCCAAAGAAGTGACCGATTATCAGGTCAACCAGTGCCTGAACTACTACTACACCATGGCCCAGTATTACGGCTATGACCTCGACAGCTTCCTGCAGGCTGCTGCCGGTTACAACAGTGCCGACGACCTGCTGGATGCCATGAGCGACAGCATCACCGAGTATGCCCGCGAAGCGCTGCTCTACCAGGCAGTGGCTGAGGCGATGAACATCGCCCCCACGCAGGAGCAGATCGACACCTACTCTGCCTACACCGAGACCTACGGTGCCAACTACTGCACCATGGTCGCGCTGATGGACGCCGTGTCCGAGGCTCTGACCACCGGGGCACAGGTGAAGTAAAAAAGCCAAAAAGAAAATACCGCCGCGCAGAAAATAGCTGCGCAGCGGTATTTTTTATGCTTTTACCCAGATCGTAATGCTTTTTCGGAGTGCGACGCGGCCGAATTTGGCCATTTGCTGGCTGCTGTTGCCTTTCTTTTGTTTGAGACAGTAGACTTTTTTGACGGTAAAGCCAAACTGCTCGGCAAGAGAACAACTCAAAAAATCGACTGGGATGACTTCACCGCCATAACGGACATTGTCGTTGACGAACGCGACCATGGCGCCCTTTTTGCAAACGCGGAAAAGTTCGGCATAGATAAAGGCCAGCTCTGTAAAGTATCCTTCTACCATTCGGACGATGCCGCTGTTGTTCAAATCACCATGCTGTTCGCGCTTGTGTAAGGCATCCAGCACCTCACAAAAAGCAGGGTTGGAACAAAGTGTCTGATGGATTGTATGGAACCGGTCAATTTGACCGATCTTGGTATAGAAGAGCTTCAACTGTTCCAATTTGGAGCGGCTTTCAACGGTGCAGGAAAGCAAGTCCTGCCGCAGCTGTTTGATCGAATCGTTATCAAGCCCAAGGTAAACAAGTTCCAGTGCATAGGTGCGGGTATAATCATATCGGTTGCAATACGGCGGCGAGGTAATAACGCCTTTCAGAATGTTATCTGGAAGCCTGGGCAGTTCGAACAGAACGCTGTTCTGTTTGTAGGTGATCTGTGCTTTTTCGTGCGTCTGGCTGGAATGCTGGATCACCTCAAGGTCGTGAATCACATGCGATAGTTCCAATAGAACGGTATCACGGCTGTCGAGGATATTTGAACGGACTGTTTTAGCGGACAACGGCTTTTTGCCTTTCGCTGCGCGAAGCTCATTGGCATGAATCACCTTTGGGGAACGGCTGTCCCAGCCGAGATATTGGCCGCTCTTTACGGTGTAGCTGCACGGTTCCAGAGAATTGAGAATGCAGAGCCGAAGAAGATTTTTGGCATTCTCTGAATAGATACAGTGGATACGCCAGTCTTCGATGAACTGAAGGTAGCGTTCGTTGTATTCCGGGTAGGCATCCTGTGTGATGGGAATATAAGGTGTTTTCAAGGAATAGCTGTCTGGCATGTGGAGAGACTTCAGCTCTTCCAGCATAGCACGAAGTTCAGGAAGATCGTACTCCATGCAGGCAGCCTTTGCTTTTAAGGAGACGTCCGCAATGGGCATCACATCGTAGCCAATGCTGTTGATGCCCTGCATCTGGCAGACGAGCGCCGTGGTGCCGGAGCCCATGAAAGGGTCCATGACGAGATCGCCGGGGTGAGCTCCCATCTCATGAAGCAACAGTTGGACAAGGTCCGCTGAAAAACCTTCTTTGTATTTGAGCCAGCTGTGGAGGATCTCGTTCTTGCTGAGCTGATAGCTGACGCTTCGCCTGTCGAAACGGTCAGTGACCTCGAGAAGGGGAGCATAACGAGATTCGAGCATTTTGCGCTCAATGTCGCTGCATAAGGCATCAGAAGAAAACTGCTCGATCAGATAATCTTGGGAGGAAGGATTCAAAAAGGATAATTGTTCCATTCGGTTCTCACTTGTCTGCGTTAAAGATTCAGCAGCCAGTTGCAATAAGCGACCAGCTGGTTGTCGTTGGTAAGGTTGGCTGCGTTGGTCATGACCCCGGCTTGAAGCTGCGAATAGATTTCCTCCGCCATGGCGGTTTCAATGGCAGCTCCAACGAACGAGGTCTGAACGGGATGACCAGCAGAAGCGAAGGTCGTCCGGATACGTTCCAAGGCGGTGTTGGCCGTTTTCCAGTGTTCGTCTGCCCCGGCGGGGTCAATCCCGCCTTTGAGCTCGCCCATCATAAGGGCTTTGTCTGGTTCAAAAGCGATCTTTCCATTTCGGAATCCGACTGCATCGGAATCGAACAGGCAAATATCCACATTTTTCCGGACTGTGGAAATGTTCATATTGAAAGCAAGCAGCCGCTTTTTCCCTGCGGCGGTCTGCCAGCAGAGGGCTTTCATCCGACGCTCAATGTCAAGGTCGTTGTCTGACTGATCGTACCACGGAAATTTGCCGGAGATGTTTTCTGCCCACTGGTAGGAGATGTTCTGCACAGCCATACACGATAAGATGCAGCGGATCAGACGTTCCTGCCCCAGGGCCCCGATACGGTTCCGCATCGACCCGCCTACGGCGTCTCCTTTAATAAGAAGATATCGGTAGATCGTTTCGTCAATGAAATGTTTACCTGCGGGCTTCAAAAAATTCTTGATGAGCTCTTCAATGGCTTTGGTTTGGTCAGATTCGTCGAGGTAATTCAGACTTTTATCAGACAAACCGGAGGCACTCAGGAGAAATGGCCGTACTTCGGGTATGGAAAGAAGGGCTTCCGGACAAGTCGCGCCGGAGACCATACTCTTGAAGGCAAGTGAATTTTTTATGTAGGGGTCACCGAGACGATTCTTTTCCAGCGCGATTTTCAAAAATCCCGCGCGTGTCTGCTCGTGAGAGGTGACCAGATCGCCTGCGTTCCGGATATATTTGTTGAAAGCCATTGCGTTCTCCTTTTGTCTGAGAGAGGCTATAAAAGTGGAAAACTTGTATTTCTCAGTATAACATACTTTGAGGGGGATTGCAAAAAGGAAGCCGCCCCCAAAACCGAATAAAACCACAAACGGCCTGAACCCTGTGCGACACAGAGTTCAGGCCGTTTCGGCTTTTTTGGGGGTTATTTTTTCAGGGCATCTGCGAGGACGCGCAGCAGGTGTGGGACGTCCAGCGGTTTTGCGATATGGCCGTTCATGCCGGCCGCCAGCGCGTTCTGACGGTCTTCTTCAAAGGCGTTCGCCGTCATCGCAAAGATGGGGATGTTGGCCTTCTCGGCGTCCGGCAGGGCGCGGATCTGCCGCGTGGCTTCGTAGCCGTCCAGATTGGGCATCTGGATGTCCATCAGGATCAGGTCATACTGGCCGGGGGCCGCCTGCTTTATCTTCCGGACGGCGACCGCGCCATCCTCGGCGGTATCCACCACAAAACCGGCTTCTTTCAGGATCTCCAGTGCGATCTCGCGGTTCAGCTCGTTGTCTTCCACCAGCAGGAGCTTCTTCCCCTTGAGGTCGGCCGCAGTGGGGTGAGCGGGCTCGGAGGCAGGCTCTGCATGGAACGGTTCGGCCAGAACGCGGCGCAGCTCCGAGAGGAAGAGCGGCTTTTCGCAGAACGCGGTCACTCCGGCGGCGCGGGCCTCGTCCTCGATGTCCGCCCAGTCGTAGGCGGTCAGGATGATGATGGGGCAGCGATTCCCGATCACCTTGCGGATCTGCCGCACGATCTCGATGCCGTTCATATCCGGCATGAGCCAGTCGATGATGTAGGCATAGAACGCGTCGCCCATTTCCATGGCGTGCTTGGCCCGGATGACGGCCTCCTTGCCGGAGACGGTCCACTCGGACCGCATTCCAATCTCCGTCAGCATGGAGGAAACGCTCAGGCAGGTGTCCGTATCGTCGTCGGCCACCAGCACCCGCAGACCCTGCAAGGACTCCACCTTCCGGTAGACCTTCGGTTCCCCGGTAAGCCGGAAGGTCAGGCACACGTCAAATTCGCTGCCCACGCCCTCCTCGCTTTTCAGGCGGATGGTGCCGCCCATCATGTCCACGATTTTCCTGGTAATGGCCAGGCCCAGGCCGGTGCCCTGGATGCCGGAGACCGTGGCGCTTTCGGCCCGGGAGAAGGACTCGAAAATATGCTGCTGGAACTCCTTGCTGATGCCGATGCCCGTGTCCCGGAGGACGAAGTGATACCGGGCGCAGCCCTTGGGGGCCTTGTTCTCCTGCTTGACCCGGAGGCTGATCAGGCCGCCGGTCTTGTTGAACTTCACCCCGTTGCCTAGGATATTCAGCAGAATTTGAGTCAGGCGCAGCTTGTCGGCGTACACGTCCTCGTCCACCACATCCACGGTGTCGATGAGGAAATCCAGCTGCTTGGAGGTGATGGTGGGCTGGATGATGGTGCGGATGTCGTGGAGCAGGTCCGGCAGGTGCAGGGGCTTCTCGTCG
>ERZ773114.3404-NODE-3404-length-13123-cov-3.788567_pt1 | contig 13123 bp, 8 predicted proteins | sample MGYA00580564_ERZ773114 | MGnify/ENA primary metagenome ERZ773114 (study PRJEB29015, sample SAMEA2737836) | human gut metagenome | biome: human gut; feature: human-associated habitat; material: faeces | place: China | collected 2012 ...
AGAAGGACTGGAGATCCGGGTCTATTGCATGGAGGAACTGTGCTATTGCCTGAAGGAAAATGCGTTTCTTCTGGATATGTCTATCATGAATGATAAACTGGTGGACTGGATCGGAGAGGAATGCAGGGTCAGAGAACTGGCAAAGCAATTGTACCCCATGGTACATAAACAGTGGTCACTTAGTGCTTTCGTACTGACGATTCTGCAGTATGTGGGAATTTATGGGGAAGAAGAGCTGCAGGCAGTCGCACAGGTGCTGAAGCAGGGATCCGGACTCAGCAACCTGGAGAAACGTAAGAGCCAGATCGACTATATGGTGGAAAAAAGAAAATATGCCGCGGCCATTCGCGGATATGATATGCTATTGGAAACCTGGAGTGATCTGGAGAGAGAAGGAAGAGAGCTCCCGGCCGGAAAAGTCAGGGCGGCGATCCTGCATAATAAAGGCGTGGCCCTTACCGGACTGATGCTTTATGATAAGGCGGCAGAGTATTTTCGTGAGGCATGGCAGGCGGATCCGGACAGAAGCCATCTGGATGCTTATCTTGCGGCAAAACGCATGGAGCTTACAGAAGATGCTTATGTGGCATTTGCGGCCCGAAATCCGGAATTCTATACAGAATCTCTGGAACTGGAGAAAAGTATGGAACAATTCGGGAGAGAATGGGAACAGCAGCCGGAATTCCGGCAGTTGAAACTGCGAAGAGAATGGCGCGCAAATGACAGACAGAAATACGATGCGGAAAATGAGAGACTCATCACAGCATTGAAAAACAGTTATCGGACGAGTGTCAGCATATAACAGGATCAGAACGGACAGGAGAAAACTATGGTGTGGTGGAAACGCTTTTTTAAGAAAAAAACAGAGCCGGTGGAAGAGGATGACTGGGAACAGGTGGTCTATACACGTAACGGTGTAAATTTTGAAGAGGAAGATCAGCGGAAGCGTTACATTGTGAACTGCCTGGAGCAGATAACGGAAGCTTCCAGGGAGATCGATCTGCTCACCGGGGAATATACACTGGTAACATCGTACCTGACGGATATGGAAGAGATTGAGGCGTTACCTGCACAGCAGAGAGGGGAGATCAACCGTACCGCAGGTAAAATATCTGCGCTGGAACAGGAACGCAGTAAATATCGTGAGAAGAAAAACCGGATGAAAGATGCGGATTATTATGCCATCCGTAAAAGAGAAGATGAGATCGAAGAAGGGATTCAGAAGATCCGGGAAGGCGAAAAATACGGCAATCTGGTACGACAGGATCTGCATCGACTGGATGGAGAACGGCATGCCTATGAATATCGCAGAAATGAACTGGAGAATCTGATGAACAATCAGAGGGGAATGGCGGTGATCTTCCTGACGGCATTGATCGTGTGCGTGATCATGCTGGCTGTTCTGCAGTTTGCATTTGAAATGGATACTTATGTGGGATATTTCCTGGCGGTAGGCGCCGGCGCAGTGGCAATCTCCTATGTGTGTATCAAATACATGGACAGTGACAGGGAATTGCAGCGTGTTGAGAAGACCATCAATAAACTGATCCAGCTGCAGAACAAAGTAAAGATCCGGTATGTGAACAACTGTCAGCTGATGGAATATCTGTATCTGAAATATAATACGGACAGTGCAGCCAGACTGGAAAAGCTGTGGAAAATGTACCAGGATGAAAAGGAAGAACGGAAACAGTTCGCGGAGGCGGAAGCCAAGATCGAATATTACCAGAAGCAGCTGGTGGAACAGCTGTCTAACTATCGGGTACAGATGCCGGAACGCTGGATCGGTCAGACGGCAGCTCTTTTGGATAAACGCGAAATGGTGGAAATCCGACATGAACTCATTCAGAGAAGACAGGCGCTCCGCAAACAGATGGATTACAACCAGGAGGTGGCGGAGACTGCCAGGAACGAAGTGAAGGATGTAGCAGCAGCATACCCCAGATATGCAAAGGAAATTCTCTCGATGGTGGAGCGTTACGACCGATAAAGAATTGACAAGACCCTCCCGTTATGTTACTATGACACCGTGTTAGCAATTTACCATGCTAAAGTATACAATGCGGCCAACAGTGAGTGGCAGAACGGGAGGATGTATTATGAAAAGAGTATTAGTGGCATTATTGGCGATCAGCATGGCAGCAGGTGTTCTTACCGGCTGTGGTTCTAAAGGATCTGATAAGACATTTACCGTAGGTTTTGATGCGGAATTTCCCCCTTACGGATATCGTGATGACAATGGAGAATATGTAGGCTTTGACCTGGATCTGGCAGCGGAAGTATGCAAGAGACAGGGCTGGGAACTGGTAAAGCAACCCATTGACTGGGATGCAAAGGATATGGAGCTTTCTTCCGGAGCCATTGACTGTATCTGGAACGGGTTCACCATGAACGGCAGAGAGGATGCCTACACCTGGACCGAGCCCTATGTGGATAACAGCCAGGTGTTCGTCGTAGCAGCAGCTTCCGGTGTACAGAATAAGGAAGAGCTGGCAGGCAAGGTTGTAGCGGTACAGAAGGATTCTTCCGCACTGGCTGCACTGAATGATGAAGAGAACACCGATAACATTGCACTGCGTGATTCCTTTGCACAGCTGATCGAGTATGCGGATTATAACACTGCATTCATGGATCTGGAGCAGGGTGCGGTAGATGCCGTAGCTATCGATATCGGTGTGGCACAGTACCAGATCGCCCAGAGAGAAGCAGGGAAGTTTGTTATGCTGCAGGGTGAGGACAACAAGCTGGCAGTAGAGCAGTACGCCGTTGGTTTCTTAAAGGGTAACGATGAGTTAAGAGATACCGTGCAGAAGACCCTCGATGAGATGGCAGCAGACGGTACTTTCACACAGATCGCTGAAAAGTGGGGACTGACCGACAGTGTCTGCCTCGGTAAATAACAAAAGATAATTGATGTAAGTCAGGATAATTAAGGAGTAGATTTCATGAGTTTGCTGACCATGAGTGCCCAGCTGGCAGAGGGCTTTCTGATAACGGTGGAAATATTTGTACTGACCCTTTTATTCTCGCTTCCTCTTGGACTGATCGTAGCCTTCGGAAGAATGTCGGGATGTAAGGTGATCCGCATTATTTCCAAAATTTACATATCCATCATGAGAGGAACCCCTCTGATGCTGCAGATCATCGTGGTGTATTTCGCACCCTTTTATGTGTTCCGCATGCACGTGGGAACGGGGTATCGTTTCCCGGCGGTGATCGTGGCATTCGTGATCAACTATGCAGCATATTTTGCGGAAATCTACCGTGCGGGGATCGAATCTATTCCGGTGGGACAGTATGAGGCTGCGCAGGTACTGGGCTACAGTAAGGCACAGACTTTCGTGAAGATCATTCTGCCGCAGGTGGTGAAGCGGGTGCTTCCGCCGGTGACCAATGAGACTATCACATTAGTCAAGGATACTTCTATGGCATTTACCATTTCCATCGCGGAGATGTTTACAGTCGCGAAGCAGATCGGAGCAGCACAGACCAGTGTGGTTCCGTTGCTGGCGGCAGGTGTATTCTATTATATCTTTAATCTCGTTGTGGCATCCTTCATGGAATACCTGGAGAAGAAGACATCTTATTACAGATAGGTGACAGACAGGAGTATCGTATATGGAACAGACAGACGGAGAAATCCTCTTAGAAATGAATCATGTGAAAAAAAGCTTTGATGGAAACGGAGTGTTGGAGGATATCTCCCTGACCGTGAAAAAGGGAGAGGTGGTCTCCATCATCGGTCCCTCCGGTTCCGGGAAGTCCACACTGCTTCGCTGCGCAACGCTTTTGGAAAAAATGGACGGCGGTGAGCTGATCTATTTAGGGCAGACGGCAGCTTCAGAGAAAACGGATAAAAACGGCAGAGTACAGTGCGAATATGCATCGAAGGCGGAATTACATAATATCCGTAAATGTTTTGGACTGGTATTCCAGAATTTTAACCTTTTTCCCCATTATACGGTGATGAAAAATATCATCGATGCGCCGATCCATGTGGATAAGGTAAGCCGCACAGAAGCCGTGGCGAGGGCGGAGAAGCTTTTAGCACAGTTGGGACTGTCGGATAAGGCAGATGCCTACCCTTACCAGTTGTCCGGCGGACAGCAGCAGAGAGTATCCATAGCCAGGGCACTGGCACTGCAGCCTAAGATCCTGTTCTTTGATGAGCCGACCTCAGCACTGGATCCGGAGTTGACGGCAGAAGTATTAAAGGTGATCAGACAGCTGGCAAGTGAACATATGACCATGATCATCGTGACTCATGAAATGCAGTTTGCCAGAGAAGTATCCGACCGCATTATTTTCATGGAACAGGGTGTGATCGTGGAGGAAGGTTCTCCCGAAGCACTTTTTACAACGGAAAATGCCCGGGTTCGGGAATTTATCGGTAAGTTGCAGTAAAAACATATTGATTTTTTTTCGCAAATCTGTTTATCTATTAGGTGTGGGTGTATCTTACCCACACCTGTTTCAATAAAAGACTGAAAAACATAAGAATGCGAGGACTGATGGTATGAGCGTACAGGAAATGAAACCGATCAAGGAAGGCAAAGTTCGTGAGATCTACGACAACGGAGATACCCTGATCATGGTGGCAACTGACCGTATCAGCTGCTTTGATGTGATCTTGGACAACACAGTAACGAAGAAAGGAACTGTATTGACCCAGATGTCAAAATTCTGGTTTGATATGACTGAGGATGTGATCCCCAATCATATGGTATCCGCTGATGTTAAGGATATGCCGGAATTTTTCAGACAGCCGAAGTTTGACGGCAACAGCATGATGTGCAAGAAGCTGAACATGCTCCCCATCGAGTGCATCGTTCGTGGATACATTACCGGAAGCGGCTGGGAAAGCTACAAGAAGAACGGTACCGTATGCGGCATCAAGCTTCCGGAAGGTCTGAAGGAGGCAGATAAGCTTCCTGAGCCCATCTATACCCCTTCCACCAAGGCGGAGATCGGAGATCATGATGAGAACATCTCCTACGAACAGAGTGTGGAATATCTGGAGAAGCGTTTCCCCGGAAAGGGTGCAGAATATGCTGCCAAGCTTCGTGACTATACCATCGCTATTTATAAAAAGTGTGCGGATTACGCATTGACCAAAGGAATCATCATTGCAGATACCAAGTTCGAGTTCGGTCTGGACGAGAACGGCAATATGGTACTGGGAGATGAAGTGCTGACTCCCGACAGCTCCCGTTTCTGGCCGGTAGACGGCTATGAGCCCGGACATGGCCAGCCTTCCTTTGACAAACAGTTCGCCCGTGACTGGCTGAAAGCCAATCCCGAAAAGGGCTGGAAGCTGCCGGAGGAGATCGTGGAGAAGACCATCGGCAAATACCTTCAGGCATACAAGATGCTGACAGGAAAGGATCTGTAAATAATAATTTTGGGTATTCCTTTTTGCGGGGGCAGGCAGGAAAGGTAAGGCTTACAAGTGACGGACAACATTTATATCCAGACAGAAAATAACGACAAATTAAAGGAAGAATGCGGTGTCTTCGGTGTGTACGACTTTGACGGACACGATGTGGCATCTACGATCTATTACGGACTTCTGGCATTGCAGCACAGAGGTCAGGAGAGCTGCGGTATCGCCGTCAGCGATACAAACGGACCGAAAGGGAAAGTCTTAAGCAGCAAGGATATGGGACTGGTCAATGAGGCATTTACACCGGAACACCTCGAGAAGTTAAAGGGGGATATTGGCGTGGGACATGTCCGCTATTCCACGGCGGGCGGTTCTACCAGAGAAAATGCACAGCCTCTGGTACTGAATTATGTAAAGGGTACTTTGGGACTGGCACATAACGGTAATCTGATCAATGCTCCGGAACTGCGGAGAGAGTTAGAGTACACCGGTGCTATCTTCCAGACCACCATTGACTCCGAGGTCATTGCATACCATATTGCCAGAGAGCGTCTGAATTCCAAATCCGTAGAGGAAGCGGTGGGCAGAGCCATGATGAAGATCAAGGGAGCGTACTCCCTGGTGGTGATGTCTCCGAGGAAGCTGATCGGCGCCAGAGACCCTTATGGTTTTAAGCCGTTATGTATCGGTAAGAGAGACCATACCTATTTTCTGTCCAGTGAGACCTGCGCGCTGGATACGGTAGGAGCTGAATTTGTCCGGGATGTGTTACCCGGTGAGATCGTGACCATATCTCCGGAGAAGGGGATCGAGTCCGACACCAGCCATGTGCTGAAGCCTGCGGATACCGCAAGATGTATTTTTGAGTATATTTATTTCGCCAGACCTGACAGCTTTATCGATGGGATCAGCGTGTATGATTCCCGTATCCTGGCAGGAAAGTTCCTGGCTATGGATTCCCCGGTGGATGCGGATCTGGTCATCGGCGTACCGGAGTCCGGCAACTGCGCTGCCATGGGATATTCCATGCAGTCCGGAATCCCTTATGGTATGGGCTTCGTGAAAAATGCCTATGTGGGCAGAACTTTTATCAAGCCGAAGCAGAAGAGCAGAGAGAGCAGTGTACAGGTCAAGTTAAATCCTATCCGGGAAGCCGTGGAAGGCAAGCGTGTCATCATGATCGATGATTCCATTGTCCGCGGCACCACCTCCGACCGTATCGTGAAGATGTTGCGGGAGGCAGGAGCGAAGGAGGTCCATATGAGAGTCAGCTCACCGCCTTTTCTGTGGCCCTGCTATTTCGGCACAGATGTTCCGGCGAGAGACCAGCTGATCGCATATAACCGTTCCGTGAAGGAGATCAGTGACCTCATCGGTACAGACAGTCTGGACTATCTGAAGATCGAGAGACTGGAAGAACTGGTGGGCGGTAAGCTCGGTATCTGTAAGGGCTGCTTTACCGGCAAATACCCTATGGAACCGCCTGCGGAAGATATCCGCGGAGATTTTGACAAATAAAAGATGACTATTCAGAAACCCTTAGAATAAGAAATACTGATACGTCATGCTTGCATGTAAGTAGCAGTTTTCTTATTCGCAAGGTGACTCGAATAGAGTCACCATACCACACATGAACAAAATTAGCTGCGAAGCAGCGGGAAAGTATGTGTAACATACGGTTTTGAGAATGTGTGGTATGGGTTTGGAATAGTTGTAATAATTAGAAAATAAGAGGAGCAAGACAAATGAGTACAGGTACAGACAGATATCAGAGCCCGTTATCCGAACGTTATGCCAGTAAGGAGATGCAGTATATTTTCTCCCCGGATATGAAATTCCGTACATGGAGAAAACTGTGGATCGCACTGGCAGAGACGGAGAAAGAGCTGGGACTGTCCCAGGACGGGAAACCCGTCATCACAGATGAGCAGATCGAGGAACTGAAGGCACACGCAGAGGACATCAATTATGATGTGGCAAAAGAGCGTGAGAAGCTGGTACGTCATGATGTTATGAGCCATGTATATGCATACGGACAGCAGTGCCCCAAGGCAGCCGGAATCATTCATCTGGGTGCAACCTCCTGTTACGTGGGTGACAACACCGATATTATCGTGATGACAGAGGCTTTGAAGTTAGTCAGAAAAAAGCTGATCAATGTCATGAAGGAACTGGCTGATTTCGCAGATAAGTATAAGGCACAGCCTACCCTGGCATTTACTCATTTTCAGCCTGCACAGCCTACGACCGTAGGTAAGAGAGCAACCTTGTGGCTGCAGGAGTTCTCTCTGGATCTGGAGGATCTGGATCATGTTCTTGGTACCATGAAGCTGTTAGGCTCCAAGGGAACCACCGGAACCCAGGCATCCTTCCTGGAACTGTTCAACGGGGATCAGGGGACCATCGACAAGATCGATCCCATGATCGCTGCCAAGATGGGTTTCAAGGAGTGCTATCCCGTATCCGGACAGACTTATTCTCGTAAGGTGGATACCAGAGTAGCCAACGTACTGGCAGGTATTGCGGCATCCGCACACAAGATGAGCAACGATATCCGTCTGTTACAGCACATGAAAGAAGTAGAGGAACCCTTGGCGTCTTCGGATCTTTCCCGCTCTAATTGGTGTCCCGGATCGGACGTGATACCGGAAGAGGTGGAGCTGAAGGATATCCAACCCGGCCATCATACGCTGACGGTGAGTATTCCGGAAGCGGCAGAAGTGGATGGGAATAAGCTGAATCATTGGTTGGTCTCAGCCTATTTGGTCTGGGATGAGTAAATAATGTGACAATATGTTATGTACCAATGTGCCAATCATTCTCTCTTCAACTAATTGGCATATTGGCACATTAGCCAATTAAAAAATTATTGATATGGAAGACTTGTTACCTTTCGCCCTATTATGTTTCACTTCGTTTTTTACGTTGACCAATCCACTCGGTACGATGCCGGTTTTCTTGACCATGACCAATGGTATGAATGACCATGAGCGGAAAGCGATTGTCCGAAGGGCCACGATCGTGTCGTTCATCACCTTGATGGTTTTTACTTTCTCCGGTCAGTTCCTGTTTAAGTTCTTTGGTATCTCTTCGAACGGCTTTCGCATAGCTGGCGGCTTTATTATCTTCAAGATCGGTTTTGATATGCTTCAAGCACGCTACTCCAATGCGAAGTTGAAAGAGGAAGAGGTGAAAACCTATGCGGATGATATATCCATTACTCCTCTGGCGATCCCGATGTTGTGCGGTCCGGGAGCGATCGCCAACGCTATCATGCTTATGGATGACGCTTCGACATTCACCTTAAAGGGTACGTTGATCGGAATAATCGCATTGGTCTATTTTATCACATTCTTGATCTTGCAAGCTTCTACCCGGCTGGTACGTATATTGGGAGAGACTGGAAATAACGTGATGATGCGTTTGATGGGATTGATACTGATGGTGATCGCCGTGGAATGTTTCGTAAGCGGATTGAAGCCTATCTTGATCGATATCTTGCGTGAGGCGATGGGCTAACAAATTACCAGACCAGCTTCTTTCTGCGATGGGTGCTAAATATTGGAATAACCTTTTTTTATCCTCATCGCAATCGGAGATATTTGCTTTCCAGATAAGTTGCTCTGCTTGGAACGGGAGATACGATATGATATCATGGGTGTGTGTTGTTCCGTTTGAGATCGTGATCTTCTTGGATTTAGCATACAGGTTCATATCCTTCATTTTTTGCTGTCCTTCAGGTGTCGTATCATGAACTTCTTGTGTGAAATGAAGTCTGTTTATTTTTAACATGGCTAGGTGATCGATCAATTCTTTGAGATTATCCTTCGAGATGAGAGTGAAAGGTGTGTGTATTGCCACGGTCCGATTGCTGTATCGGGGGCCATCTAGTATGGTCATTCCCGGTACGTTCCATTGAATATTCTCTACCTGAGTTTGGTTGTTTATTGCTGGAGGAAGCAGAAAACGTAAGGTTTGCATTGCGTAAAAGAAACCTTTTTGTCCGGATGCTTTTATTAGAATGCAAGAGGGGGCTATATTCAGTTTATAATGTTCGGCCGCTAGTTCTCTGTCTGTGCGGAATATGATATTGGCTCGTTTGTCTTGTATTTTTATTTCCGGGGTGAATCCGGCGGAAAGCGTGAACAGATCGGTCAACTCCCGAGCGATCATAGCCTGTTTTTCATTTTCTACACTGATGAGGGTTGCCTTGTTGAATGTGAAATCACCTTTGTCTGATACACTTTGCAAGGGGAAAGGAATGATCTCCGGTTTTTCGTCCGGAAGGAAACAATAAAATATATACCCGTTGTACGTAACATAAGAATAATTTTTAATGATATGCTTTTTTGTTTAATTTTTCACTTGCTGCAAATCTATGCTTTAAGGATATTTTCTTGGGTCCAAAATCGTCCGTGAAAATTCAAAAAACGTTTTTTATACTCTGCAAGCCTTATATTTCGGACGATTTAGTATTTTTGCCGAACAATGGGTGATATACAACTATGCGAGTATTTTGGAGGTTTTTACAATTATATCTATTGCTGTTTTTTGTGTGTTTAGCGGAGTCTCTTTATGCAGCTCCTAAGTATTATTTTAAACAAATTTCTTTGGAAAACGGATTATCGCAGTCTTCCGTAAAATGTGTACTGGTAGATGAAAGAGGTGTTATGTGGATTGGTACCCGGTTTGGGTTGAATCGTTTCGATAGGGAAAAGATTACCGTTTATCAGGAGGAGAGAGAGAACCTGCATTCTCTTCCTTATAATGATATAGTTTTTTTGGAGGAAGATGCGGAAGGAAATATTTGGGTGGGGACTAGTCGCGGATTGGCATGTTTCGAACGTGATACCCAAAAATTTATGCGTCAGGAAATAGACGGTCAACCTTTGGTCGCTGCTTGTAGCCTCCTCATGCCGGAAGGAATCTATATTTTAGGGAAGCAAGGTGTTTTTTGTTATTCCTATGCGGAAAAGAAAATGATCCGGTGTAAGTTCAAGGAAAGTCCGTTTGAATTTTCGCCTAATTATGTTTATTTGTATGACGAAAAAGAGAGGAAGGTCATACTGTCTTTTCTGGAAAAAGGGCTTTGGTGGTATTCGCTAGACACCGGAGATATGGAACGTGTGTCGTTTATCCCCAAAGGGAATATCCCCTCCATGTATATAGATTCATTCAAGAGAATATGGGTGGCTATCTATAATAAAGGTGTTTTTTGTTATGATCGAGAGGGGAGATTGCAGGAGCATTTGGAAACCCCGAAGAGATTGACTCATAATATCGTGCAAGATATGTGCGAGAAAGATGGCGAACTTTGGCTGGCGACGGACGGAGGTGGTATCAATATATATAATTACAAAAATAAGACCGTAAGAGCGATTATGCATCTTCCGGGCGATCGCCATTCGTTGCCGGTAAATTCTTTCGCCTGTCTGTATATCGATGATGAGGATAATGTTTGGGCGGGCAGTATCAGGGGAGGATTGATCGGCATCAAACCTGTTTTTATGACGACTTATCGGGATGCTCCTCCCGGGGCTTCTTACGGTTTGAGTTTTCAGTCGGTCACTTCCATGTATGAAGATCGTGATGGGAAAATCTGGGTAGGAACGGATGGGGGAGGTCTTGACTTGTTTGATCCGCAAAAAGAGACTTTCCGGAAATATCCTCAGACTGCGGGGATGAAGGTGGTGTCTATCATGCCGTATAGCGATTCGGAATTGTTGTTATCTTTGTTTGGTGTAGGGCTTTATCATTTTAATAAAAATACAGGAGAATGCCGGGAGTTTTTGTTAAATTGGGGGCATGTGCGAAAGGATTTATTCTTACGAGGTAATTCGATTCGTTTATTTCCTTTAGACGAGGACTGTTTTTGTCTTTTATCCGATAATCATTTGTCTGTGTATAATCGGCGGAAACAACAATTTGAGTCTTTACCGGAAGATCTGTTACCGCAAAGTTTGCTTGCACCCCGTTTCATACAAGGCGATTCTTGTTACATAAGTTCTTCTGCGGCTTTGTATGTGTTGGATATCCCGCATAAGCAACTACGTCCGTTATTTGTGAGGAATGAGGATATCGGTACGATACTTGCGGTAAAACAAGATAAAGATAACCGTTTTTGGTTGGGGACATCTTCCGGTCTATATGTTTATGACCGTCTCTCGGAAAGATTGGACACGGTTGATCAGGATCGTTTTATTGGGGTAACGTCTCTTGCGTTTGATCGTTCTGATCGCCTTTGGATAAGTACTCATGAAGGGTTGTATGCGTATGTACCGGATGAGAAGCGTGTAATCGTTTTTGGGGAATCTGACGGTGTCTTTACACGTGAGTTTCTTCCGGAACCTGCTTTTGAGGCTTCTTCCGGTAATATTTATATTTCTGGGGTGGAAGGGCTGGTTAGGATACGGCCCGACTATGACATTCATGAGGAAGAGGATTTTTCTGTAAGCATGATTAATTTGGCTTTAGATGGGGCTCCGATTCATCCCGATGGTATATCCGGGGAACAGGCTATTTCCATTCCGTGGGATTATGTTTCTTTTGGGTTAAGTGTTATCGTGAAAGAGAAGGATTTGATGCGGAAGAAATTATTCCGTTTTTACATCAAGGGAGACCGTGAGGAGTTGTTGGAGACTTCAAGCCATGCATTTACATTTCCGGCACTTTCTCCGGGCAACTATGAATTATGGGTTTCCTATAGCAAGAAGAATGGAGACTGGAGTGTTCCTTTGAGATTATTGGCAGTAGATGTGGAGCCTCCTTTGTGGAGATGCGCTTGGTTCCTGATTGCGATGGGGGTGATCGCATTTGCGGCAATTGGAGGGATGATCTGGTCTGTTATGCGACGCAAAGAACGGAAACTTGCTTGGGCCATGAAAGAACATGAACGAAAGTTTTATGAGGAAAAAGTCCGTTTCATGGTGAACATCAGCCATGAATTACGTACGCCGCTTACTTTGATCTATGCTCCGCTCAAACGTTTGCTGAAATCCGGAAAGGTGACGGATAAAGATGTATCCCGGCAATTGGATGGTTTGTTGTTGCAGACTTGCCGGATGCGGGAGATCGTCGATATGGTGCTCGATGCCCAGAAGTCTGATACGAACGGCGATGTTATGGATATTCGTTTTTACGATCTTAACGATTGGATACGATCGGTAACGGATGATTTTATCATGGAATTCGAAGCCCGTAGGATTTCTGTGCGGTTCCAGTTGGATGCTTCAGTAGAGAAAGTACCCTTTGATACTTCCAAATGCCGTGTCGTTTTATCTAATTTATTGATAAATGCGATGAAATTCAGCGATCCGAATACCTCATTAGTCATTGGTACGGAGCGTATGGATAAGAATGTGCGGGTTTTCCTTGCGGACCAGGGGATCGGATTGAGACATGTGGATATAAACCGTCTTTTTACCTGTTTTTACCAAGGTGAACACGACCGTAAAGGGAGTGGGATCGGGTTGGCTTATGCCCGGAAACTTATAGAGTTGCATGGCGGAAGTATAGGTGCTTACAATAATGAGGATGGAGGTGCCACTTTCTATTTCGACCTTCCTTTCACGCAAGCGTTTGTTGCCGCGGAACCGGATAGGGTTATCGATTTAAGCGTGAAGGGCACTGACATGCCGGAAACAGATGTGTGCGGAGTACAGGTAGATACGGAGCTTGCTAAATATACATTGTTGGTGGTTGAAGATGAGATAGAGCTGCGTAACTACTTACTCGGTGTCT
>ERZ773114.3411-NODE-3411-length-13073-cov-3.555538_pt1 | contig 13073 bp, 7 predicted proteins | sample MGYA00580564_ERZ773114 | MGnify/ENA primary metagenome ERZ773114 (study PRJEB29015, sample SAMEA2737836) | human gut metagenome | biome: human gut; feature: human-associated habitat; material: faeces | place: China | collected 2012 ...
GCCCTGCAGCACGAAGGCGCGCATCGCCTGACGCTTCGCCTGCATCGAGAGCGTGTGCTCAAAAGCGCCCGAAACCACGTCGGCGGAGCCGCCCACGACGGCCTGCAGAGATTTCGATCCGCCCTGGAAGTCGACGACCTTCACGTTGAGGCCTTCTTCCTTGTAGAAGCCCTTCCATTCGGCGATGGCGGCGGGGAGATAGTAGTAGAGGTTCTTCCCGCCCACGGCGATCGTGACTTCGGTCTTTTCGGGTTCGGCCGCGAAGACCGAGCGCGCGCCGATGCCGGTTGAAACGCCCGCCGCAAAGAGGGCGGCGCCGCGGCAGAAGGTGCGGCGGGAGAAGGGAGCGGAGAAAATCGATTGGTGCGTGCGGTTTGTCATGACGGTCATCCTTGTCGTTCGTTTGGGTCTCACGTCGTCGCGAGGAGTTCGAACGAAGGGCCGTCAAGGCTTGAGTACGCTCGTCGGGGCCGGGGAGAAATTTCCGTGCGCCGTCCTGCTCGCGATTCTTGGCGGGAGAACGGCTGTGAGTGAAGAAAAGTGTCAGCGGCCGTCTCCCGTCCTAAGGCGGAGAAGGCTCGTAAGTCGGAATTCCGAGGCGGGCACGAAGCGCATGAGATCCTTGCGGATCGTGTGGCGTACGGTGAATCGTGCGGTCATGGGGAACTCCGTCGGGGGAAGAAAACCGGATGCCGTCCGGCTCGGGCGCCTCTCTTTGAAGTGCGTAGAAAAGACTTTATTGCAAAAACGCGGGGCCCGCAATAGGTTCGATTGCCTAGGCGGGACGGTCGGGAAGGAGCCGGTACGCGGAAGAGAGTTTCGCATGGATGGGGCGTCACCGGGATTTCGTGCGCCAAGGCTCGACTGCATACCCGGATATCGTGCATAAACGGCGGTTTCATATCTGGATATCGTGCAAAAACTGGTCTTTTCATACACGGATTTCGTGCTGAAATCGGTCTTTTCCTATCCGGACTTCGTGATAAAATGGGCCGATCCCCATCGGGATCGCCGTGTGTAAAATGGGGAGACGTGCAGAGGAAGCGTAAGCATTTATGCCGTTTTCAGCACGAGATCTATTTTTTAAAAACGTTTGTGGTTCAGGTGGAAGAGGGAAGAAATGCTTGAGCGGAAATCAATGCGGCATCTTTTGGAATGGAAACAGACTCGGCAGGGAGCCACCGCTCTTCTGATAGAGGGGGCGCGCCGAGTGGGAAAAAGCACTCTGGTTGAGGAGTTTGCAAAAAGGCACTACCGCTCCTACCTTCTCATTGACTTTGCCCGCATCCCGGACGAGGTTGCGGACCTCTTCAGAAATCTGCGCACCGACCTGGACAAGTTTTTTCTCTATCTGAGCGCTTACTACCGCGTGACGCTGCATCCGCGCGAGAGTTTGATCATTTTTGACGAAGTACAGACTTTTCCGCTCGCCCGCGCCTTTGTGAAGTACTTGGTCGCCGACGGACGCTACGATTACATCGAGACGGGGTCGCTTCTCTCTATTCGGCAAAATGTACGGGACATCGTCATTCCTTCCGAAGAGGAAACCTATCGGCTCAATCCCTTGGACTTCGAGGAATTTCTCTGCGCTACGGGAAACGAGCAGCTTGTCCATCTCATCGGCGAGGCTTTTCAAAGGAAGGAGGCGTTGCCTGATGCTCTTCACCGCCGGGCGTCCGGTCTCTTGCGCGAATATATGCTCGTGGGCGGGATGCCCCGCGTAACCGACGTTTACGCGACATCACACTCCTTTGAAAAGGCGGACGGGGAGAAGCGGCGGATTCTGGACCTGTATCGAAAGGATGTGGCCCGATTTGCGCACGGTTATCAAGATAAAGTCGGAAGCGTTTTTGACGAGATTCCCGCACAACTCTCAAAACACGAGAAACGATTCACGCTTGCGTCGCTCGGCAAGACCGCACGGATGAGAACCTACGAAGAAGCTTTTTTTTGGCTTGCCGACGCGCAGATAGCCATTCCGTGCTTTGCGTCTACGGATCCTTCCGTAGGTTTGGCATTGAGCCGCGATTCGTCGGCGCTGAAATGCTACATGGCCGACACCGGGCTTCTGGCTGCGATGGCGCTCCTGACTTCGAACGCGACGAAGGAAGATCTCTACCGCAACGTGCTGTTCGGGAACTTGTCGCTCAACGAAGGAATGCTTACGGAGAATCTCGTGGCGCAAACCTTGGTGGCCAAGGGAGATCGACTTTTTTACTACTCGCAAAGCGGCAAGAAAGAAGGGGAAGAGCGCCTCGAAATCGACTTTCTGACGGTTCGTCCCTTCCCGGACGCCCGCAACAAACCCCGCGTCACACCGATCGAGGTGAAGTCGTCCGTGCGTTTCCGCACCGTTTCGCTCGACCGGTTTGTTCAAAAGTTCCGCGAGCGAATCGGCAACGAGATCGTCGTTTATCCGGGGCCTTTGCGAAAGGAAGGGCGTCGTTTGCTCGTGCCGCTTTATGCGGCGCACTGTCTCTGAGAGTTTTCGGCGGGACGGCATGCGTCGTCCGATCAGTTCTACTGCGGCAGAGAGAACGGTGCCTTTGGGCGCGCTGGCGGCGTCCGAATTCTACGGGATCTGTTCCATGGCGGCTCAAATGGTGTTTGCCTTCGAGTCCGGCACGGCCCGTCGCACGGGACTTGCAAGAGCGAGTTTCCTGCGCAAGGTGACGGACGCCGTGGATCCGACGCTGTCCGAACAACTGGCTGCGCAACCCGTTGCCCGGCTTCAAGAAGCCCCGGACGCATGGGAGCGCGATCTCAGACTCTGAGCATCATTGCGGGGCTTCTTCGAAAGGTCGGGGAAGCTTCTCGGGCAAGGCTGCGCGGGAGATTCTTTGAGCTCGGCGGTTCGGAGAGCCCGTCCCTCAGAAAAAGTACTCGGCCTCAAGTTTCAGACTCGCGCCCTCCCGTTTGCCGCAGTACCCGCGAAGCCTCAGGTCAAAGAGCCAGGGCGATTCGGCCCCGGCGTGACGCAGTCCCGCCTCGCCGATTCCCGTCGTGCCGCGGATCGGTTCGCTCCCGAGGATTTCTACGCCGTTCGCTTCGTTGCGGGGCTTTTCCGAAAAGTCGTACTCGAAGGCCGCGCCGAGATAACCCTGCCAGTCGCCCGCCGGCGCCGAAAGGCGCACTCCCGTGCGCACGCGATGGTCGTCGACGCTCTCGAAGCGCAGCGTCGTCGTGCCGTCCGAATCCTTCACGTGCGCGGTGTCGCCGGGAAGATAAGTGAGGAAGTACTTTGCAAAGACTTCGAGTTTGGCGTCAGTTGCAAGCGGGAAAATCCGCCCGACGCCGGCATGGGCCGCGGCGTAGAGCGAGTGCGTTCCGTAGCCGTGCGAGCGTGCGTCGGCCCCGACGAGTCCGTGCCCGACGTCGTTCTCAAAGCGCCCGACGCGAAGCGACCCTTCCGTGTAGAAGCCGTTATGAAAGAGATGCCTTGCGGACGTGCCGACGCCGCAGTAGCTCATCGTGCCTTCCACCCGGCGCGTGACGCCGGAAAGCCGCATCGAGTCGTCGAATTCGCCGCGCCCGATTTCCGCAAAGAAATTGATGCGGGCGGCTCCCGATCCGGTCGCAACGCTCGTGCCTGCGCCGGCGAGAAAGTTCATTCCCCGCACCGTGAGGCTCCCGGCGGATTCGTATTTCACGTCCGCGGCCGACATCACCGCGAAGGTTCGGGGTCCCCAACGGTGGTCTCTCGAAGGTTCCGTGAGCGTGTCCCCCACGATTTCCGCCGCTTGCCCGAGGAAGGTGACCGCGGCGTTGCGCTGGTTCGAAACGAGTGCGAGCTGCCGGTTGGGAGCGGGGGCGTCCTCGAGTTCGAGGACGATCGACTTTCCGTCTTCGGCGTTCACGATCCGGCCTTCGACCTCGGTCGTGATGCCGGTCGTGAGCGCGATCGCCAGTCCTTCCCCGTCGTAGAGGGGATTGAGGGTGAGACCGGTATGCTCGCCCGCAGCAAGAAGCGTCATCGATTCGCCCAAGTGCGCGTCGGCACCGCCCTTGAAGACGAAGCCTCCGTCGACGAACGCGAAGGTCGTGCCGCTCAGGTCCAGCGTTTCCTCCGTGACGATTTCTCCCCAGTCGTCGTACGCCCTCATGTCGACTCGGAGCACGGCGCCTTCCGCTTCCCAGGGTATGTTCGAGAGTTCGATCGTGTTGAACCCCTTTACCGACGACACGACGCCCCGCCATCCGGAGAGCCGCAGGGCGTTCTCTCGAACGTCGTCTCCTCCCGTCCCGCCGAAGCGCCCGGCGCCCACGAGCCGGGCCTGAGCGAGTCGCTCGTCCCAAGCGCCGTCTCCGGCGAGTTCGACGACGTTGTTCGTCAGTACGCCTCCTTCGGAAGCGGAGATTTGGCCTGCGATGAAAAAAGCGGCTTGACGGTCCGTGAGGTCGAGCGTCACGTCTTCAAGGCGGATGTAGTTTCCGGCGATCTTTCCGTCGAGACCTCCATAGCCTTGGTGGAGGCCGCCGTAGACGAAGATGTTGCCGCCCGAGGAACTCCTGAGCGTCGAGTTCCTGATGTCGACTCGGTTGCCGACGACGTCGCCGCTCGGATTCATGGCGGCGCCGAGCGACGACGAGTCGATCGAGGAATCGGTGATGAAAAGAAGATTGTCGGCAAGCGTCGACGGCGCGGCCGAACCCGCCGAGGCGGCGAAGAGGTCGACCTGCACGTAGAGGTTTGAGGCTTTTTCGATGACGATCGCGTTCTCTGAAGCGTTGCCGCTCTCGGTGTTGGCGGCGTAGGCCATGTTGAAGCGGCCGTTCGTGAGACCCCGGATCATGAGACGGTTGCGTGCGAGCGTTCCCGTTTCCGAGTACGCAACCTCGACGTCGGCGTCCGTACGGAAGGTGCCGCCCGTGATGGAAACGACGTTGTCCGTGAGCGCAAAGGCGTCTCCCCGGGCGTCTTCGGCTTCCGCCGTATTGTTCGCAGCGGTGAATTTCGACTGCGCTCCGAAGTTGCCGCCCGAGACGTCGATGCGGTTGTCGCTCATGTCGCCCGTTCCTTCGGCCGCCGTGAATTCGATGAGGCGGTTCGTTCCGGCCGCGGGCGGCAAAAAGTTGCCGCCCTCGATCGAGACGGCGTTGCCGATGGCTTCCCGAGATGCGCCGTGGGCGGCGTGAAATGCCTGCACGGGGTCTTTGGCCCGGTAGTCGCCTTCCGTAAAAATCAGTCGATTGCCGTTTTGCACGGCGGCGTCCGAAGCCCCGTAAAAGTCGAGTTCCGAGAGTTCCTCCCCTGCGCCGAGCGCAAACGTGAAGAGGTTGCCGTTGTGGGAGCCGTCCACGCTGCCGCTGTAAACGTGGCGGACGGCGTCGACGGTCCATTTCTTCAGGTCGGCGCTGTGCGTAAAGCGGTCGTCGGCGCATTGCGCGCCGGCGGTTAGGAGCGCGCAGGAAAGAAAAAGGAGTTTTCGCACGGAAGAGTGGCGAAAAGAGAGGTTTTCCGAAGGAATCGGACCGCGGGAAAAAGATGACATGCAGGGTTCCAAAAGGACGGAGAGAAGATTTTTCTTTCCGAGAAGAGATGTTTCCATCCTAGCGGGTTTTCCTGAATAAGTATCCCGAAACGGCGTTTTATTTGTCCTTTGGAGGGGTGGAGTGCAACCTTTTGTTTCCCCTTCTCTCTAGGGGAGTGAATAATGAACGATACGGGTTTGTAGGATTTTTTGGGAGTTGACTGTTGGATTTCTCGACGGACGTCGAGGAATCAGGAATTTCCCTTAGGTCGTCTTCCCGGGGCCGTTTAATGTGTCGTCGCAAAAGGTCACGAAAGTGTCCGATGTCGTAGAAACCGGTGCGGTTTTATTCTTCTGGAATCGCACGGTCACGATGCGGGAGCGCTTGAAAGAGCACTTCCCTGATCTTTGGAAAATGATCTATGTCGCAGCCATCTTGCGTGCCATTAAAGAACCTCGTTTTCGTCGACTGCAGATGCACTACGAAACGAGTTTCCTCGCTCACTTGCTCCCCGACCTTTCTTTTGATCCGGCCGGTAATGCTGCTTTCCTGCAGGCTTTGGGACGACGCCGGGGTGCGATTTGCCGTTTCATGCAGGAGGATGTGAACAAGAACGATGCTTTCATTCTATTCGACGGACATCGTCTGATCACCTCTCCCAAAACCATGGAGCTTGCCGAACTCGGATATGACTCGAAAAGGCGCTTCAAGCCGCAAGTCAACTTGCTCTACGTCTACAGCCTCGCCAACGATTCCAGTGCTCCGGTGTACTACAAGCAATTTCTCGGCAGTACGCCCGACGTCAGTGCGTTCGCCGACGTCCTCAGCGAATGCGGCATTTCAAGCAACAAGTACACCGTGATTGCCGACAAGGGATTCGCTGCAGAGGGCGAGTTTGAAGAGCTGGCCGCGAAGAAACTTTCTTATGTCATTCCCATCAAGCGCGGCAGTAAGCTCGTATCGTCGTATCTGTCGCTGACACCGCAAAGTTATTCCGATCTTTTTACTTACAACGGCCGAGCAATTCAGTCATTCAAAATCGAAGCCGATGGCTTTAACGTCTTTGTCTATTTTGATGCTCAACTGTACGCCAATGAACTCGCCGATGCGGCTGAGCGGGCTGACCGTAAAAACGAAACGAAAGATGGGAAAGTCCAACAGGAAATGAAGCGCCGTCAGAATGGCAAAGGGAAAATGTCTGACGAACAGCTCCAACAGTTACAGCCGCAGGACCTGAGACAAGTTCTTAAGTCGACCCCCGAGATAGGGACGGTATCAATCCAGACGAACCGTTTGGATCTGAACAGCCATCAGATCTATCGGACCTACAAGCAGCGTCAAGAGATTGAGCAGTTTTTCAAGACGTATGGCGCGAGTACGGATTTCGATGCTTCCTATATGCGGGATCGCACGAGTCATGAGGCGTGGCTGTTTTTGAACCACTTGTCTGCCACGATTGCCATGGAATGCATGGCGGATATTGCACGGATTGGCGAAGACAAGAATGTCTCGTTCGAGGACCTGCGTCAAACACTGGGAAAGATCTTGGCTAGCCAAATAGACGGGAAATGGTCTCTTGCCCCCATCAAGAAGTCGGTGCAGAAACTGACCGCTAAACTGGCGTTTCCGATTGAGACATTTGACTTGGATGCCATGACACGCGGAAGTGGTACGCCAGCGTAGCTAGCGTACCTAATTCCAAGCGTTACGGTTTAACCCCGATGGCGGACTCCCGCGACGGACACTAACATGCAGGCTCGGCTTTAGGAAGGCGCAGACCGCCCGGGCCGAAGTTCCCCGATACAACCTGACCGGAGATTTTCAAATGTTCGGAGTCATTTGTACGCTCTTGGCCGTCGTGCTGCTTGCGTACTTCGTCATCAAAAACTACTATCCGCCCGTCATCCTTCTGGTGCTCGGGCTCGTCCTGCTTCTGATCGGCGCCTATATGGGCAACGCGCCCGTGTCGGCCAAGACCGCCACGAACTTCCTCGGCTTCGACCTCGCGCAGGCCGTCACCGACCTGACGAAGAGCCGCATCGGCGGACTCGGTCTCAACATCATGGCGATCGGCGGCTTCAGTTACTACATGAACAAGATCGGCGCCTCCAAGGCGCTCGTGAAGCTCTGCGTGCGTCCGCTCTCGGCGATCCATTCGCCGTACGTGCTCCTCGGCCTCACCTATGTCGTGGGCCAGTGCATGGCGCTCTTCATCAATTCCGCCGTGGGTCTCGGACTCCTGCTCATGGCTTCCGTCTATCCGCTTCTCGTGCAGCTCGGCGTGCGCCGCGCCGCCGCGGCCGCGGTGATCGGTTCGACCTGCTGTCTTGACCTGGGTCCGAGCTCCTCGAACGCCATGCGCGCCGCCGACCTCGTCGGCACCGACGTCGTCACCTACTTCGTGACGGGCCAGATTCCGGTAGCGATCTGCATCATCATCGCGGTTGCCGTCGGCCACGCCCTCGTGCAGCGCTGGTTCGACCGCCGCGAAGCCGCCAAGGGCATTTCCGACGATGCGGGCGCCGTCTCCGGCAAGACCGAAGACGCCTTCGCCGGTGCGGGTCCCGCCTTCTACGCGATCCTTCCGATCCTGCCGCTCTTCCTCCTCATCATCTTCTCGCCGATGGTCTACAACGGGATCAAGCTCAATCTCGTCACCGCGATCATCGTCTCGATCCTCGTCGCCTTCGTCGTGGACCTCGTGAGCCGCCGCGCTCTGAAGGACGTCTGCAAGGACTTCGGGGCCTTCTTCGAAGGGATGGGGAAGGTCTTCACCTCGACCGTTTCGCTCATCATCTGCGCCGAACTCTTCGCTCTCGGTCTCACGAAGATCGGCGGCATCTCGACCATGATCCAGATGGCGGCCGCGCAGCAGGACGTGGGTCTCTACCTCATGCTCTTCGTCATGATGGCCATCATGACGATCGCGACGATCGTGACGGGGTCGGGCAACTCCGCCTTCTTCGCCTTCTCGCCCCTTCTTCCGGAAGCGGCCGCGAGCGTGGGCTACAACACGATGGCGCTCGTCATCCCCGTGCAGTTGGCGGCGAGTCTCGCCCGTCCGATGAGCCCGATCTCGGGCGTCATCATCGCCGTCTCGGGCATCGCGGGCCTCACCCCGATCGAACTCATCCGCCGTACGATTCCGGTCATGATTTTCGGCATGATCGTGAACGTCGTCGCGGCGCAGATTTTCCTGTGATTCTCACGTAAGGAGATTCAAAAATGGCATATCTCATCAAGGGTGCGCACGTCTTTGCGCCGGAAGACCTCGGCGTCGTCGACGTCCTCACCGTGAACGACAAGGTCGTGGCGGTCGGCAAGGACCTCTCCGCCCAGCTCCCCGACCTCGAAACGATCGACGCCAAGGGCCTCGTCATGACGCCGGGCTTCATCGATCAGCACATCCACGTGACCGGTGGCGGCGGTGAAGGCGGCCCCAAGACTCGCACGCCCGAACTCGTTCTCTCCGAACTCGTCGCCTGCGGCACCACGAGCGTCGTAGGCGTCTCGGGCACCGACGGCACGAGCCGCTCGATCCCGAATCTTCTCGGCAAGGTCCGCGCTCTGCAGGCCGAAGGCGTCTCCGCCTGGATGTACACGAGCAACTACGCCTATCCCCCGACCACGCTCACGAGCTGCGTGCGCGACGACCTCTATTTCGTCCCCGAAGTCCTCGGCGTCAAGATCGCCATGGGCGACCACCGCTCGAGCTTCCCGACCGAAGACGAAGTCATGCGTCTTCTCACGCAAATCCGCGTGGGCGCGATGGTCGCGGGCAAGCTCGGCGTCCTCCACATTCACCTCGGCAACATCGTCGGCCCCTTCGACATGTTCCTTGACTGCGTCAAGCGCGGCATGCCCATTCAGCACATCCGTCCGACGCACTGCGCGCGCCACCCCGACGTCTTTAAGGGGGCGATCGAGTTCGGTCTCGCGGGCGGCTACGTCGACATCACGACGGGCGGCTCCTGCGCCGTGGGCACTCCGGCCGCGGGCGTCAAGGCCGTGCTCGACGCGGGCGTGCCGCTTGACCACGTGACGATGAGCTCCGACGGTCACGGCTCCGTTCCGCGCTTCAACGAAAAGGGCGAAATGGTGGGCCTCGGCGTGGGCGGCGTCGCGTGCAACCTGAAGGAAGTGAAGCGCCTCGTTCAGGAAATGAACGTCCCGATGACGACGGCTCTTTCGGTCGTCACGGCGAACGTCGCGAAGGCTCTGCAGCTCCCGGGCAAGGGCTTCGTCAAGGCGGGCGGCTCGGCCGACCTCAACCTCTTCGACGAAGATCTCAACCTCGTGCACGTCTTCGCCAAGGGCCGTCAGATGATGCGCGAAGGCGAAATCATCGTGAAGGGAACGTTCGAGGAATAATCCCGGTTCGGACTTTCGTCTGAAGGAACAATCCGCGCCGTCGGTTCATTCGGCGGTGCGGATTTCTTTTTGCCCGCGCCCGACGAAGTGAACCGCCGGGCGCTGCGGTCGCGGGAGAACCGCTTCTTCCCCGTCGTCAGAAGCGGTAGGTGAGGGCGGCTGCGCCCGAGACGCCCCGGCGGTCTCCCGCATATCCCTTGAGACCGAGATCGACGGCCCACGGACTCGCGGCGTCGGGCTTCATCGTAATGCCGAGCTCGAGAATGCCCGCATCGCCTTCGAGCGAAGGAACGTCGAGGGCCGCGCGTACGCCCTCGACTTCCACGTGCGACTCTGCGTCGCCGTCCGCAACGTGTTCGTACGCCAGACCCGCGCGCCAGGTCAGGTTCTCGCGGACCTCGCCCGTGAGACGGGCCCCGATTCGGAAGGCGTGCGTAAGGGTCGAATCCATGGCGAAGGATTCCGCATCCGAGACGTGCAGGTTCACGTCGTCGCCCTCCAGATAGGTGAGAACGTACCGTCCGTACACGTCGAGCGCGAGGCGGTCGGCGAGCGCGAAGACGTATCCGGCGCCCACGTGCATGGAGGCGTAGAAGGAGTCCGCATCGTAGCGGGCGGCCGCGTCGGCGTAACGGCCGTCGAATTCGGTCGACGCCATGCCGAGACGAAGCGATCCGTCTGCGTAGAACGGACTGCGGAAATTCCAGCGAAACGCCGCGCCGAGACCGTAGTAGTCGTGGTCGCCGTCCGCACTCGTGCCCGAGACATGGCTCTCCGACGACGCATGCCCCGCCTCGAAGAAGCCGGCCAGCGTAAGGTCGTTCACCTTCGTCGCGACGCCCGCGGCGAGGGTCACGCCGTCGACGTCGACGTGCGAGCCCGTTTCGTAGCGGGAGGTGCCGCCGTGCATCGCGCCGAAGGTCGTGACGGCGCCCGTTCGGGCCGAGGCGACGATCGCCCTCATGCCTTCGTCCGCGATGAATTCGGCGCCTTGATTCAGAAAGGCGATCGAACCGAGAAAACTTTCGGCGAGCGTCTTCGAATTGGCGTTGACTGTCCGGACGCCCGCGATCAGGACGTCGCCCGCCTCGAGGTTTCCGTCGACGATGAGAAGATCTTCGGAGATTTTCGTCAAGCCTTCGTCCGCTGCGGCGTTGAAGTTCCATTCCTTCGTGAAGAAGGTTCCCTCCTCGGAAAACGAGGTGTTTTCGTTGAGGGTGATCCCGGGCGCGCCGTCGAGGCGCACGAGCGTGTAGACGCCGCTTTCCGGGGTGTTTTCGGCGGCCTTGACCGTCACGGTCGTGTCGTCGAGAACGAGCGCGTCGCTTCCCGTGAGCGTGAGAAGGGCCTTCCCGGCATCCGCGTCGTTGGCTTCGGAGAAGGTGAGTTCGAGCTTGTCAAAGCCGGCGAGAGAGCCTGCGCTCACCGTCCCGGAGACTTTGATCATTCCGGTGTTGCGGACTTTTTCCGTTCGGTTCCAACTCGCGTAGACGGTGCCCGTCACCTGCGCGTTGTCGTGAAGTTCCACGGTGTTCTCGGCGGCGTAGGTGCTCTCGTAGGGCGCCCCTCCGCCGCTCACCGAATAGCCGCCGTAGACTTCGTCGGCTTTGGCGTTGTCGCGAAGAATCGCCGTGTTGCCCGTCGAGCCGAGCTTCGCGTATCCTCCGTAAACGGTGCCGACCGATGCGTTCTCGCGAATCGTCACCGTGTTGTTCAGGGCCGTGTCGGCGCCCGAGCCTCCGTAGGCGGCTTTGGCAAGGGCATTCGCCGAGACTTCGACGATGTTGCCTCGGGTTTCGGTGTCGGTTGCGGACTTTTTGTCTTCGGTTTGTCCGCCGTAGAGCACGGCCTTCTCGTCGGACGCGCGGAAGGTAAGTTCGTTTTCGCTCGAGTTTCCCGCGTACGTGTAGCCGCCGATATAGAGATTGTCCTCCGTGGAGGCGATGTCGATCTTCGCCGTTTCGGAGACGGTGACGACGTTGTGATCGACGTCTCCGTATTCCGCCGATCCGCCCCGTACGACGAGACTCTTTCCCGAGGCCGTGCCCGAGAAGGTCACGATGTTCGACGAGGCATGGCCTTCCCGGCGCTGCCCGTTGATGTTTTTGTCTGACTGTCCTCCGTAGACGGAACTGCCCGTGAAAACGGCGCCTTCCTGCACGGTCACCGTGTTGCGGTCGGCATTGGCGCCGCCCGATATTCCGCCCGCGATGCGTGCGGCGATGCTCGAACCTTCCGTGAGAATCACCGTGTTGTCGTTTGCGTCGTACTCTCCTTTGCTTCTGCCGCCGAAGGCGGAGGCGCCGGTATCGGTGATCTCGCCCGAGAGGAGGAGCGTGTTCTCGTTGGCGCTGCCTTCTTGTCCGAACGCCCATCCGCCGTGGAGCGACACGGATCCTCCGTTGGTTTTGGCGGAGGAGCCGAACGTCAACGTGTTTCCGTTGGCGTTGCCGCTGTTTGAATACCCGCCTGCCATGACGACGGTTTTTTCCGCTTCGCCGTTGAACACGAAGGTGTTTCCTACGGCATCGCCATTTTGGGTGCGCGCTCCGGAGAGATGGAGACTGAGCATGGTGCCCCCGTGCGAAACGACGGTGCCGGCCGCAATTTCCAAACGGTTGTTCGACGCGAGGCCTTCATTGGTGTAGGCGCCCGTCAATCCCTTGGGCGGAATTGATACGCCGTCGGCCGTCACGATCGTCCGATAGCCGCTCACGTCGCCCGTGGGAGAAGACGTGCTCGAGCCTGTTTGGCAGTTCGCGCCGTAGTACTGGGTGTCGCGTTGCGGCATGTCCTCGGCCGCGTCGATGGTCCAGGTCTTGGCCGGATCCCACTCGGGTTCGGCGGCGCCTGCGCTGATGGCGCCGAAAGCCAGGGCGGCAAGCAGGGCGCAATGCATTTTGTTGCGGGAGAGGGCGGGACGCTTTGACATGACGGGATCTCCTTGTGAATGGAAGACGTTGGAGGCCGATCCTCCGGACGGGGCGTACGGCATGTGATATATGAATTCAGTATAGGATTACGGTAAAAAAAAACTATCGATCGGCTGCACGTTCATGGTTTACCCACGACGCGTATCGACCGTTTCGCCGGGCGTTTTTCCGTTCTGCTCGAGGTTCTGCGTAGAACCCGGCGCCCAATGTTTGTCTCTCGGAATCCTCGGTGGTCCTGACGTACACAAAAGGTAGGATCAGCGGAGAGAATGCGGAAGGCAGGATTCCGCAGGGTGA
>ERZ773114.3413-NODE-3413-length-13069-cov-21.202013_pt1 | contig 13069 bp, 10 predicted proteins | sample MGYA00580564_ERZ773114 | MGnify/ENA primary metagenome ERZ773114 (study PRJEB29015, sample SAMEA2737836) | human gut metagenome | biome: human gut; feature: human-associated habitat; material: faeces | place: China | collected 2012 ...
GCCAGCGGATGTTGGCGGGGGTCTGTACATATAAGTGATATTTTACTCAAAAAGTTCCGGGGCAATATCCGTCAGAGCAAAGCCGGGAATGTCTTTCTCGTCTTTGTAGGTGCCATCTTCAGCTAGAAACTCGACCTTTGCAAAGTCCGCAACTGGAATCTCAGATTCACAGACATACCAGTTCAGGTAGTCATTAGCGGTTTGTTTGAGGGTTGAGGCAACGCTGCGGTCAGCGTTGTACTTGTCGCAGAAAGTGCGCCAAGGCAGATACCGCCAGATTTTACCATTGGTCCTGATGGTAATGCGGCACATGATTTTGTCGTTGGACAGGCCGGTATTTTTGGCACCAGCATGGTCATTGGCAGTCAGCCAGACGACAGGATGATAGTTTTCATATTTGTCAACGGCTTTGATGCCAATTTCATGCCCATTGAAGTACAGCGGCTCCTGATGGAAAGTTGCACCATCGTACTTTAGGTTGGAAGGCGTCAGCACTAATTTCCCAGTGGCCGAAATCATCCGATATTTGATAAGGCTGGTGTAGTGATACAGGTTTTCAGGCAGCTTGGTCTTTTTCACTTTCATTTGTTTCCCTCCAAAATCGTAGATGCTTACTAATACGAAACACCGTCTGAGATGCAGATAGTGGACAAGATTGAAAAAAGTGTACACTATCTCGCTGAAAAATGCAATAGAAATTTTTATCGGCTTGCAATCACGGAAAAGCTGTGGTACGCTTTACTAGGATAGTATAAAGGGAAAGTATATCCTTTTTAGAAAAAACACCATGATGTACCAATAGTGGTACATTTGCTATGTTAAAATGAAAGAAAACAATGCGGGAATCCGCATTTGATGGAGGAAATAAAAAATGGTAGACACCAAAAAAGAACAGGAACGCGAAGAACTGCACCGTGCAATCTGGGCGATAGCGGATGATTTGCGCGGCGCAGTGGACGGATGGGATTTCAAGAGCTACGTTCTCGGTACGATGTTCTACCGTTATATTTCGGAGAACATTGCCAGCTACATCAATCAGGGCGAAATTGATGCAGGCAACCCGGACTTCCGCTATGAGGATATGCCTGATGCAGAGGCAGAGCAGGCACGGGAAGGGCTGGTACAGGAAAAGGGGTTCTTCATCCTGCCCAGTGAGTTGTTCTGCAATGTACGGGCAAAAGCGGCCAGCGATGAAAACCTCAACGAAACGCTGGAAACAGTCTTCCGACATATTGAAGAATCCGCAAAGGGCAGCTCCTCCGAGGGGCAGTTTGCAGGGTTGTTCGATGATTACGATGTGAACAGCAACAAGTTGGGTGCGACTGTTGCCAAGCGCAATGAGAAGCTCGTGAAACTGCTGAACGGCGTGGCAGATATGAACCTTGGCGATGTGAAAGAGCATGACATTGATGCCTTTGGCGATGCCTACGAATACCTGATGACCATGTACGCCAGCAATGCGGGCAAGTCCGGCGGTGAGTTCTTTACGCCTGCTGATGTGTCGGAACTGCTGACCCGGCTGGGTACGGTAGGCAAGAAGGAAATCAACAAGGTATATGACCCGGCCTGCGGTTCCGGTTCGCTGCTGCTGAAGGCAGAAAAGGTGCTGGGACGGGATGCCGTGCGCAATGGCTTCTTTGGGCAGGAAATCAACATCACAACGTACAACCTGTGCCGCATCAATATGTTTCTGCACGACATCGAATTTGACAAATTCGACATTGCCTGTGAGGATACGCTGACCAATCCGCAGCACTGGGATGATGAACCCTTTGAGCTGATCGTATCGAATCCGCCGTACTCCATCAAGTGGGCCGGTGACGAGAATCCGCTGCTCATCAATGACCCGCGCTTTGCCCCGGCTGGTGTGCTGGCTCCGAAGAGCAAGGCAGACTTGGCCTTTATTATGCACTCGCTGGCATGGCTGGCTTCCAACGGCACGGCAGCAATCGTCTGTTTCCCCGGCATTATGTACCGTGGCGGTGCAGAACAGAAAATCCGCAAATATCTGGTGGACAACAACTTTATTGACTGCATCATCCAGTTGCCGAGCAACCTGTTCTTTGGTACCAGTATTGCCACCTGCATCATGGTGCTGAAAAAGGGCAAAAGGGACAATAAGGTGCTGTTCATTGATGCTTCTTCCGAGTGCGTCAAGGTGACGAACAACAACAAACTCACCCCGGAGAACATCAATAAAATCGTGGACACCTTTGCACAGCGGGCAGAAGAAGCACACTTTTCCCATCTGGCGGAGTATTCCGAGGTGCAGGAAAATGACTATAACCTGTCGGTTTCCACTTATGTGGAGGCTAAGGACACCCGTGAGAAGATCGACATTGTAAAGCTGAATGCTGAAATTGCACAAATCGTAGCACGAGAAAACGAACTGCGGGCCGCCATTGACCAGATCGTGGCAGAAATCGAGGGCTGAGATGGAAAGCGAAAAGAAAGATTCTGCATTGGTACGTTCTTCTGCGGCGGAATACCTGACCTTTGTTGCCTCCACAGGGGAAGACAAGGACAGCATTGAGATGCGCTACGAGGATGAAAACATCTGGCTGACGCAAAAGATGATGGCGACCCTTTACGATGTGGGGCTTCCGACCATCAATGAGCATATCAAAAAGATTTATGCTGACCATGAGCAGGACGAGGCGGCAACGATTCGGAAATTCCGAATAGTTCAAAATGAGGGTGGCCGACAGGTTACTCGCAGCGTGAACCACTATAATCTGCAAATGATTATTGCGGTCGGCTTCAAGGTGAACAACCAGCGGGCGGTGCGGTTTCGTGTCTGGGCGAACCAGATCGTGGAGCAGTACACCATCAAGGGGTGGGCTATGGATGAAGAGCGCCTGAAAAACGGCGGCACAGTCCTGACCAAGAAATACTTTGAAGAGCAGTTGGAGCGTATCCGGGAAATTCGCATTTCGGAGCGCAACTTCTACCAGAAACTCACTGACATTTACGCTACTTCGCTGGATTATGACCGCAATGCGCTGACCACAAAAGAGTTCTTTGCGAAGGTGCAGAACAAGATGCACTATGCTGTGCATCGCCATACGGCGGCAGAGCTGATCTATGAGCGTGCCGATGCCGAAAAGCCGCACATGGGGCTTCACACATGGAAGGATGCTCCCAACGGCAAAATCAAAAAGAGCGATGTTTCGGTGGCGAAAAACTATCTGACCGAAGATGAAATGAAGTCCATGGAGCTGATCGTTTCGGCATACCTTGACCTTGCCGAGAACCGTGCCCGCCGTCATATCCCCATGACCATGGAGGACTGGGCCAAGCGGCTGGACATCTATTTGCAGGCAGATGATCTGGAAGTGCTGAAGGATGCAGGCAAAATCTCGGCACAGCTTGCAAAGATGCACGCCGAAACGGAGTTTGAAAAGTACCGTGTGGTGCAGGATCGGCTGTACCAGAGCGATTTTGACAGGTACTTGGAGGAAACTATTGGTACAGAGTGACCTAGGTGGAGGCGAAAAGCTGTGGGAAAAATCAGAGAAAACGAGCCGCTACCCCCGCATACGAGATTGTCGTATGATGAATGTTACGCTAAGCTGATTTTGGAAAAATTCTTTCCGAACAAATATGAAAATCTGCAACTAAGTGATAAACCGGATTTGAGAGATTTGAAACATAATATTGGTATAGAAGTGACCTCTGCAATTCCAAAAGAAGAGCAAGAAGCATTAAACTTAGCGGCTATGATACCGTATGTGGACGAACAAGCCCAAGAGCGTAGACGCAAGAGATTGAAAAAAATGGGATATCGCTACACGAAGTATGGGATGGCACATCCACCTGAATCCTATAGGTATGATGGCGATTTCAATGATGTAAATATAAAAGACACTCCTTGTAAAAGATTTCTTGAAGCATATGAAGAAAAAATAAGAAAACTAAATAGTGGCAATTATGCGGAATTAGAAGGATATGATTTGTATGTTTACTCGGAAGAAGTTATTGATAGTTGGATGATTCCAAAGCTCATACAGGCAGTAAACTCTATCAATGTAGGAGTAAAGAAATATAGATATATCTATTTCGTTACGCTATGTGAAATACTAGTGTTTGATACAGAACATGACGAATGCGCAGGAATTGATATAGCTGGCGGAAGAAAACTTGATGGATTGGGAGAAAAAGCAAGGAAGATAGTTGAGGCTGGTGAAAAAAGATGAGTAAACTGGATGAACTGATTCAGGAACTTTGCCCGGATGGTGTGGAAACATTTCCATTGGAAGAGTGCTGTAATATTCTTGATAAAAAACGTAAGCCTGTAACAAAAAACTCTCGCGAAAAGGGAGAATATCCCTATTATGGAGCTAATGGAGTACAGGATTACGTTTCTGATTATATTTTTAATGGAAAGTTTGTCTTAGTTGGAGAAGATGGTAGTGTAATAACAAAATCTGGCACACCTGTTGTGACATGGGCAGAAGGAAAAATTTGGGTTAATAATCACGCACATGTTATAGAAGAAAAGTCGGGGACAATGCTTCGGTACCTCTATTTTTATATTCAAACAATTGATGTTACTTCATTAATTCATGGAAATATCCCTAAACTTACGGGTAGGGATTTCCGGTCACTGAAAATTGCGCTTCCGCCGCTTGAAATTCAGCGTGAAATTGTTCGTATTTTAGACAATTTTACAAATCTTACAGCGGAACTTACAGCGAAACTTACAGCGGAGTTTACAGCTCGCCAAAGGCAGTATGAGTTCTATCGGGATAAGCTATTGACTTTTGATGTCCTCAAGGAGGGGACGATTAACTTCTGCCAAAGAACACTTGGGGAAATGTTTGATTTCAGGAACGGCCTTAGCAAGGGCAAAGAGTTTTTTGGAAAGGGGACCCCATTTATTCGTTACACAGATGTTTACAATCATCGGACGCTTAGAAAAAAGGATATAACGGCACTGGTTGAGTGTACTGAAGATGAAAAGGAACGGTTAAAAGTATCAAGAGGGGATGTCCTTTTTACAAGAACATCCGAAACGGCGGAAGATATTGGATGGTCGTCTGTAATGCTTGATGATATGGATGATTGCGTCTTTAATGGCTTTACAATAAAGGCAACGCCGAAAACCAAAGAGCTTTTGCCCGAATACTGTGCTTATTGCTTTAGCACATCGGACTTTAGACAATATGTGACGAAACACTGTGCTTTTACAACACGAGCGTCCTTGACTGGAAACACGATTGCACAATATCGAATGACAATCCCGCCACTTGATATCCAAAGCCGTATTGTAAATGTGCTGGACAACTTTGAAAAGATTTGCTCCGACCTCAATATTGGCCTGCCCGCAGAGATTGAAGCAAGACAAAAGCAGTATGAATATTATCGAGATAAATTGTTGACGTTTAAGGAGGTGGCTGCAACACGAGTGCAGCAAAAAAGGCTGGTGTAATTTATATCCTGACAAATCCCTCTTTCCCGGATTATGTAAAAATTGGCTATGCGACCAATATCGAGAATCGACTGAAACAGTTGAATCGGAGCGAATGTATCCCGTTTGCGTTCCGGGTATATGCTACTTATGATGTTTCGACTCCGCTACAAGATAAAGAACTGCATAGCCTGATTGACCGTTTGAATCCTGATTTGCGTGCTATTGATACGTTCGATGGCAAGACAAGAACAAAAGAGTTTTATGCAATGACAAAAGAGGATGCTTATGCGCTTTTGGAGAGCATTGCAAAATTAAGCGGCACAATGGACAAACTGCAGCGCCTTACCCCGGAAGGCCATGAGATTGCAGACGAAGAAGTTGCGGCTGAAATTCAGGAAGAAGCAAAAGAACGCAAAGCCCCGTTCTCATTTATTAAATGTGGTATTCCGATGGGGGCAGAGATCGTGCTGCAAAATCATCCTGAGGTTGTAGCCGTTGTAAAAGATGATAGGCAAATTGAGTATCAGGGTAAAACCTACTCGCTTTCTGCGTTGGCTCAAAAAATCATGCAGACGACCTATCCGCTACAAGGGCCGGTGCATTGGCTTTATCAGGGAAGAAAACTGCGAGATATTCGAGTGGAACGAGAAGAAGCAGGTTTGTATGAGTAAAAGGCGGGTGTGAAAATGTCCTTTTTCAATATCGTTGCGGCTACCAATGAAGATACCGTTGTTGCCACCTATGAACCCTCCAAGGTGCGTTCTGACAGCTACCAGAGCGAAGCGGAACTGGAAAAAGAGTTTATCCGGCTGTTGTGCGAGCAGGGCTATACCTATCTGCCGCTGCATACCGAAGATGAACTGATTGCTAACCTCCGCAGCCAACTGGAAGAGCTGAACCACTACCAGTTTTCCGATACGGAGTGGCGGCAGTTTTTCAGTGATGTAATTGCCAACCCCAACGAGCATATTCCCGAAAAGACCCGGAAGATTCAGGAAGACAATGTGCAGGTATTGCACCGGGATGATGGCAGCTCCAAAAATATCACGCTGATCGACAAGAAGAACATCCACAACAACCGCCTGCAGGTCATCAACCAGTATGAGGTAAAACAAGCAGACGGCGCACGGCATGATAACCGCTATGATGTGACGATTCTGGTCAACGGCTTTCCGCTGGTTCATGTGGAGCTAAAGCGGCGCGGGGTGGCTATCCGGGAGGCGTTCAACCAGATCAACCGCTATCAGCGGGATTCGTTCTGGGCGGGCTGCGGTTTGTACGAGTATACGCAGATTTTCGTGATCTCCAACGGCACAAATACCAAGTACTACTCCAACAGCACCCGCTACAATGCCATCAAGGATGCCAAACACGGCAAGACGAAAAAGGAAAAGACCAGCAATAGCTTTGAATTTACCTCCTACTGGGCCGATGCGAATAACCGTGTGCTGACGGATCTGATCGACTTTACCCGGACATTCTTTGCAAAGCACACGATTCTGAGCGTGCTGACCCGGTACTGCATCTTTACCTCAGAAAAGATGCTGATGGTGATGCGCCCATATCAGATCACGGCAACCGAGAGGATATTGAACCGCATCGAGATCGCCAACAACTACAAAAAGTATGGCAGCATTGAGGGCGGTGGCTACATCTGGCACACCACTGGCTCCGGCAAGACGCTGACCTCCTTCAAAACGGCACGGCTGGCATCGCAGCTAACCTACATCGACAAGGTACTGTTTGTGGTAGATCGCAAGGACTTGGACTATCAGACCATGAAGGAATATGACCGCTTTGAGAAGGGAGCGGCAAACTCCAACACCAGCACCACGATTCTGAAACGCCAGTTGGAAAACCCGGAAGCACATATCATCATTACCACCATCCAGAAGCTGGCGACCTTCATCAAGAAAAATCCGGGGCATGAGGTCTACCAGAAGCACGTTGTGATCATCTTTGACGAGTGCCACCGCAGCCAGTTCGGTGATATGCACAAGGCCATTGTTCACAATTTCAAAAAGTACCACCTGTTCGGCTTTACAGGAACGCCGATTTTTGCAGTCAACGCAGGAAGCTCCACTGATCCACGCTATTTCACCACGGCGCAGACGTTCGGCGACCAACTGCACACCTATACCATCGTTGATGCCATCAACGATAAGAATGTGCTGCCATTCCGTGTAGATTACATCAAGACGATGGATGCAGAGCCAGACATGGACGATAAACAGGTTTGGGATATCGATCGGGAAAAGGCGTTCATGGCACCCAAGCGTATTTCTCTGGTGACTAAGTACATCCTTGACCACTTTGACCAGAAAACCTATCGGGGAGACAAATCGTATGAGTTTAATCTGCTGACGAATGTGGCAGAGGTGGCCTCTGCCCAGCGTGGTGCGGTGGATGAAATCAAGCAAAAACAGCGCGTCAGCGGTTTTAATTCGATTTTCTGCGTGGCATCTGTGCCGATGGCAAAGCTGTATTATCAGGAGTTCAAAAAACAGATGGCGGCAGACCCAACCAAGCGGCTGCGGATTGCCACCATTTACAGCTATGGAGCCAACGAAGCGGAAACGGATGGCATTCTGGACGAGGAAAACCCGGAAGATACCTCCAACCTTGACCAGAGCAGCCGGGATTTTCTGGACGCAGCCATTCAGGATTACAACGAGATGTTCCACACGAACTACTCGACCGATGGCGAACGGTTCCAGAATTACTACAAAGATGTATCGCTCCGCATGAAGAACAAGGAACTTGACCTGCTGATCGTGGTCAATATGTTCCTGACGGGCTTCGATGCCACGACCCTGAATACCCTTTGGGTGGACAAGAACCTGAAGATGCACGGTCTGATTCAGGCGTTCAGCCGGACGAACCGTATCTTGAACAGCATCAAGACCTTTGGCAATATCGTTTGCTTCCGCAACCTGCAAAAGCGGGTGGATGCGGCAATTTCGCTGTTCGGAGATAAAAATGCGGGCGGCATCGTTCTGCTGCGCAAATACGCGGACTATTACCATGGTTATATGGACGAGCAGGGAAAATACCATCAGGGTTATACAGACATGATCGATGACCTGACGCAGAAGTTCCCGCTGACAGAGCCGCAAATCATCGGGGAGCAGAACCAGAAAGACTTTATCGTGCTGTTTGGTGCACTGCTGCGGATGCGGAACCTGCTGTCCTCCTTTGATGATTTCAAGGGCAACGAGCTGATCTCGGAGCGGGATTTACAGGACTATTTGGGCCGCTATCAGGACTTGCGAGATGAATGGCGCAATAAGAAGCACGATGAAACCAAAGAGGACATCACGGATGATGTGGTGTTTGAGGTGGAGCTGATTCGGCAGGTCGAGATCAATATTGACTACATCCTGATGCTGGTCAAAAAGTACCATGACACCCATTGCGATGACAAAGAGGTGCTCATCACGATTCGCAAGGCGATTGATGCCAGCCCGGAACTGCGTAGCAAAAAGCAGCTGATTGAAACCTTTATTGCAGGGGTCAACGATGTGGATGATGTGATGGCAGAGTGGAATACCTTTGTGTCCGAACAGCGGGAGAAAGAGCTTACAAAGATCATCCAAGAGGAAAAGCTGAAGGAACCGGAGACACGCAAATATCTGGCCAATGCGTTCCGTGATGGCGAGATCAAGACTGTTGGCACGGATATTGACAAGCTGATGCCACCTGTTTCCCGCTTTGGCGGCGGTGGCCGCGCGCAGAAAAAACAGGGTGTAATCGATAAGCTGAAGAGCTTCTTTGATAAATTCTTTGGGATTGGTGGAAGTTCATTTGAGGAGGGAAAACATGACTAAATGGTATAGAGGATAGTACTATAACGGTAACATCGATAATGGTGAGTAGAGAAAAATGGATATTTTTTCAACCAGAGAATTGGCAACGGCTTTTTGGGTCGGTGCGATTTTGATAGCTGTAGGAATGGCTATAGTTACCAATAAAAAGATAAGGCAGGGGTTTATAGGAGTTCTGAAATGCTTCTTCAACAGGAAGCTAAGAAAGTTATGGGAAATATATCTCTCGTACATCGGAATAATCACGCTGATGTTTTCAAGGTTTCCAATATGGAAAAATATATATTTAAAAGATATTATTCTTTGGACGCTTTTTTCTGGATTGACTATTTGTATGAATGCAGTCGCTGGCGAAGCTGACGAAAAGTATATATCTAAAGTCCTTAAAGACAATATCAGATTTACTGTAGTCACGGAATTTCTATTGAGCACTTTTACATTTAGTCTTTGGGTTGAACTGATAATAATTCCGATAATGACAGCTATTACTTTGCTTGATGTGGTTGCAGCACAAAAAAGTGAGACGGTGGCCGTACATAAACTGCTTCAAAGCGTGATAGCCTTTATTGGGCTATGTTTGGTATTTCAAACAGTAAAAGTGGGAATTCGGGAATATCGAGAACTTAATGTGACAAATACATTAGTGAGTTTCTTTATTCCAATTGTCTATTTACTTCTTGTCACACCGCTAGAGTATGCATTTGAACTATATTCGAAATACGAAATGCTATTTATACAGATGCATTTTAAAGAGCCAAGCGATAAGATGGTCCGGAGAAAAAGACATTTGAAAGTGATAAAGGTGTGTGGATTGTCTGTTAAAAGAATTATGCTGTTTCAAAAGCAGTGCATACCACGAATGTATATTTCGATGCCGGATGTAGAATTTGATTTGTTGATAAGTCATTTGGAAGACAGAAGTTAATAAAGCTAAAAACTTGAAAACATATAAGGAATCGTTTATAATACTCACAGAGACTCCGCTGGTTGTGTGATACTATTCTGATACTAGAAAATCAGCAAGCCACATCTAGCACAGCAATCTCATTGAAAAGCGAACATCCAAGAATAGACCTACTAAACAAATTTGTTTAGTAAAAATCTAAGCTTACCGAGCTCGAGTAATAAAAATCTGCCTTCCGACTTTTTGAATCTGTCAAAAATAGAACGGAATAACGTATAAAAAACAGCCCTGCTTTCGAGATTTTTCGCTTGAAGGCGGGGCATTTTCGCATCCAAAGCAACAGAAAAAATAACACCCGAGGAAGAATCAAACCAGTATCACGGTTTCTTCTTCCCTGGGAAAGCCAGAGCTTCCAGCCGGCCCGCGACGTTGCTTGTTCGGTCTGGGTATAGGTGGTCATAGGTGCCAGGTGTGGTCGAAACCTTTTCATGCCCAAGGCGTTGCTGTACCAGAAAGGCATCCGCGAACATGGCTTAAAGGGATAACTACAAAAATATAAACCTTTTATGAAATCCTCTTGACAAAGTGGGAAGGGGCAGTATAATGAAAATGAACATTGTTCATATTGAGGGTGACTACATGAATACGATCGTGACCTCCAAGGAAGAAATCTTAAAAAACAGCCGTGAGCTTATCCGGGAAAAGGGCTGGGCGGCAGTCAGCATCCGTTCTGTCGCCTCGGCATGCGGGGTCTCGGTCGGCTCGATCTACAACTATTATGACTCCAAGGCTGAGCTTATCAGCGCCACGGTCGAGAGCGTCTGGTGCGAAATTTTCCACCGCCCGCAGGACGAGGCCGTATTTCAGGACGTGCAGACCTGTGTCAAATGGATGTACGAGCGCATGGCCTACGGCTATGAGCAGTATCCCGGATTCTTCACACTGCACTCTCTCGGCTTTATGCAGGAGGACAAGGCCGATGGCAAACGGCACATGCAGCAAGTCTGGAACCATATCTTAAATGGTCTGTGTACGGTGCTGCAACAGGATAGCAAGATCCGTCCGGACGCTTTTAACGAGCAATTCACCGTTGAAAAATTTGCCGATGTTCTGTTTTCGCTTATGCTGTCTGCCTTGCTGCGGCAGGACTACGACCCCGCCGCTGTGCTGGAGATCGTGCGCAGAACCTTATATTGACCGCATTTTCTTCCCACACTGCTGTGGGAATTTTATAACGTCCAAATTGAACACTGTTCACTCAAAGGAGACGCTCATAGGAAAGCTCATCGCAGTATCCTGCTGCGGCTTGCCTGCCTTGTGTGGAGCACTGCCAGCTTCAACATCCTGTGCTTTGGATGCAGCTATGCCAGGCAAGCCCCTGATGACCGTAAAAACTAAGACGACCCTGCAAAAAATGCAGTGTTACAATAAATTTGATGTATCGACAAGGAGCGATCAACTATGCAAGCAATCGTAGAAACTGTTTTTGATGCGGTGTATCTGGTATCCGTCATCACCATCGGTATCCTGATAATCCGTGGCTGCAAGGGCAGCCACCAGTTCAAGCTGTTCGGTCTGATGGCTGTCGTTCTGGGTACCGGCGACTCGTTCCATCTGATTCCCCGTGCTCTGGCTCTATGCACCACGGGTCTTGAAAACTTTACCGTTCCCCTGGGTCTGGGTAAGTGGATCACCTCTGTGACAATGACAGTCTTTTATGTGCTGCTGTACTATGTCTGGCGTGAGCGCTACCGGGTCAAGGGCAACAATGGCCTGACTGCCGCCGTCTACGGTCTGGCTGCTGTGCGTGTTATCCTGTGCATGATGCCGCAGAACCAGTGGCTGAGCGACGGATCCCCGCTGTCCTGGGGCATTTACCGTAATATTCCTTTTGCACTGATGGGCCTGCTGATTATCGTGCTATTCTACCGCAGCGCCAAGGAGCATAACGACTCGGCTTTCCGCTGGATGTGGCTGACCATCGTGCTGAGCTTCGGTTTCTACATTCCCGTTGTTCTTTGGGCCAATGCCATCCCCATGATCGGGATGCTGATGATCCCCAAGACCTGCGCCTATGTGTGGACCGTTCTCATCGGCTATTCTGCTATGAAGAAGGAATGTAAGTGATTTGTTCACAGCACCGATTTATGAAATAAATTGCTTCGTAAAGATCCAAGCTTACCGAATCGGAATGATCTTACTTGATAAAGCTGGATCAGGTAAACTTGCAAGCCCCCCGCCAGTTCATCACCGGCAGGGGGCTTTTTATGTGTGTACGGGTAGTTTAACAGAATACTTGATGTTTGCCGCGATTACGACGCATCCAGCAATTCGTCCGGGTCCTCGATGGCTTCTTCGATGGTCTCTTCCTCAGGAGTGGGTTCATCGACATCGGACGGAGCGAACAGGTCACGGATGAAGTCGCGCAGGAGGACGAGGCTGTTGTCAAGGTCGGCATCCTCGCTCAGCAGCTGCTGGATCATATCCGGCTTATCGGTGATCAGGTCGTCCACGCCGATGCTCAGCAGTTCGCTGGCATCCTCTTCGCGGTTGACGGTCCATGCGGAGATCGTCTTGCTGCGCTTATGGATCTGCTGCACCATACCGGAGGTGATAAAGGTGGACTGTACGCTGAAGAAATCTGCGGCAGGCAGATCGTAATAACTGCCCACGCCCAGTGCAAGGATATAGCCGGTCCGGATCTCCGGTGCCAGCTCCTTGACCTTGCAGAGGGTCTCATAACTCTGCGAGGTGATGGTGCAGTCCTGCGCAAAGCCTTTTTCGCGGATGATGCGGATGGTTTCCGCTTCCAGCTCCGGGGTGGCGGCATTGGGCTTGATCTCAATGTTCAGCTGGATCTTACCTTTGCACAGGTCCAGCACTTCTTCCAGGGTCGGGATCTTTGTTCCGGCGTATTTTGCGCTGAAC
>ERZ773114.3415-NODE-3415-length-13059-cov-4.225161_pt1 | contig 13059 bp, 10 predicted proteins | sample MGYA00580564_ERZ773114 | MGnify/ENA primary metagenome ERZ773114 (study PRJEB29015, sample SAMEA2737836) | human gut metagenome | biome: human gut; feature: human-associated habitat; material: faeces | place: China | collected 2012 ...
AACTTTTTGCATTTTATCATATATATCTTATCTTGGCAAGTGTTTTTTACAATATTTATTAATTAATAAAACATATTAACCGAAGTAATACGAAATCCCTTATACTTCTTAAAATTATCATTGCTAATAGCTGATGTGTAATCATATATATTAACAGTTTCTTCTGGCACGAAAGATATCTTTACAATACCATCATTTCCTACAATATCTGCTGATATCTTTAAAGTATTAAGGTTATCATTCACCTTATCTTCTCTTTCCCTGTCACCATATTCATTCTTATGGTACTTAACCGCTCCCTCTGTTTCATTATATGCAGTTATAGTTCCAATATATTCATCATTGGCATATACTTTAGTATCTGTATTATAGCTTGCACCATACACTTCAAGCACAATGTCTTTCTCAACTCTTGTTACAAATCTGTAATAAAGTGCTGCCTCATTACCTTTATTAGTATATATCCCTGTATGAAGTGAATAGAAACCCTTTGTGTATCTGTAAGGAATGTTCAATGCAGAGGCTATTGTCTTATCCTCATCTTTATCAGCTGTAGAATTATCATCAGCATCTTCTGATACATAATTATTCTCTGCTGCTAACATTTTTTGGAAATATTTATCAATGGCAGAATCTCTGTTAGACTCCACACTATCCTCATTAACCTCATCAGCCTCTTCTTCATCATCTGTTATAATATCGCCATAAAGCTTCTGTTCTTCTAATAACTTTTTATATTCTTCAAGCTTTGATATATCATATATCTCTGTATTACCAAAGTAATAGTCAAGACCATTTTCACCCGCCCACTTAGACAATTCACCATCTACATAGTAAAGCTTATATTCATCTGATACATCAAGCTTACTGCCAAGCACAAGCGTTGCAAGATAGAACACTGCAAGAATCACAACAATAATATATGCAATTATATTAATACATTTTTTCTTATTATTCATCCCAACTCTCCTTTTCTACGCCGTAAATGCGTTGACACCTGCTGTAAACCATAACCATATAAGAAATGCTTCCATAACTACTGCAAGAAATACCGCCAGCCACTTTAAGTCTTTCTTATCTGCAAAATAATCATATAAACCAATGTATACAACATAACTTCCAGCTATAAATCTGCACATTGACATAACTCCGCCCGTAAAAGGAATTATAAGTGTTATGACAGCAAATAGAACTTCTGAATAATATCTACATTTAAGCATATATACATACACGATTATTGCCAGTATCATAACCAGCGGAATCCAGTATCTTTCTGCATATATATTATTAAAGAAATCCCATATCATATTACCTATCCAGCCAGCACCATCTTCTCTCCATGCTGCCTGCACATTTCTGAACGCCCACGCATCTCCTGTCACATAATACAGATGCATCATATTAACAAATATGCCTGCCGGACATAAGAATACCTGCAATATCTTAACTGGATTTTTAAACATATGTACTATAAAACTGCCAAGCTTTCCAAATGTTATCCTGCCCTCATATAAATCAAGGTACATCTGCAATACGAGCGGGAATACAAGTATAACACCAACTATTCTTGTACAGCTTGCAAGCATAGCCGCAGCTGCTGAAATCCAGTAATTATTAATATTGCCCTTTTCTTTTTTTAGATAGTAAAAGAACACTGCAATAAGCATCATAAATAATGTTTCTGAATATACACAATGAAGATAGAATGAGTATGGTCCCATATATACAAGAACCACTGCAAAATATCCTAATCTGTCAGGCTTATAAAGCCTTACTGTCTTAACAAGAAATATCCCCATTATATACACATATATTAAGCTGAGAAATATTCCTGCCTGTGCATAATTAAGGAAGAAAAATATGTATTTAAACAATCTTATTGATACTGGAAATAAAGGAAAGAATGCCCAGTTAGCCTGTCCATCTCCCGGCTTTATGCTTCCAGAAAGACTATATCCTTTTTCAGCAATCTTAATATACCAATCTGCATCGCCACCAAGAAACATCTTAGCAAATGTAATATTATTGCCAAATGCTGAATTGGTAACACAGCCAATAAATATATAAAATAGTCTTGATACAAGCAAAATCAAAAGAACATTTTTCGCAATCTGCTTATTCTCTTTAGTAGCAATCCTGTTCCATAATCCAACCGCCTTCTCCTTCATACGTTTACCTTTCTTCTTAATTAGTAAATACGGATACACAATAACGAAACATTAAAGTTGTTGGGTTCTGACCCTGACATTATAATCATTTCTATTCGTTACCTGTAGCCTGTTCCTGTTCTTTTAAATATTTAATATACCTTTCCACAGCATTCTGCCAGGTTGGAAGCGGTGTAAATCCTGCCTCTTTAAGCTTTGATTTATCTAATCTTGAATTAAATGGCCTTGCCGCCTTTGAAAGGCCATATTCTTCTGTGGATACCGGAATAACCTTAATATCCATTCCAGCCTGTCTGTATATTTCACACGCAAAATCATACCACGAAATATAGCCACCCTCATTAGTTGCATGATAATATCCATATTTCTCTGTAGCTATCATATCAACTAATAATACTGCCAGATCAAGTGTATATGTTGGTGTTCCTATCTGGTCATTAACAACTCTTACAGTCTCGTGGTTCTTTCCAACCTTAATCATTGTCTTTATAAAATTATTGCCATTAGCACCGAATACCCATGCTATTCTTACTATAAAATATTTTGAAAGTGTATCAGCAACCGCAAGCTCACCCTCAAGCTTAGTCTGTCCATATACATTAAGCGGCTTGTATTCCTTGCAGTCCGGCTCCCAAGGCTTCTCACCCTGCCCATTAAACACATAATCTGTGCTTATATATACCATTTTACAATCAAGCTTCTTAGCTGCCTTTGCAATATTAGCTGTCCCTTTGGCATTGACAGCTCTTACCTTCTCAACCTTGTCATCATCTTCTGCCATATCTACTGCCGTCCACGCCGCACAGTGTATAATAACATCTGGTGATACACTGCTTATAACCTCATCTACAACAGCCTCATCTGTTATGTCCATCTTGACATATTCCATTGTTGTAACAGCACTATTATCCTGAATACCACTGTAATTATCAGCTATATCACTTCCTATTCCTGTGTACCCTCTTTTATCGAGTTCATTCATAACGTCATGACCTAACTGACCTGACACTCCTGTTACTAATACTTTCATACTTTCTCCTTAATGTCTTCTATTATCTTTCAATTTAATTATAATCCAGCACATTAATACTATTACAAATATTATTTATATACAGTATAAATAATTTAATCACTTGTAATGAAATCATACACAACTTTCCCAAGTCTATCAGGTGCATATCTTTTAACTACATTTGCATATGCTTCTGTATCAACCTCTGTATTATATGACAATAATTCATCTGCAAGATTGTTTATCTGCTCATATTCATTACATCTTATATTAAATGTATTAATATTGCCGTCTGTAATCTCATCAAATATAGGAAGATTACTTGCTATAATTGGCTTTTTAAAACGCATAACCTCAATAATCGGCATACCAAACCCCTCGGCCTTCGACGGAAACACAAAAGCTGACATTGAGGCATACAGCTCGTGCTTTTTATCGTGGGTCACATAATCAAGATAAGTTATATCTTCATCTAACATCATTGCCGACCTTACAATCTGGTTAATCTCTTCTTCCTGCATTTTTCCACCAAGAATAAGTTTCTTCTTTCCGCCCCGGTTCTTATATTGCAAATAGCCTTTTATAAGAAGGTCAACGCCCTTTCTTTTCTCCATATTGCCAACATAAAGAAAATAATCATCATCTTTATTATCCCATTGTTTCTTAACAGGATTAGATATTATATAAGCATTAACATTCGCTATGCTCTTAGCTTCCGGGAAAAATTCTTCCGTTGTACTTTTGGTCTGTTCTGAATTATATAGAATCATATCTGTATTCTTAAGTGTCTTTTTAAGATTGTACTTAAAATACATACTATATACTTGTCCGAAATATTCAACATATTCTATTGGAAACATATCGTGTATTGTAATCATAGTCTTAAAGCTACCGCCGAGGTTAATCGGAATTATCGTATTAACTTCCCAGAATATATCAGGCTTAATAATATCAAGCTGCTTTTTCACATATGCAAAATAAGCATAAACTCCGGCACTCTTATACACCTGTTTTCCCTTTGTATATACTTTTATTCCATTTTTAATAAATGACTTAATATATTCACTCTCTGCAACATCTGATATAAGAACGAATTCCAAATCCTCATATTTCATAAGCTGCTTAAGAAAGTCATTAAGATACATTCCCACTCCGCTTGGTCTGCTGCCAAGCGTTCTTGCATCAACCGCTATCTTCATCTTTTTAATCCTTATTCTGCATATTTGTCCATAATTCCTGCAATTATATGGGCTGACCTGTCCCACGAATGATTTGAAAGTACATTCTGCACTGCCTCGTCACTCACCTTATTCTTTTCTAACAGCTCATCTATATTCACATCAGGCTTATGACAGTTGACATATGTAGCCGCATTTTTGTAAATCTCGTGCAGCACCGGAATATCACCAAGAACAATCTCAGCTCCCATACAGAGTGCCTCCATAGGTGGTATTCCAAAGCCCTCATAGGTTGATGGGAATAAAAATGCTTTGCAGTATTTCATAAGTGCTCTCGCCTCTGAATCCCTGGCATAACCAATCGCCACTACATTGCCAAGCTTTTCTATTCCAGACCTGTCCCCAAGACTTTCACCTGCTATTACATATGTACTTTCTGGGTGAAGCTTCGCATTATTAAGAATCCAGTTAAGATTCTTATTAGGTGCTAATGAAGCCATATACAGATAATATTTATGTCTTTTTATTCTTGAAGCATACTTGTCAAATATACTCTCGTCTATGCTGTTCACATCAAAGTGCTGCCAGCCATTGCCTGCAACTACTATTTCCTTACCATGGGTATTATAATTATCAATGATTTCTTTTCTGGAAAACCCACTGACCGTTATTATCGCATCAGCACTCTTAAAGGCTTTAAGATACATAAGCTTTCTGAACAATATCTCATGCCAGTCACCCGGCTCTCTAAAGAACTCCTTATGTGTCTTAAATGCTATGTCGTGTACCGTAACTATTCCATTTTTCATAAACAGTGATACTTCATTACATAAATATACAGGCTTAGCCTTCTGCTTGTCCACATATCTCTGAAACGTGAACTGTTCCCACATTCTTCCAGATTTTCCAGCCAATATAACAATCTTAATGTTATTATAGTGTGTCTTATAGCTGTTAATCTCCGCAGATGTACCTTCTGAATCAATCTCGGGCACAGCTATCTCAACCTCGTAAGGCTTATCCGCCATATATTTATCAAGTTCTTTTGTTATTTGTCTTGCGTACCTCTGGACACCTTTAATATGTCCATACAAAAAGCTTCCATCAATAATATATTTCATAGTAACCTCTTTTTGCAGTTTCTTATTGTATATCATTATCCGATACATGGTCAGGCTTATAAGTTGGAACGAATTCCTTTACAAGCCGTCTTACTGCCATCGCATCTTCTTTGTAAGCTGTTTCCTTAAGGACTTCTAGCTTGTCCTCAAAATTGTCTTTATCAAATTCAATAGGCTTGCCTATATGAATAAGCTTATTCTGTGTATCCTGAAGCCCTTCCTCTGCCATAAGAAGTTCTTCATATAACTTCTCACCAGGTCTTAAACCAGTATATTTAATCTCCATATCCACACCAAGTGTGTAACCTGATAGTCTTATAAGATTCTTTGCAAGGTCATCTATCTTTACCGGCTCACCCATATCAAGAATAAATATCTCACCACCCTTGGCGTATGCACCCGCCTGAATAACAAGCGACACGGCCTCCGGTATTGTCATAAAATATCTTATTATATCAGGGTGTGTAACTGTAACCGGACCCCCTGCTGCAATCTGCTTCTTAAAAAGAGGAATTACAGAGCCATTGCTTCCAAGTACATTACCAAATCTTACGGCTACGAATTCTGTATTAGATACTCCATTATAATACTGAATTATCATCTCACATATACGTTTTGTCGCACCCATTATATTAGTCGGATTAACGGCTTTATCTGTACTTATCATTACAAATCTCTTGGTATTATATTTGTCTGCCATTCTTGCAAGATTCCAGGTACCGGCTACATTATTCTTAACTGCCTCATTAGGGCTTCCCTCCATAAGCGGAACGTGCTTATGTGCCGCTGCGTGATATACAATATCCGGTCTGTAATGTGAGAATATCCACTCAAGTCTTGTGTTATTTCTTATTGAACCAATAAGCGTCACCACATTGGCATAAGGACAATTCATCTTTAATTCCTGCTGTATATCATAGGCACTGTTCTCATATATATCAAATATAATAAGGCACTTAGGGTTATGCTTGACTAACTGCCTGCAAAGCTCAGAACCAATTGAACCACCGCCGCCTGTTACAAGAACAGTCTTGCCCGATACATATCCAAGAATTGACTCCACATCAACATTGATAGGATCCCTTCCAAGTAAATCGTCCACATCAACATTTCTGATATCCTGAACATTAATCTCGCCGTCCATCATCTGATACACGCCAGGTATAATCTTTAAATTACAGTTAGTTTCTTTACAGATATTAAGTATCTGTCTTTTAGTTTCCTGCGATGCTGATGGAATAGCAAATATTATCTCATCTATCTCATAGTATCTTGCATATTCCTTAATACGCTCCCTTGTTCCAACAATCTTAACGCCTCGTATATACTTTCCAACCTTTTTAGGGTCATCATCAATAATACATACAACCTTGGAATTATCAAGGTATCTTGAATTAGCAATCTCTCTCATAAGAACATTGGTAGCCTCACCGGCACCAATTATCATAATCTTAATCTGCTCTGATGTATGTCTGTATTCCTGTAAAAGTGTTCTTATAAGCCTGTACATAAAACGGCTCGCACACATTGCAACTATAAGAAATACTACTGACATAAAATAACAGGCTCTAGGAAGCGGTGTTCCCATAACTGTTGTAAGACAGACGTGTGCCACCTCCGATACAATACAAGCCTCAACTATCTTATAAAGCTCGGCTATACTCGCATACTGCCACAAACTGTGATACATTCTGAAACACCAGAATATAAGCAGTGTTATAAGTGTAAATGGTACGCAGGTACTCTTAAAATTCTGTATATATTGTGACTCTATCGCCGCCAGATCAACGTTAAACCTCATTACCAGCGATATAAATACACAGCCGTTAACAAGAATTATATCTGTTATTATAAGAAAAAAGCGTCTGACTATTAACTGTAGCTTATCTTTCCTTGTCTCTTCCATAATTAACCTCTTTTTGATTTATCCATAAGTCCTGCTATTGTGCCTATTCCATAACTTAAATGAAGAAGCAGGAATAATACAGGAAGACAGGCATTAGTTATATTTCTTTTATCTTCAGCTTTAAATGCAGATACTGCCGCCATACCAGATGCCATTAAAGCATAGAGCACCCACATAACAGTTGTAAGCACTACTGTTACTTTTCTTAATGCCGAAATACCTTTTCCAAGTGTATGGTTGTGCCTTTTCTTAATGCACTCTGCAAGTCCTGTCGCTCCAATAACCGAACCTGAAGCTATTATTGCACTGACAAATGCAAATGGCACAAAATGATATATGCTAAGGCACTTAGGACATACCTTGCTTGTCTTTCCTATCCAGTAGCCGTTAGCATACTTCTGCTTAAGCATTGCCTTAAGACTGCTTCTTGTATACTGGTATGATATTATATCAGGGTCAAAGCACAGCTTATATCCAGCTTTTCTCATTCTATAATGAATTTCATTATCTTCTGTACGCACAAGTTCCTCATTAAAGAAACCAACCTTTTCAAATACTTCTCTTCTATATGCTGCGTGAAATAACGATTTAACATAAGTCTTTCCAGGATTATTCCTGTATGAAGCAATGCTTGAACCAAACATACTGCTCTCTGCAAGAAGAAGTGTCTCCTTAAATGGAGTTGGCTTGTCTATTATGTTAGGTCTTTGTCCGCCACAGATGTACTCTCCTGTATTAAGGACAGCCACATTTTTACTTACAAAGTCCTGTGGTATAACTGCATGCGCATCCACCTTTATGATTGCATCGCCCTTATATTCTCTTAAAGCAACATTCCATCCGCTTGGAAGTGTCTTCTTTGGATTATCAAGCACAACTATCCTCTGAAAGTTTCCTTCGTTTTTCTCTGCAAACTCAAGCATAACAGACTTTGTATTATCTGTTGACATTCCATCTACTAAAACGACTTCCATATGCTCATGTTCATAATCCTGCTGGTTTATACACTCAAGTATACCCCCGATGCTGTTTCCTTCATTGTATGCAATCACACACATAGTTATAAACAACTTATCCATCTCTCGTTATTCCCTTCTTGCACAGCCATACTCACACACTGCGCATATCAGTACTATCTTTTCCTTCCTGTCCTTCGTGTAACAGAAAGTCTGTCATTACCAACTACTGATGCAAATGTATCCCACAATACCCTGCAGTCCTCCTTAAAACCGAACTTCTTTAAAGCCTCAAGATTATACATCATCTTGGCAGGAAGCACTTCATTGACATACGCCTCTGCCGGATTAGCAGCTCCTGCTAATATCTTGTCCTCATCTTTATAAGCTATGCTTGTCCTTGATGTAAGTCCTGCCGGCAACAGAAGTGTTGCATACATTTCCTTTGTATATTTTTTAACATACTCCGGAACTTCCGGTCTTGTACCTACCAGTGTCATATCTCCGTTAAGAATATTAAAAAGCTGTGGAAACTCATCAGCCCTTATCTTTCTTAACACACGTCCTACCCTTGTTATCCTGCTGTCATTATCCACTGTTACCGAAGCTCCAAGCTTTGGCGCATCGACAACCATAGTACGGAACTTATATATCTTAAATATCCTTCCATACTGTGTGACTCTTTCCTGCCTGAAAAATACAGGTCCTCTTGAATCAAGCTTTATGCATACCGCTATGACAAGCATTGGAATTGCAAGAAATATAAGCATAATTGATGCTACTACCACATCAAATACTCTTTTTAACTTAAGTGAACCCTGACGTCTTTTTATAATATTGTAGTACTTTCTGACTTCCTTTGTTTTCATAACATCAGGAAGTGAATTCCATCTTCTAAGCTGCATACCCATCTCCATTTCTCCTGTGACACCCTCATCACAGAAACTATACAGTCTTTTTAATGTTGTTAAAGTTCTCTATCACATATTCAACCTGCTCATCTGTAAGATTAGTGTGCAGTGGAAGTGTAACCTCATTGTGATACATTTCGTATGAATTAGGATAATCCGCTATATCAAAGCCTAACTCCTTATATGCTGTATGCATAGGAAGCGGCTTAAAATGTACATTGGTGGCTATTCCGTTCTCAGCCATCTTTGTTATAAATGCATTTCTTACATCGCTGTCCTTTCCTAAGAGCCTTACAAGATAAAGATGTCCGCTTGATGTATACACATCTGTGTAATGCTCTAAGTACTCTACATCATCTGCCTTAATACCATCATTATACATACCAATTATCTGTCTTCTTCTTGCAAGCAGACCCGGATATCTTTCCATCTGGACAAGTCCTATAGCTGCCATAATATCTGTCATATTGCACTTATAAAGCGGTGCAACGATATCATACTCCCACGCACCAAGCTTAGTCTTGGCAAGTGCATCCTTAGACTGTCCGTGAAGTGACATAAGCATAATATTCTTATATATATCCTCGTCATCTATTCCGGGAAGCTCTCTCCACACAAGACCGCCACCCTCGCCAGTAGTAAAGTTCTTGACAGCGTGGAATGAAAATGATGTAAAGTCAGCACATTCACCACTCATAAGTCCTTGACGGCTCGCACCATATCCGTGTGCTGAGTCGGCAAGTATAAGTACTCTTCCAAGTGCCTCCTGATACTCTGATGCAGGCTTAAAAAGGTGCCTTTTGCTCTCCACAATCTTTCTTATTCTGTCATAATCGACCATAACACCAGCAATATCCACAGGTATTACAGCCTTTGTCTTCTCCGTTATGGCTGCCTCAAGTGCATCATAATCAAGCTCATATGTTCCCTTCTTAACGTCTATCAGCTTAAGCGTTGCACCTACGTGGCACACTACACTTGCTGAGGATGTGTAAGTATATGCAGGAACAATAACCTCATCCCCTGCACCTATCTTAAAAAGTCTTAATGCTGTTTCCATACAGGCAGTTGCCGAATTAAGGCACGCACCTCTCTTAGTGTGTGTGAATTCTGCCATCTGTCTCTCAAGCTCTTTAGTCTTTGGACCTGTTGTTATCCAGCCTGACCTTAGTACTTCACCAACCGCCTCTACTTCTCTCTCTGTCATATCTGGTGGTGAAAATGGTATATTCATCCTTTTTGTCATTATTAACCTGATACCTCTTTTCTATACATATCTTATCCAACTACATTGTTTCTTAAATTGATAGTTAATGTACTACTTAGAACCTGCTGTTGTGGCATTAGCTGCCGTTGGCTCTGCCGCTGTAGGCGTTGTAGCAGTCGGTTCTGTTGTTGATGATGTCTTTGTCATCGCAGGGAATGAATATGTCATATCACCTGCTGTATTAGGAATAGACACCGTGTAGCTTACATTATTATATCCATTCTGTGACAGCGTAATCGTCTTGTTACCGCTTGTCTTACTGAATGTGCAGGGAATAATGCCTATGTATACACTGTCAACATACAGTGCTGCCCCCTCCGGCGCAGTTATCTTGACATTATATCCGTCTGTAAGACTTGCCGCTGTCGTCTTAGTCGTGCTTGATGACGTACTTGTAGTGCTTGTCGCCGTCATATCTATAACCATCGTCTTATAGTCTGAATTAACAACAAATGTTTCTGTATAAGTAGTGTAGTGGTTAGCCTGAAGTGTAAGCGTATGTGTTCCATAGCTGAGGCTCACCGGACTTGAATAATCCACTTCACTTCCATCAATCGTCATAATAGCGCTTGTCGGTGTTACAGAGAAGTTGACAGCTCCCTTCTTTGTCGCTGGGATAATGTACTCAGAAAAGTCAAGCACAGTTGTGTCATCCTTTCTTATTGTAACCTTCTTTGTCGCCCTTGTATCTCCGTTCTGGATTTCCACATCATACGTACCTACTGGCGCTGTCACCATCATATTGTCAGTCACCTTGTGGAACAGCCTGCTGCCAAGCGTGATATATCCTCCTACAAATGCTTCTATCCCTGTAAGCTCAAGATATCCGTGTCCATTCGCAACATCTATTGAATACAGCTTATTTCCTATGCCTCTTAAAGTAAGCGTGTCCTCCTTGACAATCTGAGCAATACTTATCTTACTGTCACCTGATGTCACCTGAAGATAATTCGTATATGTAAGCTCTGTCTGACCTAATGTAACACTCTTTTTTGTATCATCAAATGTTATATCTGATACATCATTTCGCTCCCACGCATCCTTAGAACCATATATCTTTAGCGCCTTGCCTGTCTTGCTGCAATACACATCATATATCTCACCCGGCTCCATAACTGCCGCCGCCTTTATCTTGCCATATGCATCCTGTATATCTGTCGCTCCTGTGTATATCACAGAATACTCAGTTCCCGACTCCACATCAATAAAATACATATTCTTAAGGTTAGTATCAACCGATACAAGCATACCGACAAGTGTCCTGTCATTATCATTACCGCTTATATCTGATATATTGCCCTGCTTTGGCGCTGGTGTTATGGCACTTCCCGGTATAACTGTTCCACCCGTGTCAGAAGATGCACATCCACTGCCGCATACAACAACAATGGCAGCAAGCATAAGTGCTGCCATCCTTTTAACAGTCCTGTCATAAAGGCTGTATCTTTTACGCATATTCATACGTACATTATTCATTTTTATATATATATTATCCATCTTAATTACCTGTTAACAATCCTGATAAATACTCTGAAGTATGTTATGTTTTTAACTATATTGTGATGTATCCGGTGTCTGTCATACCCAATACAAAAAGCCTTTTCTATCAGTAGAAACGGCTCTTTATATCTCTGACACCTGCATCAAAATATGATATACCTAGCTGAATTCTACCACACACAGCATATTTTATCAATCAGTTCTCTTTTTCTTGAATTCTGGTCTATGACTTTCCTTAATTTCTCCACATTTTTATCAGGTATCCACGACTTGTTTGCATTGATGTACTGGTTGATTATCTTCCAGAACTTTTCAGGATACGAAAGCAGTACCATAAGCAGCTCCATCTCCTCATCGCTAAGTGGACATATTCTGTCATACTCATCCACAAGCCTGTAAAACACACGGCTCTCCCAGTTATACTTTTCCATAACTTTTCTTATAAACTGATACAGGTCATTAATCTGACATTCATTCTTATACCTGTCAAAGTTCACAACAAATGTATCCTTCCCATCAATCAGCACATTATGATATGTATAGCTTCCGTGTGACAGTTCCATACTCTGTGCTGCTCTTTCAAGCCTTTCATTAAATGTAGAGCTCATAAGCCTTTCACACGCCCTGCACGCCTCTTCATAAAATGCTTCGATATTCTTATATGCCATCTGCTCAAACAACTGTCTGCTCTTTTTCTGCTTAAGATAATTATAAGCCTTCTTTAACTCCCTTGTGTGCTTTGAATACACACTCCGCAGATCGGTTTCCTTCTTTTTCTGGCAGGCGGCAAGCTCTGAGGGCTTCCCCTGCTTTCTTTTTGCGGTATTGTTTTTTGTGTATATATTGTTTTCTGAGTATTGGTAATCGGCTGTATATAAGTCATTTCCAATATAAATGCCTTTTTCTGTATATATATTATTTGATATATTATTATTCTGGCTGTTTTTATTGTTTCTTATATTGTCTATATAATCATTGTCTTCCATATTTTTATTATTTCTTATACTGTCTGTATAGTTATTATCCCTAATATCTTGGCC
>ERZ773114.3423-NODE-3423-length-13043-cov-4.675162_pt1 | contig 13043 bp, 9 predicted proteins | sample MGYA00580564_ERZ773114 | MGnify/ENA primary metagenome ERZ773114 (study PRJEB29015, sample SAMEA2737836) | human gut metagenome | biome: human gut; feature: human-associated habitat; material: faeces | place: China | collected 2012 ...
GTAAGGACACTAACACCTGAAGCTAGCGCGTCTACCAATTCCGCCACCTTCGCATTGTCACAACTTCTAATAATGGGGTGGCTAATGGGATTCGAACCCACGACAACTGGAATCACAATCCAGGGCTCTACCAACTGAGCTATAGCCACCACTGCAAACCTTTTACGCGGTATTAAAACCACCGCAGCTCCAGCACCGGGTTAATGGTGCGCCCGACAGGATTCGAACCTGAGACCTCTGCCTCCGGAGGGCAGCGCTCTATCCAGCTGAGCTACGGGCGCTTAGCGCCGTTGCGGGGTCGGATAATACGGACTTCCTACCCCGCTGTCTAGTGCCTTTTTAAAGAAAATTATCGTTTGCTCATGCTTTGTTCGTTTTGACGGTTATTCAGCCGTATTATTGACTTGCCCCTGTCTTCCGAGGCCAAACACCTTATAAATCAGGGTGACGGCGGCCAGAAAAATAATGCCGACGAAGAGCGACATGCGGGTTTCATCATTCAGTCCCATCCCGACCAGCACGCAGATCAGGAAGGCCATCGTGAAATAGTTGGCCCACGGAAACAGCAGCGAACGGAACGGATGGCTGGCAATCGCCGCCTGATGCACGCGACGGAAACGCAGCTGACTAATCAGGATCACAAACCAGGGCACCATCCCCGGCAGGACGCTGGCGCTATAGACATAGACGAACACCCGCTGCGGATTAGGAATAATGTAATTCAGGCAGGAGCCCACCAGCAGGATCAGAATCGACAGCGCCACACCGACGGACGGAACGCCGTTGCGCGATACCTTACCGATCGCCGCCGGCAGCTGACGGTTCTTCGCCAGGGCGTACAGCATACGTCCGCAGCTGTACATTCCGCTGTTGCAGCCGGAAAGCGCTGCCGTCAGCACCACGAAGTTGATAATTCCCGCCGCCGCGGTAATACCGATCTTGGCAAACGTCAGTACGAACGGGCTGCCGTTGGAGCCGATTTGATCCCACGGGAAGATAGTGACGATAACAAAAATCGCGCCGACGTAGAAAATCAGGATCCGCCACAGCACCTTGCCTACGGCACTGCGCAGCGTCACCTGCGGATTCTTCGCTTCACCGGCAGTAATGCCAATCAGCTCCACGCCCTGGTAGGACGCCACCACAATACACAGAGCGGTCAGGAACCCTTTCCAGCCACCCGCAAAGAAACCGCCATGCTCTGTGAGATTGCTAAAACCAATCGACTGCCCGCCATTGCCAAAGCCAAAGAAAATCACGCCCAGGCCAATGACAATCATCACGATAATCGTGGTGACTTTGATCATCGCGAACCAGAACTCGATTTCGCCGTACAACCGCACCGCCGCCAGATTCGCCAACGCCACCAGCGCCACTGCGATCAATGCGGGTATCCACTGCGCCATCTCCGGGAACCAGAACTGGACATAAACGCCAATGGCGGTGATTTCTGAGATCCCCACCGCCATCCACATAAACCAGTAAGACCAGGCGGTGAGATAACCAAAGAACGGGCTCATATAACGATGCGCATAAACGGCGAACGAACCGGTAACCGGTTCGAGGAACAACATTTCGCCCATTGAACGCATGATGAAAAAGACGAACAGCCCGGCGATGATATAGGCCAACAATACGGATGGCCCGGCCCATTTCAGGGTACTGGCGGCCCCCATAAACAGGCCGACGCCAATGGTGCCCCCCAGGGCGATGAGTTCGATATGTCGAGCTTCCAGCCCACGCTGTAGCTCTGGTTTGTTATCTGCCATAAATCCTCGTGTTGTGTTTGCATGCTTTCCGGTGTTACCGGTTATCGTTATGGGTACATCGAGTGTTGCAAATGTTTTCGTAATTCAGGAGAAATGGCAAATAAAGCATTAAAAATTTGAATGCTTTGTGTAATAAAAAAGCAGACAGGCGACGGAGTGACCACTCCGTCGCTTTACAAAGAGAGGAAAATCAGAGGTTGCCGGTGTAGTGCCAGCGTAAATAACGCAGCAAACGAAGCTGACGCTTAATGCGGCTCGGCTGCGAAAGCAGGCGGTAGAGCCACTCCAGCCCCAGCGTTTGCCAGATTTTCGGTGCGCGTTTTACGTGACCGGTGAAAACATCGTAAGTCCCGCCAACGCCCATATACAGCGCATCTGGATGCACCAGACGGCAGTCGCGCATGAAGATCTCCTGCTTTGGCGATCCCATCGCAACGGTGACGATTTGCGCTCCGCTGGCATGAATGCGTTCAAACAGCGCCTGACGCTGCTCGGGTTTAAAATAACCATCCTGACTGCCAACGATATTCACATTCCATTGGTTGCGCAGTTTAGCTTCAGTTTGCGCCAGCACTTCAGGTTTACCGCCCACAAGAAATACCGGCGTCCCTTCTTTGCCTGCGCGCGCCATCAGCTCTTCCCAGAGATCGGCACCGGCAACGCGGGAAACCTGCGCCTGCGGGTACTTTTTACGTACTGAACGTACAACGCTGATGCCATCCGCATATTTAAATTCGGCAGCGTTAATTAACTCCCTGACCTCGGCGTTATCTTCAATGGTCAGCATTTTTTCAGCATTAATGGCAACCAGCGTTCCCTGCTTAAGCTGCCCGTCAGCAAACAGATAATCGAGGGCGTGCTGCATATCACGCCAACCAATCAACTGTAAGCCACGCAGCGTATAGGTCGGTGCCGTGGTGTTGTTATTCATTGTTATCCTTCAACCTGCGTCCGGAGCGATGATTTTGTACGTTTATGAATGAGTCCGGCGCTTTCAAAAAGCCAGTACAACAGTTTTGCGATCATCAGACATGCGCCGAAGACCACGATAAAAAAGACCACGCGTGAGACAAACGAATCCAGCCCTTCACGCGCCAGCACGATCATATTGAAGATCGCCCCAAAGCAGAAACTGTGCAATATCGCAGCCTTATAGCGATTAGTCTCGCGGTTGCCCAGCTCATACAGCCAGTCGAACCATTTGATGATCAGTCCAACCACAATCGCCCCGAGCGGGATGAACAACGCGCCGCCCATCACCACCAGTGAGCCTATAAGCGTAGGCGAGATCGCCAGTCCGGAGTGGTTATTCAGCACTTCCCAGGTAAAGTAGTTGGCTGAGTTCAGCACCATACTCGGGCGACCCGGCCACAGCCAGGAAGGGATAAAGACATAGAAATCGCGGACAATTGGAGCCAGGCCCTGGAAGTCGATGTTGTCGTAGTTCTGCAACAGCAACGCCAGATTCTCCCACGGCGAGAAGGTGTCGCGAGTGAGATAGAGAAACGTATAGAACGCTTCATCGCCGCTCACATTCATTCCATAGCGTTTTAGCGCCAGCCAGAACATGCCAACAATCCCCAGCACGCCCGCCGCCGCCAGCATCCACAACGAAATCCAGCCGCGAATAATGCCAATAAACAGGAAGATAGCGAATGCGATGATGATATTGGCGCGAGTGCCGCCGACAATCATATAAGTCAGCAAGCCAAAGGCGACCGTGCTGACGAGGAAAAACAGCCACGCTTTGCTGTCCTGGCGCAGAAAGTAGACCACCAGCATCGCCGGGATGAAAAAGTAAAAGAAGCGTTTTAACGCCACGCCGGAGACTTCACTGGAAAAGATCTGACTGTAGGAGTTAAGCCGGAACAGCAAAAAGCCGTTGTGCATGAAGAAGATGCCGACGCTTACCAGCGCGATGCCCATCAGGATCACCCACGTAAGATTGGTCTCCACGCGGTTCATGGTAAACAGCGGACGGCGCGGTACATCAGCAACGCGTTTGCGTAGGCGGGTTTTGTAGGTGACATAGTAAACCGCGTAGAAGCAGCCCGCAGAAAGCAACGCCTGCAACAAGATTTCTGGCGGCGCGACACCAACATCAAAGCGAAATACCAGCACGCTGGTCAGAGGGAAGCCGAAGAAAAAGGTGAGCAAAAACAGCAATGAAAAGAAGACATTGAAGTTAAAGCGCACACGGCGAAACTCAAACCAGGTCAGCGTGGCAATAAACAGCGTGCAGAGCAGCCAGACAACAAACAGGCCACTGAATTGCAGCAGACTCATGCGACCTCCCCGGCGGCAATCGCCAACGCCCGCTGCCAGCCTTGTAGATAGTTAGGGCTAAAGAAGGCAATGGTGTTTTTATCCACCGACGCCAACTGGCGCTGCGCTTCACGCACAATATCCTCGTTGAGATCGTCGGTAGTAAACAGCACCGGCAAATGTTGTTCCGTCATATCCTGCCAGAACGGATTTTCCCGGTTAAGCACACAAGGAATGCCCGCCTGAATCAGTAAGCACAGCGTACCAATGCCCTGCTGGCGGGCAAAAATAAAGTAACCAAGATCGCACTGACGAAGTAGCGCCAGATAGGCGTCAAATTCCAGTTTTTCGCTCAGAATTTGTAGATTTTCTTCGCTGAATAACTCCAGCCCCGCCTGACGAACTTCCTCAATGTACGCTTCGTTATTAGGCGGATATCCCATCGGCACCACCACTTTTACCGTATCGCCAAATTGCTGATGAACGGCGCGCAAGGCAGCAATATGCTCATTGCTGCGGTCACCGGAGTTCCCCACCAGAATGGTCATTTTCCCTTCACGTTGCCGATCGTTCGCCATCGTATTGAGAGAAGGGTCCATCCGCGTCGGGAAGTACAGCAGTTCGCCCCGCACCTTTGGATGCGTTTTGGCAAAAAAGCTCAAATCACCGCGGGTGGCAAATACACAGCCGACTCGCTTTTGCGCCAGGCGACGTAGTGGGTAAAAAAGCTTATATCTCAAGCCACTGGAAAGCTCATACAGGTCTGCCCCCCAGATATGCCAGAAAAACTGGCTGGGCTTAATGCCACCACTCAGCAGAGCCAGCCACAGTGTGGGATTGAACTGACCGTGGAAGAAAAAACGCTGCTGACGGTTAGCTTTTGCTTTCGCGATGACCGCTTCCGCCAGCGATTTTTTCCCAGGGAAAAATTGCACAGAAAGCGCCGGACAGCTATCACTTAAGCCGTCGTCCTTGCCAACAACCATAAACTCGCGCGCGTGCTCGCTCGTCGCGGCCAGCGCGTCATTGAAAAACCGCAAAACGGTTCGGTTATGGTGAGGGATATCCGATCCCAGTACGTGAATCAGTACAGTCATGCCCGCCTACGCCAGAGTAAAAACACGCCACAACAAAGAGAAAAATAGACGATATAAGTTGCCATATATGCCTGCGCCGCGCCCAGTGCACCATGCGCAGGGATTAGCCAGTGGGCAAATACCATCAATAAAGTGAACTGGCTGACTTCCGCCAGAATATAAAACCGCAGTGACGCTTTGGCGATCACCAGATAACCAAAGACATAAGCGCCCACTTTTAACACATCACCCACCAACTGCCAGGCAAAGAGATCGCGCATAGCGGTAAATTTATTCGACAACAGCAGCCAGATAGCAAAATCACGCAGCAACCAGACGGTAAAACTCGCCGCCGCCACTGCCGGTAAGACGAATTTCAGCGATTTAACCACTTCCCGGGTGATATCGCGCTTTTCCGTTAGCCGCGACAACGTGGGCAGCAAATATACGCTGAACGATGCCGTAATAAATTGCAGGTAGGCATCGGAAATACTGCTCACCCCTTGCCAGATCCCCACCTCATCCCAGCTATACTGCGCCGCCAGCAGTTTACGCATCATGATGTAAGCAACAGGCAAGGTCACCGACGTAATCAACGCCATGAGCGTAAATTTGCTCAACTGCCCTGCCAGACCGTTATCCCAGCTGGGTTTCAGATAGCTTAACGGGATGACACCACGTTTGATCAACATGATGGCGGCAGGAATTACCACCAGCGCGGGAATCAGCGCCAGACCCAGCAACGCCCCTTCATAACCGCCCAAACGGTAACTGACGTAGTACGCGAGAACGCCAATCAAGCTGCCGACAATCAGCGATAACGCATTACCTGCGGCATCGCGAAAGCCTTTCATCAGCGCCAGTAACAGGTTGCCCCAGGCGATCCCCATTTGCACCAGCGCCACTAAACGCACCAGCCCCTGATAGTCGGTATTACCAAACAATCCCTGGCTGATTGGCGCAGCTGCCAGCACAAAAACCAGCGCCATCAGCGTAGAGAAACCAAGTACCATCGCTGATGAAGTGCCGACCACGCGGCGCAGCTGTTGCGGATTATCATGGTACTGGGCAACGTATTTGGTTACACCGTTAAAGATGCCAGCCCCGGCAAGCACGCCGAGCACGGTAATCAACTGGCGGAAATTTGCCGCCAGCCCAAGCCCCGCCGGACCAAATGACACCGCCAGCAACTTACCGACCAGTAACCCGGCACCAATCTTGACCAGTGTACTGGCCGCCGTCCACAAGGACGCTTTTGCCAACGACATATCAGGAAAAGTAGTTCAACAAAGTCGCAATTACCGTACGCTGATTGACGGGCGACAGGTTGTAGAACAGCGGCAGGCGCAGCAGGCGCTCGCTCTCTTTGGTGGTGTAGCGATCTTCACCGTGGAACTCACCAAAGTGTTCCCCCGCAGGGCAACCGTGCAGCGGAATGTAATGAAACACCGCCATGATTTCCGCTTCTTTCAGAAAGTTAATCAACGCGCTCCGGTCATCAATATCCCGCAGTTTAATGTAGAACATATGCGCGTTCTGCACGCAGCCATCGGGAATCGACGGCAGCTCGATACGCCCGGCTTTCGCCAGAGGCGCTAACGCATCGTAGTAGTTTTGCCACAGCGCCAGACGTTGCTGGTTGATACGATCCGCTGCTTCCAGTTGCGCCCACAGGTACGCAGCTTGCAGATCGGACATCAAATAGCTGGAGCCAATATCGCGCCAGGTATATTTATCGACCTGACCACGGAAGAACTGGCTGCGGTTAGTGCCCTTTTCACGGATGATCTCGGCTCGTTCGATTAACGCTTTATCGTTAATCAGCGTCGCGCCGCCTTCACCGCCCGCCGTGTAGTTTTTGGTTTCATGGAAGCTAAAGCAGCCAATATGACCAATGGTTCCCAGTGCACGCCCTTTGTAAGTGGACATCACGCCCTGAGCGGCATCTTCTACCACAAACAAATTATGCTTTTTCGCCAACGCCATAATGGTGTCCATTTCGCAGGCCACACCCGCGTAATGGACCGGCACGATAACGCGCGTTTTGTCGGTGATCGCCGCTTCAATCAGCGTTTCGTCGATGTTCATGGTGTCCGGGCGAACATCCACAAAAACGATTTTTGCGCCACGCAGCACAAAGGCATTGGCGGTGGAGACAAAGGTGTAGCTCGGCATGATCACTTCATCGCCAGGCTGGATATCGAGCAGCAGCGCCGCCATCTCCAGCGAAGCGGTGCAGGACGGCGTCAGTAACACTTTGGCGCTGCCAAAACGTTGCTCCAGCCACTGCTGGCAGCGACGGGTAAAACCGCCATCGCCACACAGTTTGCCGCTACCCATTGCCGACTGCATATAGTCGAGTTCGGTTCCCACCACCGGCGGTGCGTTAAATGGAATCATGTGATCACCTGTATAACCAGTACGCGGTGCTTTCTACATTCGCACCACTTTGTATGTATCGTTTAAGCGCGGCGGTGTTGCCCATTTGGGTCGCCACCCGCAAAGTTGTTTTACCGCGAGCATACGCCCAGTTTAGCGCCGTTTGCATCAGCTCAGCACCTGCACCGCGTCCAGCCAGCAGGCCAATTCGCGCATCTGTCGCATTGAGTTCCCGTAAAGAGACATAGCCGCGAATATCGCCGGACGCCGCACGTAAAATCAGACATTGATGATCAAAGGTGCCGCGCACGGCATTTTCAATCCACTGTGCATAAAAGCGACTGCTGGCGTCAGGCGCATACCACGGCGCACGAAAACGGCTTTGCGCAAATGCGGCGCTGGCTAACTGACGTAATGCGGGAATATCGGTCTCTTGTGCCACTACAGCACCGCTATCACTGGCATTGTTCACGGGTAGCGCCAAATCAACTTCACCTTCTACCAGGGAGAATCCCAGCTGTTGCAGGGCATCCAGTTCACCCGTATTTGATGCCGCAATTTTGGCCTGCACCCGTGACCACGGCGCTAACGCGTCTGGCGTCAGGAGCGGTGCTTCAGACGTAATGCGCACGATGGCGCTGTTAACACCAAAGAAGGCGTTTTCCCAGGTTAGTGGCTCAATACTGGCGCGGACGGGCACGAAGTAACTCCAGCAGATATTGGCCGTAGCCAGTTTTCGCTAATGAACTGGCAGCACGCTTCACACCCTCGTCATCGAGCCAGCCGTTACGCCAGGCGATCTCTTCCAGGCAGGCAATCTTAAAGCCCTGGCGTTTTTCTACTGTCTGCACAAAGGTACTGGCTTCAATCAGGCTGTCGTGAGTGCCGGTATCCAGCCAGGCAAATCCGCGCCCGAGCAGTTCAACGGTCAGGTTGCCCGCCTCGAGGTACATCTGGTTGATGGAGGTAATCTCCAGTTCACCACGCTCCGACGGCTTCACCTGCTTTGCGTACTCCACGACTTTACTGTCGTAGAAATAAAGCCCGGTCACCGCCCAGTTTGACTTCGGCTGTTTTGGCTTTTCTTCCAGCGAGATAGCGCGGAAATTGTCGTCAAACTCCACCACGCCAAAGCGTTCCGGGTCCATCACCTGATAGCCAAAAACCGTCGCCCCTTCGGTGCGCGCCGCAACATGACGCAGCTTCGGACTGAAGCCCTGACCGAAGAAGATGTTATCGCCCAGCACCAGACAAGAAGGTTCACCGTTGAGGAAGGTTTCACCGATGATAAAGGCCTGCGCCAGACCGTCCGGGCTGGGCTGTTCGGCATATTCCAGCTGGATACCGAACTCACTACCATCGCCCAGCAGGCGCTGGAAATAACCTTTATCTTCCGGCGTAGTGATGATGAGAATTTCGCGGATACCGGCCAGCATCAGCACCGACAGCGGATAGTAAATCATTGGCTTATCGTAAATCGGCAACAGTTGCTTCGATACGCCGCGCGTAATCGGATGCAATCGGGTGCCGGAACCGCCCGCCAGGATAATACCTTTCATGTTTGCCTCCGCTGAAAATTAGCCTTTCAGACCTAAACGCTCGCCCTGATAGCTGCCGTCCTGCACCTGCTTCCACCAGCTTTCATTAGCCAGATACCACTGCACCGTTTTACGCATTCCACTTTCAAAGGTTTCCTGCGGCAGCCAGCCAAGTTCACGGGCAATTTTCGAAGCATCAATGGCATAACGCAGATCATGCCCCGGACGGTCAGCGACAAAGGTGATCAAGTCACGATAGTGCACCACGCCGTGCGGCTTGTTCGGAGCCAGTTCTTCCAGCAGCTCGCAAATGGTTTCCACAACATCGAGATTCTTACGCTCGTTGTGACCACCAATATTATAGGTTTCACCGACTTTCCCGGTGGTCGCCACGCAATACAGCGCGCGGGCGTGATCTTCCACATACAGCCAGTCACGGATTTGCTGCCCGTTGCCATATACCGGCAGCGGTTTACCCGCCAGCGCGTTGAGGATCATCAGCGGGATCAGTTTTTCCGGAAAGTGGTAAGGGCCGTAGTTATTCGAGCAGTTGGTGATAAGCGTCGGCAGACCATAGGTCCGCAGCCAGGCGCGCACCAGATGGTCGCTGCTGGCTTTTGACGCGGAATAAGGGCTGCTCGGCGCATACGGCGTGGTTTCGGTGAAGAAATCATCCGTCGAGTGCAGGTCACCATATACTTCGTCGGTGGAGATATGATGAAAACGGAACGCTGATTTTTTATCTTCCGTCAGCGTATTCCAGTAAGCCCGCGCCGCTTCAAGCAATGTATAAGTCCCGACAATGTTGGTTTCAATAAACGCTGCCGGGCCGTCAATAGAACGGTCAACATGGCTTTCGGCTGCCAGATGCATGACACAGTCTGGCTGATGCTCAGTGAATACGCGTGCCAGTTCTGCCCGATCGCAGATATCAACTTTCTCAAAGGCAAAGTGCTCGCTTTGCGCGACCGGTGCCAGCGACATCAGGTTTCCGGCGTAGGTCAGCTTATCGACCACTACCACCGCGTCGCTCGTTTCGTTGATGATATAACGCACCAGCGCCGAGCCAATAAACCCGGCACCACCTGTTATCAGAATTTTTCTCATCAGCGCCAGACTCCTTTGGCATCGACGACATACTGCTGATGGACATTGTCGCCATTGATAACTTTGAACTGACTATGATCGACCAGCATCACCAGCACGTCTGCCGTTGCCAGCGCCTCGTCAAGCTGCGCCAGAGTACAAAGCCCGGTCAGTTTTTTCGGCAACTGGTGGATGTTAGGCTCAACAACCAGAGTTTCGCCGCTATGCCACTGGGCGATCAGTTCAGCGATTTCCATCGCCGGGCTTTCGCGCAGGTCATCAATATTCGGTTTAAACGCCAGACCAAAGCAGGCGATTTTCAGTTCACTGGCGCGTTTATCGGTAGCAGCCAGGCAATCAGCCACCGCCGCTTTCACCTGATCGATAACCCAGAACGGTTTGTGATCGTTCACTTCGCGCGCGGTACGGATAAGCCGCGCCTGCTGGGGGTTCTGTGCCACGATAAACCACGGATCAACAGCAATGCAGTGACCGCCCACGCCAGGGCCAGGCTGAAGAATATTAACGCGAGGGTGACGATTCGCCAGGCGAATCAGTTCCCAGACGTTAATCCCCTGATCGGCACAAATCAGCGACAATTCATTAGCAAAAGCGATATTCACATCGCGGAAGCTGTTTTCGGTGAGCTTACACATTTCCGCCGTCCGCGAGTTAGTGACGACACACTCACCTTCGAGGAAAATTTTGTACAGTTCGCTGGCGCGGGCCGAACAAACCGGCGTCATACCACCAATCACGCGATCGTTTTTAATCAGCTCGACCATTACCTGTCCTGGTAACACGCGTTCCGGGCAGTAAGCAATGTTGACGTCCGCCTGCTCGCCCACCTGCTGTGGGAAAGTGAGATCCGGACGCATCTCTGCTAACCATTCTGCCATCTTCTCGGTTGACCCCACCGGCGAGGTGGATTCAAGGATCACCAGCGCGCCTTTTTTCAGCACTGGCGCAATGGAGCGAGCAGCCGATTCAACGTAGGTCATATCTGGCTCATGATCGCCTTTAAACGGCGTGGGTACAGCAATCAGCCAGGCATCCGCTTCAACTGGCGTCGTGCTCGCTCGTAAAAAACCGCCTTCTACGGCAGTTTTTACTACGCTCGCCAAATCAGGTTCGACGATATGGATTTCGCCACGATTGATGGTATCAACCGCATGTTGGTTGATATCGACACCAATTACCTGTTTTTGCCGTGAGGCAAACGCTGCTGCTGTAGGCAGCCCGATGTAACCCAGTCCGATAACAGAAATGGTCGCAAAACTCATAGTGATATCCGATTATTTTTTAACGCTTCCAGAATGCGAGAGCATGCCTGACCATCACCATACGGGTTATGGGCGCGGCTCATAGCTTGATATTCGTTTTCGTCTTTTAAAAGACGCGTCACTTCCTCGACAATTCGCTGCTTATCCGTGCCTACCAGACGCACCGTACCCGCCGTCACCGCTTCCGGACGCTCAGTGGTATCGCGCATCACCAGCACAGGTTTCCCCAGCGAAGGCGCTTCTTCCTGAATGCCGCCTGAGTCGGTCAAAATCAGCCAGGCGTGGTTCATCAGCCAGACAAACGGTAAATACTCCTGGGGATCGATCAGAATGACATTTTTCACATGCCCCAGAATGCGATTGACCGGCTCTCTGACGTTCGGGTTGAGATGCACCGGATAGACAATCTGGATGTCCTGGTGCGTGGTGGCGATGTCTGCCAGCGCGTGGCAGATTTCTTCAAAGCCACGACCGAAACTCTCACGCCTGTGACCGGTCACCAGAATCATCTTTTTATCGGGGTCGATAAACGGGTAATTTGCCGCCAGTTCTGAACGCAGCGTGTCGCTGCTCATCACCTGGTCACGCACCCATAACAGTGCATCAATGACTGTATTACCGGTAATGAAGATTCGGCTATCCGCAACGTTTTCACGCAGCAAGTTTTGCCGGGAAGTTTCGGTTGGAGAGAAGTGATACATCGCCAGATGCCCGGTCAATGTACGGTTAGCCTCTTCCGGCCACGGCGAATAGAGATCGCCCGTGCGCAGACCAGCCTCAACGTGACCAACAGGAATACGCTGATAAAACGCCGCCAGGCTGGTTGCCAGCGTCGTCGTTGTGTCGCCGTGAACCAGCACGACGTCTGGTTTGAACTCGGCAAGAATAGGTTTTAGCCCTTCCAGAATCCGACAGGTTATCTCTGTCAGGCCCTGTCCTGGCTGCATTATGTTGAGATCGTAGTCAGGTACAATGGAAAAGAGTTTCAGCACCTGATCGAGCATCTCCCGATGCTGCGCAGTGACGCAAACTTTAGCCTCAAAAAAAGGATCTTTTGCCAACGCATGCACCAACGGAGCCATCTTGATGGCTTCCGGGCGCGTACCAAATACAGTCAGTACTTTCACATCGATTCTCTTCGAATAAGCGGCGAGCGCCTTTGCGCTCACCGCAGCAGTGTTGCTATTTCGAGCAACGGCGGGTTAATGCGACACCAGCCCCGATCAGCCCCCCGACAATGCCCCACATAATCATCAGGAAGGCACGACGTGGGCTATCGCGTTTTACCGGTTCTTCCGGCGTACGCAAATAGCGATAGGTCTGAAAACGCGGATCCAGGGTTGGACCAACATTCAGGGTGTTTAACATGGCCCGATTCTGATCATAGTCGAGATCAAAGGCCGGACCGACGGCCTGTAAATTTTCCAGTCGAGCCTGGAGCATTGGACGCCCAAGCAGGAACATTTCTGAATCAGGTAATTCCTCGGCAGGCACATCTGTCGCACTGCGCGAAATATTATGCTGCTCAGCAATTTTCAGCGCCTGCTCAATATTGTGTACACGGCGAGCGAAAATCGCTTTAGCCACCTCTTCCTGACGTTTCACCTGCGCTTTCATCTGGATGGTACGGGCCGCCCAGGCGCCTTT
>ERZ773114.3442-NODE-3442-length-12988-cov-3.054048_pt1 | contig 12988 bp, 7 predicted proteins | sample MGYA00580564_ERZ773114 | MGnify/ENA primary metagenome ERZ773114 (study PRJEB29015, sample SAMEA2737836) | human gut metagenome | biome: human gut; feature: human-associated habitat; material: faeces | place: China | collected 2012 ...
GATAAGAAGTTTTTTAAGCTCACTTCCGGTATTCAAAATCAGTGCTTTCATATAATAATCTCACCCCTTCTGTCCTTAACAACACTTAGAAAATAGTCCTCCATTGACGGATGAAGTCTTAAAGCGTCCTCCGTAGTTGATGTTGCTATCAATTCGCTTTCATATATAACCGCAACCTTGTTGCAAGTCTTTTCAATCTCTCCTGCCATATGACTTGAAATAAGAAAAGTCACGTTTTTCTCTGCATTGAGTTTTTTTAAGATTTCGGTGATTTTTTCACGCTCAATCGGTTTTAAAATATACTCCCGCACCCCGTTTCTTAACATTTCCACCGCATAGGCAAAATCATCATAACCACTGATTGCCACGGTAAGTGGAATATGTTCGAGGCTCTGCATTTTCTGTACCAGTTCGATGCCATCCATCTTCGGCATACGGATGTCCGTAAACATCACATCAATCTCCTGCTCTTTCAGAATTTCAAGCGCAGTCTCTCCATTGTTGCACTCCATAATGGTCTCGATTGGCACACCACTTCGCATAATCATTGTTTTGATTCCCTGACGGATCATTTTCTCATCTTCAACGATCAAAACTGTTTTCATTATCTTCCTTACCCTCTTCTAATCCTGTATCTCTCTTCTGTCACAGTCCCCTGTGCCTTTATTTTTCACTTATGCTCCGGGTCATTTTCCTCTGACTGTCTATGCGTGATTGGAATCCGGACCATAATTTTTGTATAACACCCCAATTTGGATGCGATCTCGATTCCATACTGATCTCCAAATGCAATATGGATACGGTCCTGTACATTTTTCAGACCAATTCCATTGCCGGAGCCTCCGTTGGAATCAATTTTTCCTGCAATCTTTAACCGAAGCTTCTCCACTTCTTCTTCTGACATACCTTTTCCGGCATCTGTGATCTCGATCACACAGTCATCTCCGTCTAAAATGCCCTTGATATAGATATTTGTGTCCTCTGCCATCTGTTCGATTCCATGATAAATGGCATTCTCGACGATCGGCTGCAGGGACATCTTCGGAATCTCCTGTTTTAATACCAGTTCCGGCAGGTTTAACGACAGATAAATCTCATAATCAAACCGCAGATTGATCAGAGCCATGTAGTTTTTAATGTACTCTAACTCCTGCTCCACAAGCACATTTCCTGATACCCACTTCATACTGTAACGCAGCAGTTTCCCCAATGCGGTCACCGCATCAGAAATGGCGTATTCTTCATCAATCTCTGCCATCATCTTAATCGATTCTAACACATTATAAATAAAATGTGCATTGATCTGATTCTGCAAAGCCCGGATCTCAGAATTTTTTGCTAACATCTCACGGTTTAAATTATCTTCTATCAGCTCCTTGATACGTTCCAACATCTTATTGATCTGCGTTCCGAGTTCGCCCATCTCATCTTTGCCACAGTTTTCGATCACGACATCAAGATCACCCTTCTGTACTTTTCGAATGGACTTTAAGATCTCATAAAACTGCTTTAACAGATGCTGCACAATACGGTTGATAAAGAACGCCAGCAATATGATAAATGCCAGCATGACAGCCACAAACACATCACGCATAAAATATACATTATGAACATTTTTTGTGATATCCTTCACACAGATCAGTGTACCGGAGAGTTCGCGCACCTGCATATAAGAGATTACAAGATTTTTTCCATCCAATTTTTTATAAATGGTCTGTATCTTGTCCTCTGTGGGACGCTGTTTTAAAATATCGTCAAGCAGCGCTGAAGATTCTGTCTGCTCTTTCTGTCCAAAATAGGTTACTCCCTCATCCGAATAAAAGAAACTCCACTCATCCTCAATTCCCTCGTACAGGCTTGGAAACATATTCTCCATCGTCATGGCAGACTCGATCACACCAACTTTTCCATTGGCACTGTCAATAATCGGTGTGACAAGTGAAATAATCTTCCGATTCTGGTTCATCGTATAGGAATTGAAAATATTATCTGTGTAATCAAAATTCCAGCCGACATATTTATCCTGCTTGGACCACTCCTGTTTTTTCATACGGGATGCATTGTATAAAATGGGCATCATCTCCTGCACACTGTCATTCACCGCATAGACACGGACACCATACAGCAATGGGTTATTGTTAACTAACCGTTCCAACGCCGACACTTCGTTATTTTTAAAATCCAGCCAGTCGGCCGTAGAGATTTCTCCCCCAATCGCAGATGCATTCAACATTTGAAGCAGGGAATCATCACTTAAGAAAAACTGTGTGGACATATTGATAGAATCAATCTTTGTCTTGATTCCATCCTCATTCCGCTGCATTGTATATTCCATGTAATCCATGTTCTCCTGCACCGCATTCTGCTCCATAACATAGAACAAAACCCCTGCTAACACCCCGATTGGAATCACCATAAACAGAATGATAATACTGGTAAATTTGATATTTAGCTTTGTATTTCGAAACAGCTCTCTTATTTTTTTCATTCGCTAATTCCCATTTTTTCCTTTGCTGCATTCATTAATACTGTTTTCTGTTTCAAAACTTCCTGATAGCCCATGGCATTCCTTTTTCCCACAAATTCTTCAAATATTTCATCAAACTGTGCTTCATTTGATGCGAGAAGAAGCTTTGGCAGTGTCTCACTCCAGAGTTTGGTACATTTTTCATCCATAGCTGCAATTTCAGGACTTGTCGACAAACTCACATCATACTGTCCATTGTAGACTGTATATTTGCATGCCCACACGAGTAACTGTTCAGTAGCAGGACCTGCCTTCTGCTCCCACTGAAGTTGCATGACATTATTCTGCAGCATCCAATAAGCATCATCTGCGCCGTATAACCTGTCGTAAGTCTCCCGGTCGGAATTTAAAATTTTGCTGACGTCCTCTTTTAATACCGGCTTACCATCCACGATATCGTAAGTAACCCCTTCCACACCGAGATAGATCAACATCTGTCCATGCTCACTCATCATATAGTCCATAAACGCTATGGCGCGTTCCGGATATTTACAATTTTTTGAGATCAGCGTCAATGTCCATCCATTCATATTGTTAGTCGGCAGTGTCGGATCATCCCCATTGGAATTTCTCGGTCCCTCAACCGCCATGTAAATGCTGTCCGGATCATTCTCATACAATGCTTTTTGCTGTGAGATCGTATCACTGTACTGATAGAGCATACAAAAATACCGACCTTTTGCCAGTTTTTCTTCCATCTGTATCCGTGTATCCACAAAGATATCATTGGCAAGCAGCCCTTCCTCCCCCAGTTCACGGAACATTTTTAACCATATAACATACTCTGGGTCTGTATATCTGTCATAATATTTCCCATCCTTTTCCCACGGAACCGCAAGAAAATTCATCAGATATTTGTCAAAGGAAACATTTCCCTGATTATCAAATACATGGGATCCCACCGGGATCAATTTTTCCCCATTCACCTCAGGAAACATCTCTGCCGCTTTCTCCACTGCTGCTTTAAATCCTTCCGGTGTTGTCATATCCGGACTTCCAATTGCCTCATAAATATCTTTACGTACCAGAAACGTCTGATTGGATATGATGTCATCATGCTCTTTCACCTGTTTTGGTGTAACCGTGGAACACGGATATCCATAAATATTGCCATCATCCATTGTATACCAGTTCACCACATCTGCATCTGTGACCTGCCAGAAATAGGCATCATAATCATCTGCAAGTTCATTTAATGCATAGACCATGTTCTCTTCGATCATCTGGTTCACCTGTGGCTCCCAATACCCTAATGTGATCAGATCAGGCAGAGAATCCGATGCGATCAGTGCATTTAATTTTTCTGTTTCATTCCCGATTGGTGTAATAAAATTAATATTTACTCCTGTCTCCTCTGTAATCTTTTGAGAGACTGCATTCTCTCCCCACGGTATTGCAAACCAGGAATAATTGACATACCAGTCTAACGTAACAGGTTCTCCGGCATATTTTTTCCATGCCGGTGTATCCTCATCACCCTGTGAGGTGTCCTCCACCTGAGATGTCTCCACAGCCTGTCCTTCTCTTTCCGCTCCGCAGCCCGTCAAAACATTTGTCATCCCGGCTGTCAAGGTCACTGCCATGCCCCATGCGATCACTTTTCTGATTCTGTATGTAACCATAAAACTTCCCCTTTATTTCTGTTTCCAAGTATCTTTATCATACCATTTTCTTTCGTTTCCCGCAAACCCCGACAGAGCAAATTTCCTGTTTTCATGACATTTTCCGAGTTCTTTTTACTTTCTTTTTAAACACACAAAAGCGCTACCCCAATTTTTTGAGTAGCGTTTCTGTTTTTATCTATTTAGAGAAGAATATGGTAAGGAAACTATTTTATGTACTGTCATTATTCTTTTACAGCACCTGCAGAAATACTGCTGATGATGTATTTAGAGAAGAATGCAAATACGAGTAAAATCGGAATAACAGAAATTGCAACGGCGAGATAAATTGCGCCCTGGTTTGCAGTAATATCTGTTGATGCCCTTAAAGTTGCCATCATAACCGGTAATGTAAATTTCTCATTTTTATTTAAGATAATCATAGGTAACAGGTAAGCATTCCATCCACCGATGAATCCCATGATACTCATGGTTGCAATCCCAGGTGACATGATTGGGATTGCGATTCTGTGGAATGTATATAACTCGCTTGCTCCATCAATTCTGGCTGCCTCGATCAGTGAAGGTGGCATAACGGAAAGTACATACTGTCTTAAGAAAAATACGGTTCCCGGTGAAGCAATTGCCGGAATAATCAATGGGATATAAGAGTTTACCAGATGAAGTTTGGTACATAAGTTATAAAAACCGATCAGACCAAGCTGTCCAGGTATCATCATGAAAATTAAAATCGTCATGAATAATACTTTATTTCCCTTGAATTTGTACATTGCCAGTGCATAAGCTGTCATAGCGGAAAAGTATGCACAGAGTAATGTAGATGGAACTGCTACTTTCAAACTGTTCCACATACCTAAAAACAGGTTGAAGTATTTAAATACAGTAGCCCAGTTTTCTTTTAAATAAACACTCGGAATCAGAGTAAATGATTTCATAATCTCAGATCCGCTTCGTGTTGCGTTGACAATCATTAATAAAAATGGAAACATACACACTACACTAAGCAGGATTAGTAAGATATATAAAATTGTTTTTTTGATTTTATATCCAATGCCGTTCATAGTAATCCTCCTTATTTCGTCTTAGATGAAGCCCGTTTTTTTGCACGGCGTGCTGCTGCTTTCTCTTCATCCTGGTTAAACACTTTTAACTGTATAATGGAAACAGCTAAAATGATAAGGAATAATACATAGGCGATTGCGGATGCATAACCAGTCTGTGTTGTTCCTGTTGTAAATCCAAATTTATAGAGATACATTACCACGGTGTATACGGAGTTATAAGATGCCCCTGCCGGATTTGACATCAGATACGGCAGATCGAACATCTGTAATCCACCAATCAGTGATGTGATTGCTACATAAAGTAACATCGGTCTTAATAATGGTAATGTGATTTTTCCAAATACGGTCCATCTTCCGGCTCCGTCAATTGCTGCTGCCTCGAAATAATCTTTTGAGATTCCCTGCACACCAGCCATTAACATAATGAAGGAGTTACCAAACCACATCCAGGAACTGATCACTGCGATGGTCACACCTGCTGTTGCAGATGATCCAAGCCAGTCGACCGGAGTGTAATTTGCACCAAATAACCGATAGATGCTTGCAATAATCTGGTTGAACGTTCCATAACGCCAATCCAGTAATGTCTGAAATAAGAATGCAACAGATGTTGCTGCAATTAAGTTCGGTAAGTAATAAATAATACGGAAAATTCCAAGTCCTTTGATTTTGTATTTGATATCACTAAATACAATGGTAAGTAAAAATGCAAGTCCGAGCTGTAATACGATATTCACACCCCAGATCCTTACCGTGTTCCAAAGCGCTCTCCAGAAAAATTTGTCTGTGAATACACGCTTGTAGTTGTCAAACCAGACCCAGGATGTCACACCGACTCCTGCAATCTTGGCATTTGTAAAACTGAAATATAAGGTTCTTAATACCGGATAAACACTAAAAATACAAAATACAATAACAAATGGTAAAACGAAGAAGTATCCCACGTTATCATATTTTTTCAAACCATTTTTATTCTTTCCCATATTCTGCCATTCTCCTTCTTCATAACTATCTCAGAGGATAGCCATTCTTTTCCTGTACTCTTTTGTCTTTTCTTACAGTCTGCACATTCACTGTGCAGACTGTAAGAAAAATGATTTTGGAGATATTTTTATCTGTTTACTGTGATTTCAGGATATGTTGCTTCAATTGTATCGTAGAAGTCAGAGATTGCCTCATCCTTTGTCTTCTCACCAGTTTTAACAGAAGAGACTGCATTTCCCCAAGCATCGCCGATACCTTTGTCGTATCTTGTTACTTTAGAAGTATCAATGTACTGTGCCTGATCTAACCAGAACTGGTATAATTTCTCACCACCGTAAATCTGGTTCTCATCATCTTTGTGTTTATCAAGAGCTGATTTCAAAGAAACTGTATCACCCTGTGAGTATTCAATCCACCAGTTAGCTGTATCTTCATTTAATGTACAGAATTTTACGAATTCCCAAGCTGTGTCTTTTCTTTCAGACTGAGAAGAAATACCGATATATGTACCACCGTCAAATCCTGCTGCTGGTCCAGAGCAAACGCCCCATAATCCAGATGTCTCGCCTACGTTATCTCTCATAGTAAGTACACCCCAGGAAGGAAGACCAAATGCGAATACAGTTGTTGTATCAAGTCCTTTTGTTGCCTCTGCGAACTGATCTGCATCCCAAACGTTAACGGAATCATCTGCATTAGACTGGATATCTGCTGTTAAGATAGGTACCTCGCCAGCCATAGCCTGATACCAAGGTGTTGACCACTGGCTTGCATATGCTGTTAAGTCATTCTGATATAAGTCAACGCAAAGATCCATGTAATCAATTCTGGACTGGTCAACATTTAATGTTCCATCTACTACCCATGCACTATCACCGGAGAATACGTTCATCTCTGCATCAGAAGAGAAGATTCTGTATCCAGCATCTTTTAATGTCTGAGCTGTCTCTAAGATAGTAGGATAATCTTTGAATAATTTTCCAACTTCGTCCGGATCATCTGTTCCGAATACTTCTTTTGCGATATCTCTTCTGTAGTAGATACCTGCTGGTGTGATCTGGTAAGAGATTGCTCTCTGGATACCATCGTCATCCTGTCCAACCTGCCATACATAATCAACGATCTGATCTGCATAATCCTGTGCATTGTATGGTGCCTGGTTTAAATCCTCGAAGAAACCTGCATCAAAGAAATCCTCTAACATCTTTGGCTCACCAACGATGATATCCGGTTCTTTTTCTCCTGCAAGCAATGCTGTCTGAACTTTTGTTGGGTAATCAGCTGGCTCGATAACCACTGTATCAACCTCTACACCAGTCTGTTCCTGGAATCTCTTACCAAAGTCGATCAAGTCGTTTGATAATGTCCATACAACTAACTTTTCATCGCTGGATGCATTTGCTGTGCTTCCCTTTGTCTCTGTTCCTGCTGCTGCATTATCGCTTGTGCTTGCTGTGTCGCCACATGCTGCCATGGATAATGTCATTGCACTTACGAGCAATACTGATACTACTTTTTTCCAATTCATATATAATCCTCCTTGTTTTACGAAGCAAAATCCGAACCCATTGGTGAGGAGAGGATTTTGCCTCCTTATTGTTCTGCAGAAAAGTGAATTTGCTTTCTGCTGTTACACAACACTTTGTTGTTTGTTGATAATTGAATTATAAGTTCAATCCCCTCTTGTAAAAATGCTTTAAATTTTAAAATGGTGTCTTTTTTTTAGGTGTCCTTTCTCCCATCAGCGCAGATTCTTTTTCTGTTTCTTCCCAGAACTTTTTGTTTTCGTAGTCCGTTGTGATAATTTTCATGCGATATTGTACTATGTGTGTCGTTCTTATCGAACATCAATCTCAATGGATGTCACAAGCCCCTCACGGACATCCACTGCTATTTTTTCTCCTGCAACGCCGCTGCCCACATTGGCAACGCTTCCATTCTGATAGATAAACTTCATGGAAGCAATCTCATAATGTCCCGGAATGTAGTCGGTGACATCTGCAAACTGATACGTTACCTTTGTCTTTCCAAACAGCATGGCAGATACTTTTCCATTTTCCGGAATCAGATATGCCGGTACCGCAGGCTGTGGCGTGAAATGCAGTTCTCCATTTTTCATGGATAAAATATGGCTGCCAAACATCATCTGTTTCCACATACTGATAAACTCGATGGTCGATCCACTTAAGCGTGCCACAAAACCTTTGCCGTGATATGCTTTGTTTGGATTTTTACTGCTTGCGATAAAGGATGAATTCTCATAAATACTTCTTCCATATACTTCCTTATCCAAAAATGGGATCGCAGCTTTGTGGAAATCCTCAAAAAATGCTTCATACATGCCATTTCGGATGAGTTCCAACAGATACTTATATTCCATATGAAGCCAGATGGACTCATTCTCCAGCCAGCCAGGTGTGAAGGCTCTCGCTCTTCCAAGTTCAAAGGATGCATTCTGCAAAGAAGCATTGACCTTATACATGGAAAGTTTTTCATCATAGAGATCACTGTGTCTCACCTGCTCATATAATTTTGCCTTTTTCTCTTTTCCGGTCTTTAATTTCAGATAACGAACCGGTCCTTCCAGGAAATATGGAACTTCACGAACCATAAATTTTAATGGCTTGTAGCCGTCTTTTACTTTCTCATACTCTAAAACTTCATAAGTAAAATAGGTCGGGCAGATACCATTTCCCAATATGCATGCTTTTTCAATTCCGCAGGTTACTGTTTCCAGAAAATCGTTTAAAATTTTTACAACTTTCTCTGTGGAAACAAGATTCTTCACACCGGATATTCCGGAGAATACTTTCTCTCGGTAAGCCTCTTTTGCATCGTTGATCTGATTCCAGAAGGAAAGGATCTCACCCTCTTTCTGAATCTCTTCCTTAGCTGCATAGCTCTGCTTTTTGCAGAAACCGATCGCATCTTTCTCACTTGCATTGATCAGATCAAGCTGCTGTAAGAAATCAGAAAATTCTTCAATCAGTTCCAGTTCTCCCGGATATCGTTTTAATGCCCCGATCGTGTATTCCAACATTCTGGCAAGCTCATAGGTCTCTGCCATGGAAGAACCAAACATGCCCGGCATACCATTTAACGCGTCATACCAGCCAGGTTTTCCACCTTCCATCTCCACACCCATACCGTAAGCGTCCAGCGCTGCAAATTTTGTGGTGCAGAGTAACACTAATTTTTCCAGCAGCGTCATCTTTAAAACTTTTCCGGACTGATTTGCTTCACGCACCAGTTTTTCTTCCGTATTTCTACGGCTCTTTTCATTCAATGCATAATATTGTCTCAGGCCATTTTCCGTCTCTTCATAGCGACTGTATCTCGGATTGATATTTACCCGTGAAAGGAACGTCGTATAAACTCTCTCATACAGTAATTCCTTCTCTTTTTCCGGGAATACTTCCAGATAATCTTCCACAAGATCCAGATTGTAAGTCCAGTGGTCGCTCCAGTAGCCTTCCAGGAAATTGCCGTTCACAAGTCCATCCGCCTGATCGAGCACCTGGAAAAACAGATTTTCGGTCTCTTTTTCGCCAAAATTCTCTTCGATTTTCCGATATAAGGAACCCGGTGTGAATGGTTTTTTGATATATTCACAAAACTCCTGTTTTTCCTGCTCGGTTGTAAATAAATTTTCGTGAAGAGCCAGCAGACTGCCTGCTTTTTCTTCTGCAACCTGATAAGTCAGTTTTTCCACGCCCAGTGGGTTATAACCATCTAGCTGGATCAGGCTGTAAAATGTTTTGATATTCTCCCTTCCCACAAATGGTGCAAAGAAAGTGTCACATCTGCGGTTCTGGTTGACATCGCGGAAATTTCCATTTCCCTGTGAATAGAACTCCGGCAGCATGGAAAAATAGTTGTAATCTCTTTCCAGATCGCCATGCTTTCTGGAATACACGTAAAAAATCTTATGACTGCCAAGCCGGATCGGATATCCGCCTCTTAGGACGTTATCCATATAAGTATACTGACAGTAAGCATCAAAATCTTTCGACGCAGTCTCTGTCGCAATTCCGCTGCAAAGATGTTCTACCAGTTCCTCTGCCTCTTTTGCTTTTGCATGAAAATAAGCCGCGTCCAGTTTTTTTGCTGCATATGCTTTTAATAAGTCTTTGTTCTCCACCTGTCCGATGATCTCATAGAAACAAATGCTCTCATTCGCTGCAAGATCTGCCTCTGTTCCATAAAAACTGCATGGCAGCTGGTTCATGGTAATCTGCTCTTTTACCAACAGTTCTTTTACTGCAGTCCCTTCAAATCCAATCGGCTTCTGTAAGGAAGTATCATAGGAGAATACAACCGTCGGATCAACGACCGGCTGTAATCTCGTGCCATCAGAAAGGCATCCGATGGAAAAATTGCCGCCCTCCATCTTTGTGACTGCGGCGGTATCTGCCATGCTGGCACGTACCCTGAAATACGGCCGTCCCTCTTTCACATCCTCGACCTGCATCCACGCTTTGGATGTCTGGCACATATTTTTCATACTGTCAATTCCAACCCCATATGGGATCAGTGCCGGCATGCCGTCTAATACTTCTATTTTGGCATATTCCCCGGTGGTATTGGTCAGTTCCACCCTGCGCACCAGCGCACCGATTTTTTCTCCCGGAAGTGTGAAATAGTCCACCTTTGCATTCACGCCAAGTACGTCATTTTCCTCTTCAATTTTTAATCCGTTCCTGGCAATTTCCATGCGGTGTGTCCGGTTTTCATCTGCAAAAAGCTCCGTCACTTTTCCATCTTTTTTTACAAAAGTACGGAATCCTGTCGTTTTCACATTCTGGTACGCCTGATGTGCCGGATAAAATTCCATGATCGAATGATCTTTATTGTCGACTCCGAAACTGACCACGCACTGTCCACGGTTTACATAATAGCACCAGATAGGAATTCCCTTCTCTCCGGAAACGCCTGGAAGAAAGCTTGCAAACGTGCTCTTTTTTCCATAGTTTTCAATTAAAAATTTTTTCTCTGCCATATTCTTCTCCAATCCATTTTTCGCAATTGTTTATAATGTAATATTTTCCTAGGCAAGAACCACTTCGATCAGATGTGTCTCATTGCCAGAAAGTTTCTCGATCATATTCTTAGGAAGAATTGCATCATGCTGTTTTGGCACAAAATTTATCTTCTCTCCGTCCACCGTTACATCTGCAATCTGATATTCTCCATAATCCTTGTCTTCACAGTTCAAATAAGTGATCTTCCAGTTTTTGTCTGCAAACTTCAGTGTAAGGGATGCCTTTTTCTCTTCATCAAACTGCTCTTTTAAAAGTTTTGGGTCTAAGATCATATCACCGATCTGACCTCTTACTCCGAACATCTCTGTGATCACCGTCAGCATATACCAGCTCGCAGCGCCCGTCAGATAATGGTACATACCGCGTCCTCTGCCATTGAAGTATTCCGGAATTCCAGGATAGATGTGGCTCACTTCGAAGTTTGCCGACTGTCTGTACAATGCATGCAAGGACTTACAACCTTCCTTTGCAAATCCACGTTTGTAAAGCGCATTGGCATACATCACTGCCATATGGGAAAAGACTGCTCCGTTTTCTTTATCTCCGTAGGAAAATCCAAACATTCTTCCAAGATCTGTCTTGACTTCCCCGAAATCTGTGTTCAGACGGTAGCCACCCACTTTTTCATCATAGAGATAACGGTCTGCACTCTTCGTGATCTGCCGGATTTGCTCTTCTGTTGCAGTGCCAGCCATGATGGAAAATACCTGGCCGGTTAACATCATGCGGACACCGGTTTTTGTATCTCCTTCTACCTGACGTCCATGATTATCATAGTAACCGTTAAACCAGCCGTTTTCTTCCGAATCCTTTACCCACTCATTTTTCCGGATATGCTCCATTAACCACTCCGATTTGTGACGCAGGTTTTCAGTCAGTTTTTCAATGGAGATCTCTACTTTTTCTCCACTCGTATCATGCTCACACGTATGTAAATATTCCTCTAATACATGCAGCTTCTTCTCAACAGAATCGTATAATGCCGGATTATCTTCTAAAAGAATCACGATCTCTGCCAGAAGGGAAACCGTTTCTTTTCCAGTTTTCTTCTGGTATGCCTCCAGCAATTCTGCAATATCGGCAAGGTTGCCTGCATAAGCATTGGAAAATGCCACGCTCTCGCCCTTCTCAGAAGCCATATCCAGCGCATCATTCCAGTCTGCGCCGCGCAGTCTTATGTTATTGTGTTCTCCAACTTCATAAAAAGCGGTAAGATTCTGTAACAGCAGATGCTCTAAAATCGTACCCTCTTCCCGCACGCCGCGCTTGGTCTTCTGCCAGCAGCCATAGGATTCATCCCACAGTGTATCTGTCCTGGTTCCTCTTGCAATCTGTTTGTCTTTAAAATAAGCTGCCTCTTTTTCTAACAGTTCAAGATCTCCGGTCTGGTCAATATAAAACTTTGTTGTGATCATTGGCCATACACCATGATCCATCCACACTCTTGTGATATTATTCCGGTCTGCAACAAACTCTCCCTGTTTACTTCCGATGATCGTTGCATTACTTCCATCTATACGGACACCGGCAAAGTTATCAAGCAGCATCTGTCTTACTCCATCCGGATTCATAATTAAAAGTGCCAGACAATCCTGCCAGAGATCACGCCAGCCTCTTCCTCCCTTTCCGTAATCATGATGCGGAAGGAAGGAACAGCCATAAATACGACGCAGAATTGGCTGAAAGCTTACCCAGTGCATAAACTGGTTGAAATCTGAATCTCCGGTATGATAAGCAACATTTACTTTT
>ERZ773114.3443-NODE-3443-length-12987-cov-3.462728_pt1 | contig 12987 bp, 16 predicted proteins | sample MGYA00580564_ERZ773114 | MGnify/ENA primary metagenome ERZ773114 (study PRJEB29015, sample SAMEA2737836) | human gut metagenome | biome: human gut; feature: human-associated habitat; material: faeces | place: China | collected 2012 ...
CCATAGCAGAGGTATTTGAAGGACATCGCCCATACGTGACGTCCACCAAGTCTATGACCGGTCACGAAATGTGGATGGCAGGTGCCAGTGAAGTAATCTATTCTACTCTAATGATGCAAAATAACTTCATTGCTCCCAATCTGAATTTCGAAGAGCCTGATGAAGCATCTGCCCAACTTAATATCCCTGCCCAACGAGTAAATATGGAATTTGATACATTCCTCTCAAACTCATTCGGATTCGGAGGAACCAATTCTACATTAATTATTAAAAAAGTAAAGTAATATAAGTATGACCCACGAAGAAATCATTGAAAAGATAAGAGAAACCTTATCCGAGGAATTTGAAGTAGATATCGATCTTATCCAGCCTGATGCTCCGCTCATGCAAACCCTTGAGTTAGACAGTCTGGACTTGGTAGATATGGTAGTGTTGATTGAAAAGAACTTCGGTTTTAATGTAACCGGACAAGATTTTGTCGGAATCAAAACGTTCCAGGACTTCTATAATCTCGTCATCACACGTATGGCCGAAAACAAAAACGAATAAACAAGATGTGGAAAGGTAAAACCCGTGGCGGTGTATCCGGATACCTGTTTTTTATTTACCTGATCAGGTATTGTGGTGTAAAAGCCGCTTATGGTTTTCTGTCTCTGATTGTTCTTTATTTTATTCCGTTCGCTCCGAAAGCAACAAAGAGTATCTGGCAATATGCCCGTCGTATTTTAAAACGGAACCGCATACAGTCGGTGGGACTATTACTGAACAACTATTATCGTTTGGGACAGATACTTATAGACAAAGTAGCCATTGGAAATGGAATGATCGACAAGTATCATTTCAAGTTCAACCACTATCAGGAGTTTCTAAATGTATTGGATGGAGATCAGGGAGTAATCATGATCGGTGCACATGTTGGCAATTGGGAAATCGGAACTCCTTTTTTCAATGACTACAGCAAGAAAATGAATGTGGTGATGTACGATGCCGAACATCAAAAGATTAAAGAAATACTGAAAAAGAACGGGCAGCAGCAACCTTACAAGATTATACCGGTCAACGAAGATAATCTGGCACATATATTTAAAATTACAGAGGCACTGGATCATAAGGAATATGTCTGTTTTCAAGGAGACCGCTATCTGAATGCAGATAAACTGCTGACTTGCAAGTTCATGGGACACGAAGCACATTTTCCAATCGGTCCTTTCCTATTGGCATCGCGGATGAAAGTTCCGGTAGTCTTTTATTTTGCCATGCGGGAGGCTAAACAAACCTATCATTTCCATTTTATACTTGCTGAGCAAGTGTCCGGTTCGAAAGAGAAAAGAGCAGAACAATTATTATTGGAACAATATGTGAATGCTCTGGAAAAAATAATCGGCCAATATCCCGAACAATGGTTTAACTATTATTCTTTCTGGAAACCGTCTGAATAAACAAAAATCAACAGAATGAAACTATTCCCTTCATTACAAAAGAGATATGCCAAAGAGCGATTCACCGCTGTGCAAGCACAGCGATTGGCCCAGGAAATCGCTTTTGGCCCCGTCGTATTTCAGGTCTCACGCTTGATGCTGAAATTCGGTATTTTCCGCCTGCTATCCGATAATCGGGAAGGTCTGTCACTGGAACAGATCAGCCAGAAAACCGAATTATCCAGATATGCAGCACAAGTTCTACTGGAAGCCTCCCTCACCATAGGTACTGTATTGGTAAAAGACGATCAATATATACTGGCAAAGGCCGGATGGTTCCTGTTGAACGATGAGATGGCACAAGTGAACATGAATTTTAATCAGGACGTCAATTACAAAGGTCTGTTCCACCTGGAAGAAGCTTTGCTAAATGGCCGCCCCGAAGGTTTGAAAGAACTGGGAAACTGGCCTACTATTTACGAGGGATTATCCGACTTACCCGGGCAGGCACAGAAAAGCTGGTTCGGCTTCGACCATTTTTATTCGGACAATTCTTTCGACCAGGCACTCGAAATCGTATTCAGCCACTCTCCCCGGACTCTGCTTGATGTAGGAGGCAATACAGGTAGATGGGCTACCAAATGTGTGCAATACAACGAGACAGTAGAAGTTACCATTATGGATTTACCTCAACAACTGGAAATGATGAAGCAAAAGACGGAAAAAATGGCCGGCCACAAGCGTATTCATGGACATGGTGTAAATCTTCTCGATGAAAATGTACCTTTCCCGAAAGGTTTTGATGCGATCTGGATGAGTCAGTTTCTGGATTGTTTTTCCGAGAAAGAAGTTATCAGTATACTCTCACGGGCTGCTCAGTCCATGTCTGCAGAAGGGCGACTCTACATTATGGAAACATTCTGGGACCGACAGAAGTTCGAAACTGCTGCCTATTGCCTGACACAGATCAGTATATACTTTACTGCTATGGCAAATGGTAACAGCAAAATGTATCACTCCGACGACATGGCACGGTGCATTCAAGAATCAGGGTTGGAAATAGAGGAAATATATGACAACCTGGGATTGGGACACAGTATTATAAAATGTAAGCTGAAATGAAAAGAACTCCTATCATATCCGGTGAAGGAATCCTGAACCTGATACCACAACGACCGCCAATCGTTATGGTAGATTCATTCTGTGGCATTGAAGATGATTGTTCCTATTCAGGTCTCACGGTCACTGACGATAATATCTTCTGCCAGGAAGGCAAATTGCAGGAAGCAGGTATTATTGAACACATAGCCCAATCGGCAGCGGCACGGATCGGATATATCTATTTACAGAAAAATGAACCGGTACCCTTAGGCTTTATCGGTTCGGTAGATAAATTAACCCTTCACCGTTTGCCGGAGACAGGACAGGAATTATCCACTGAAATTACGGTTATTCAGGAAGTATTCGACATTACTTTGATATCTGCTTGTGTAAGCACTACGGAAGGAGTGATTGCAGAATGCCGGATGAAAATATTTTTAGATAAGAAATGAGGCAAAAAACGAATCTGCATACACCTGCACTCATTGACCGCACCACAATAAAGGTACGTTTCAGTGAAATAGACTCCATGCAAATCGTATGGCATGGTGAATATGTACGCTATTTTGAAGATGGAAGGGAGTCTTTCGGAAAACATTATGGCTTAGGATATATGGATATCTACAGTGAAGGATATATGGTACCCATCGTTGAATTAAACTGCCAATTTAAGCAATCCTTATCCTTCGGTGAAGAAGTTATCATTGAAACCCGATACATTTCTTGTGAAGCTGCCAAGATTAAATTCGAATATGTACTATACCGGGCTACAGACAACAATATCGTTGCTACCGGAAGTACGACCCAGGTTTTTCTAAATACTAACAGAGAGCTGGAGTTAGCAACTCCGGCTTTTTATCAGGAGTGGAAAAAGAAATGGAACATCCTATAACTGTATATATCACAGCTGATACTCTGATCAGTTCCTTAGGAGCAAATACCCGGGAGAATATAAAAGCAATCCGGGAATATCGAAGCGGAATCACCAGGCATGAAGCAGGAATCATATCTGATACCTCTATATTAGCTGCCACGATTCAACCGGAACAATGGGAAAGAGCAAAGAATTTGGGTACGTACACACGTCTGGAACAACTATTCATACTTGCCATTCAGGATATTCTGTCCCATTCCGAAATGAATCTGGCGGATGAAGATTGTGGCCTCATCCTATCCACTACTAAAGGTAATATCGACCTGTTGGCCAATCATCCCGACACCCCTGATATCAGAGTTCATCTATGGGAAATGGGAAGAAGAATAAGCGAATATTTTCAGGCTGGCAACCGGGTAGAAGTTATTTCTAATGCCTGCATATCAGGAGTATCCGCTTTGATTGTAGCAAAGCGGTGGATCGAATCCGGCAGATACAAAAAAGTCATAGTAGCGGGAGGTGATATCCTCTCCCACTTCATTACCAGCGGATTTCTATCTTTCAGATCCATCAGTTCCGAAAGATGCTGCCCTTATGATGCCCGGAGAGACGGACTCAATTTAGGAGAGGCTTGTGGTGCTATCCTGCTGAGTTCGAAAGGAAACGATACGGATATCATCCTGTCCGGAGGAGCCATTAGCAACGATGCCAATCATATTTCAGGCCCGTCACGTACAGGAGACGGACTTTACTTCGCCATACGGCAGGCCATGGAAGAAGCCGCAGTCCTTGCCGAAGACGTTAGTTTCATGAATACACATGGAACGGCTACTGTCTATAACGATGAAATGGAATCGAAAGCTATTCATTTAGCCGGATTGGAAACCGTTCCGGTTCATAGTTTGAAATCTTATTTCGGTCATACTTTAGGGGCATCGGGAGTGATTGAATCTATTATCTGTATTCACGAACTAAAGGAAAACGTACTATTCGGTACATTAGGCTATGAAAAGCCCGGTGTCAGCATGCCTATTCTGGTGCAAGCTGACCATCAGGAAATACCCATGAAACACTGTATCAAAACAGCATCCGGTTTCGGAGGTTGTAATGCTGCTATCGTATTGACACTTCCCGCATATGAGAAACAGCCCTCAAGCGTACAATCACCGGTGACAGTTCATACAACCGCAACTGTTTCCATTGAGAATAGCTGTTTAAGTATGAATGGAGAGACCGTTTTTTCATCATCTGCCCCAAACTTTGCGCAGTTTATCCGCGAAGCATATAAAAATACAGGTGGAAGTAACATGAAATTCTACAAAATGGACGACCTTTGCAAACTGGGATATACTGCTGTTGAATATCTGTTGAAGGAGAAAAACTTTCAACCGGAAGAAATAGGGATATTGCTGGTTAATGCTGCCGCCTCACTGAATACGGATATTCGTCATCAGATGATTATCAATCAGGAAGGTGACCATGCAGCAAGTCCAACGGTATTTGTATACACTCTGCCTAACGTTGTAGCTGGTGAGATATGTATCCGTCATAAGATACAAGGAGAAAATACTTTCTTCATAGAAAAAGAATTCGATGCGGATAAACTGGAAGAATATGCACGAATTGTAATGAAGAAAGGTAATTTAAAAGCTTGCATCACCGGATGGTGCAACCTTTTAATGGAAGAGTATAAAGCTGATTTTAAACTAATAGAAGTACAACATTGATATGGAAGAATTAATAGAAAAACTAAAAAGAGAATTAATAGAAGAACTGAATCTTGAAGAAGTCACACCCGAAGAGATTAATCCTGATGAACCTCTGTTTGGTGACGGTGGTTTAGGACTCGATTCTATTGACGCACTTGAGATTATTCTTATTTTAGAGCGTAACTATGGAATCAAAATAAAGAATCCTGCAGAAGGGAAACAGATTTTCTACTCAATACGTACATTAGCTAACTATATCTCTGAAAATCAGAAACAATGAAGATATATGTAACCGGTTTAGGTGTTGTTTCAGGTATTGGTCTGGGGGTTGCAGAAAATATAGCTTCACTCAGGAAACATCAGCATGGTATGGGGAAAGTCACTCTTTTCCCTACGGAACTGGATGTACCCGTATCAGAGGTAAAATACATCAATGAAGAACTAAAACGGTTACTCTCTTTAGATATTCAAAAAACGTTTTCCCGGACAGCCTTATTAGGTATGTTAGCTGCCCGGGAAGCAGTCGATGACGCCCGGTTAGATTTGAATACTTTGCGTGTAGGTCTCATATCTTCCACTTCTATAGGTGGTATGGATTTGAGTGAACATTTCTACAATGCTTTTAAAAAAGACAATAGAAAAGGAAGATTACGGGAAGTCATCTCTCATGACTGCGGTGCAAGTACTGAAATGATAGCGGATTATCTGAAAGTAAATGACTTTGTAACCACTATCAGTACCGCCTGTTCATCAGCAGCTAATGCTATCATGTTAGGAGCCCGCATGATCAGGAATGGCCAACTGGACGCTGCCATTGTAGGAGGTACGGATGCCTTGTGCAAGTTTACCCTCAACGGTTTCAATTCACTTATGATTTTGGATAAGGAACACTGCCGTCCTTTTGACGCATCCCGTGCAGGCCTCAACTTAGGAGAAGGAGCCGGATATATTGTCCTTCAATCAGAGAAATTACTCCGGAAAGAGTCTTATTGCTTATTAAGCGGATATTCGAATGTGAATGAAGCTTTTCATCAAACCGGCAGTTCACCCGAAGGAAACGGACCATTCTGGTCTATGACAGAAGCCATAGCAAAGAGTGAAATTCCTCCCGAAGAGATTGATTATATCAATGTACATGGCACAGGAACTCCAAGTAATGATCTTTCAGAAGGACTTGCTATCCGACGGATTTTTGGTGATAAAATTCCTCCGTTCAGTTCTGTCAAAGCGTTTATCGGTCATACATTAGGGGCTTCGGAAGGAATTGAAGCGGTTTATTCTGTTCTCTCCGTATATCATGGTTTCATCTATCCCAATCTGAACTTCAAAGAACCTATAGAAGAAAACATGTTGATGCCCGAAACCTCATTCCGCGAGGGACTACCCATTCGTAATGTACTATCGAATTCTTTTGGATTCGGTGGAAATGATTCTTCAATCCTGTTTTCCACATTAAAAGAGAAATGATGCAACCTGTCTATATCAATCATATTGCTTCTATTCACGCGGATACTGCTTCCGGAGAATCCCCTTATTTATCCGCTAACGAACCGGATTACAAGAGCATTATCACAAATGCCGCACTACGGAGGCGTATGAGCCGGATCATCAAAATGGGAGTTGCCTGCGGACTGGAATGTATCAGTACCCTACCTTCCGAAAAAGTACATGCGATCATCACTGCAACCGGACTCGGATGCCTGGCAGATACAGAGAAGTTCCTGAATACAATCATTGAGAATGAAGAACAACTACTGAACCCAACCCCCTTTATCCAGTCAACCTTCAATACCATCGGAGCCCAAATAGCATTACTCCGCCAGATACATGCTTACAACATGACGTATGTGCACCGGGGATTGAGTTTCGAAAGTGCACTATTGGACGGTATGATGAGAATCTGGGAAGGTGATGAAAATGTCCTCGTAGGAGCTATTGATGAGATTACCCCTAACAGTCACACCATACAACAACGCCTGGGACTGCTAAGGGGCATACAAGCAGGCGAAGGTGCCCAGTTCTTCCTATTGGGACGAGAAACCACCGAATCCACATTAGCAGAACTTGCCGGTATATCGACTTTTATTCATGCGAGCAGTACACAAGAAGTAGCTGAAAAGATTCATCGCTTTTTGCAAAGTAACAGATTAACAGCCGGACAAATCGCTTGGTTTGTTACCGGTAAGAATGGAAACCTGAAAGAAGATACCCTGTATACTGATTTAGAAAACAGCCTGTTTCCCACAGCAACATGCACCACCTTTAAGAATGAATGTGGTGAATATCCTACAGCATCTTCCTTTGCTTTATGGAAAGTGGCTAAAACTTTTGAAGAGAATCTAAATCCGGGACAGACAGTTCTGATATATAATCATTATCACTCCATTAACCATTCACTTATTTTAATCCGGAAAAAACAATGATAGTGGAAATCCTGATCACATTACTGATTATCTTTCTAGTCTACGCATCTTGCAACATCCGTTCTAACATCTATCTCAAGGTATTTTGCAAGAAACAGACTGAAGATAAAATTGTAGCTATCACCTTTGATGATGGACCGGACCCGGTACAAACCCCCAAAGTATTGCAAGTACTCAAAGAACAACAAATACCGGCTTGTTTCTTCTGCATCGGTCACAAAGTAGAAGAGAATGAGGAGTTGATCCGACAAATTATCAACGAAGGACATCTGATTGGTAATCATTCTTTTACCCATACCAATCATTTTCCCTTGTACAGCCTATCGCGGATGAAAAAAGACTTGCAAGCTTGCCAGTTTGCATTAGAACGAGTAACTTCGCAGAAAATCAAGTTATTCCGCCCACCGTTCGGGGTCACGAATCCTACTATAGCAAAAGCTGTCCGCATATTGGGATACACTCCTGTTGGCTGGAATATCAGAACACTCGATACACTGCAACCTTCCAAAGAGAAGGTTTTGAAGCGTATTCAGAAAAGGTTACGCCCCGGTTCTATCATCCTTCTACACGATCGGATGCCGGACAGTGACCTGTTATTAAAAGAGATACTTAACTTAATTAAAGAACAGGGATATACAGTTGTCCGTCTGGACAGCATGTTATAAAAGCATTATGAGAACCATACTAATAATATTATCAATCATATTGGGCATTTCCTATACCCATGCCCAGACAATGAAGAAGTTAATCCATACCCAGGATTTTGAAAACCGTCTGGCAAAGGAAGCACAAACCATGCAGTCCATTGAAAGTGACTTTACACAAGTGAAGTACCTGGATATTCTGGATGAGAAGGTAACCTCCAAAGGAAAATTCTATTATCAAAAGAGTGGCAAAATACGTATGGAATACGCCCAACCCGTCAACTACCTAATAGTGATAAACGACTCCCGGCTTAAAATTGTATCGGACGGTAAAAAGAGCGTTATGAGCCTAACCGCCAATAAGATGATGAATCAAATGCAAGATATGCTCACAGCTTGCATGATAGGTGATCTCTCAAAAATGTCTTCCGACTACAAACTGGAATATTTTGAAAATGATTCCTATTATATAGTGAAGATTAAGCCAGTCAATAAAGCCATACAAGCCTACATTTCGGAAATTGAAATATACCTGGATAAGAAAGACATGTCGGTTTACAAATTGCGTCTTTCCGAAACAGCCACCAATTATACGGAATATGAATTCTACAACAAGAGATTTAATGCTTTGAAAGATGAAACAAAGTTTTCTATTCGCTAATCTGATCTTTATTCTGTATCTATTCACTTCCTGCAGCTCCTCAAAAACAATAGCAGGAGATGCCACATCTTATGTGACACCTATCATTTGCGCTGAAGAATATTCGCAAAAATACAATATGCAGTTAGACTTCATGAAGCATCACTTCAGCGGTTTATTAATTGTACGGAAATTGCCGGATAATGAAATAAGAATATTGGCATCTACTTACTTCGGCCTCAGTCTTTTTGATTTTTCACTTCGGGAAAATGAATTTCACGTCAACAGTTGCATAGAGCCCATGAAGAAAAAGAAAATACTGCTATTACTGGAAACAGACTTCAAGAATCTATTTTTAAGTGGAAAGAATATCCGCATCAAAAAGAAAAGCAGTACCTTTGAAAAAAGAGTCACAGGCAGAGGATTCGGTAAATCAGTATTCTATCTATCGGAGTTCACCTCAGGGCATCCCAAACAGATAAAAATCAAACATCCCTGGTTGCGACTAAGTATACAGTTGGACAAATTAAAAGAAAACCCAAACTAATATGGCTGAACTTCTTCCCAATTTCTATAAAGTCACGCACTCTGAGCATATCAATGAAACAGACTGGGTAGTGCAAGTCATGCTCAACCCACAACATGCTATTTATAATGGACACTTTCCACAACAGCCCGTAGTTCCGGGCGTTTGTATGCTGCAAATGATAAAAGAGTGCATAGAGAAAATACAACAAGCTCCCCTGCAATACAAGCAGATAGCCTCATGCAAGTTTCTTTCAGTTATTAATCCGAATGAAACACCGGAATTAAAGCTCTCATTGACTATCAAAAAAAACGAAACGGATACATTCCAGATTCTTGCTGAAGGAGTATCTTCAAAAGATATCTGCATCAAATTAAAAGCACAACTAATCGGCAAATAAATATGGAAGAACGTAGCGAGGAACTATGGCATGAGAAAGCCAGGCAACTTGGTATTGTAGTTATTATACCTACCTACAATAATGAAAAGACGCTGACTACCGTAATTGAAGATGTACTCTTCAATGTAGAAGATATCATCGTTGTCAATGACGGCTCTACCGATAGCACCCCTACTCTTCTGGAAAACTATCCGAACCTGCATATCATCACCCATCCTACCAATAAAGGAAAAGGAACTGCCTTAAAGAACGGATTAAAACAGGCCAAAGCAGCCGGCTACCGATATGCCATCACTATAGATTCCGATGGACAGCATTTTGCTTCAGACATTCCTATTTTCATGGAAGAAATAGAAAAAGAAATGCAGGCTATTGCTGAAACTGGTCTTGAAGAAATACTTATTCTTACTGGCGAAAGTGAAAAAATGTCTAGCGTAGAGTACATTGGCGAGGCTTGTAAAATAGCTAAGAAGTATTTCAGAATGGTTGGTCTTGAAATTTATCCAGTAAACTCTGACCAGTACGCATATCTTCATGAATGTGGCGTAGATTATGTTACTGTTTTCCAGGAAACTTACAACTCTGACAAATATGAAACTCTCCATCTTGCTGGTAACAAGAGAATTTGGCCTTACAGATTTAATACTCAGGAAAGAGCATTAATGGGTGGTATGAGAGGTGTAGGCTTTGCTGCATTACTTGGTCTTGATGACTTTAGAAAAGATGCTTTTGCCTGTGGTTACCACGCATATTTATTACAGCGTAAATATCCAAAGGCTGAAATTGCTATGTCTTGTCCAAGATTAAGACCTATTATAAACAACGATAAAATCAATCCTAAAGATGTACACGAGCCTCAGCTTTTACAGGTAATCTGTGCTTATAGACTTCTTCTTCCTTTTGCTAGTATTACAATTTCTACTAGAGAATGTGAAAGATTTAGAAATAATGTAATCAAGATTGCTGCCACAAAGATTTCTGCTGGTGTAAATGTAGGTATTGGCGGTCATACTGGAGAAGAAAAAGGCGACGAACAGTTTGAAATTTCTGACGGCAGAAGTGTTGAAGAAGTTTTCAATGCCATTAAGGAACAAGGTTTACAGCCTGTAATGAGTGATTACATTTATGTGTAAAATAGCCATAACTAATCGTAAATTATGCAATAATCTTTTAGAACAATTAGAAATACTAAATCATTCAGATTTTGATTATGTCATATTAAGGGAAAAGGATTTAACACAACAGGAATATTTTTCTCTTGCAAAAAAAGCAATGAAAATTTGCAAAAAAACTTTAATTCTACATCATTTTACTGATGTAGCTATAGAGCTTGATTATAAAAATATTCATCTCTCTATGACAGATTTGGAAAAAGATGCCGAAAAATTAAAACACTTTAATATTATAGGTGCTTCTACTCATAGCCTTGAAGAGGCTAAAATAGCAGAAAAACTAGGTGCAACCTATGTTACAGCAAGCCATATCTTTGCTACAGACTGTAAAAAAGGTTTAGAACCTAGAGGTTTAGATTTTCTAAAAAATATATGTGATAATGTAAATATACCTGTGTTCGCCTTAGGTGGTATAAATGAAGATAATTCTAAATATTGCTATGAAAATGGTGCAAAAGGTGTATGTATGATGTCGCAAGCTATGAAATATAGATAATTTTTAACGGATACCTTTTAACAAATAGTTCAAGGGTATCCTTTTTTTTGCAAGTTATTTATCGTTTTTCAATAAATATTTATTGATTTTTGTTAAATATATGTTATAATCAAATTAAGAGAGGGGTGTTAGCTATGAAAATCAATAAAATCACCGGAATCCTAATTGATGTTTTAATTTTTACAGGTATTGTTTGCATACTATGTATTCCACTACTTTTAAAAGTAGCAATACCATATTATAGCGGTGTTATATATTATTCCTATATGGCATTTCTATTTATTTCAGGAATATTTACAATTTATATTTTATATAACATTCGCCGTATGTACAAAACTCTTTTCTTAGGTAATCCTTTTGTAAAAGAAAACATTAAATATTTAAACAACATTTCCATTTCCTGTATGTTTATAACACTTATTTATTTTATAAAATGTTTTATGGTACTTACTTTTGCTACAATTATAATAGTGATAGTATTTGCCGTTGGAAGCCTTTTTTGTTTAACATTAAAGGATATTTTTAAACAAGCAATATATTATAAAGAAGAAAATGATTGTACGGTGTAATTATGCCAATAATTGTAAATCTTGATGTAATAATGGCTAAAAGAAAAATAGGTCTTATGGAATTAGCTGAAAAAATAAATATAACTCCAGCCAATCTATCTATTTTAAAAAATAATAAGGCAAAAGCCATTCGTTTTTCAACTCTTGAAGAAATTTGCAAAGCCTTAGATTGTCAGCCATCAGATATACTGGAATATGTAAAAGAATAGAAATAGGGGGTATTTTTATGGAACGTTTTAAGAAAAATTTTAATGTATTTTTTATTATATTTATTGCTTTAATATGTTTTGCAAAAGTCTTGACATCACGAGTATTATATGTTGTATTTGAGCCTTTAAACCCCATAGTGTGGCACATCTGTGTAGCTATATTTTTTATTGCTTGTTCTATTTTTTCAATAAAAACAGCATCTAAGCAAACAAAAATTTCCAATATATTCGGAACATTTCTGCCACTTTCATTTATTGCATTACTTTTCGCAAAACAAATTATTCACTTGCCATTTTCACGTGCTACAGGTTATCCCATTAATATTTTAACTCGTATATTATTCATATTGTTATTTATTATAAGCCTTATTGTATGCTATGCAAATACAAAACAACATTTTGTCAAATTGTGGTCCATAGTATCCACTATACTGGTAGTTTTGGTTCTTTGTTTTGAAATATTTTTAACTTACATAAATTTTTATTTTCATGATTTTGGTACAGCAGGTTATGAAATTACTGACAAAACTTATTCTCCAAATCAAACATATTCCGTTAATATTTATGGTAATAATTTTATTATAAGTTCTTCAAATGATATGCCAACCATAACTGTAAATAAAATTAGAAAAGAAAGAAAACTTTTTGTAGGTATAGGTTATATACATACAACTGATTACAGTAAAATTTCTGTTATAGCCCCACAATCTTGGCCTTCTGCTCTAAACATTAGCACAGTAGAATGGTTGGATAATGAGACATTTTTATTATTTGAAGAAAATAAGTACAATGCCAAACAAGAATTA